>Ga0208742_1000235_pt1 | contig 22871 bp, 21 predicted proteins | sample CryBogCBH28Sep08_FD_184601 | JGI IMG/M metagenome (GOLD analysis project Ga0208742, IMG submission 184601) | Freshwater microbial communities from Crystal Bog, Wisconsin, USA - CBH28Sep08 (SPAdes) (version 2) | ecosystem: Environmental > Aquatic > Freshwater > Lake | place: Crystal Bog... | reverse complement strand
TTTCCACTTTTTAATGGCAGGGAATGTGCGGTATGGTGGAGCAATACGGTAACGGACTTCGATAATGTCAATGAAGTCGTCAGGCAAAGCACCTAGGTCGTAACCAGCAAAAACTGGGTTGTATGTAAGGGTGGCAACACCGACACGGAACAATCCGTTAGTAGGTGAACTCATTGAACGAAGGTCGTCGTTAATGGCTACGCCAATGTCGTAGCGTGAGTAGCGTGGATTAATGTAAGCAATCTCACCAAAGTTATGATTGGCTGGGCTAGAGCCATAATAGCCACGAACAACAGTTGCCGTGTTAATGGCAGCGTTCCAGCCCGTAACATAGATAAGTTCCATCTCAACGGCAAGAATAACTCCAGGAGAAATACCTGAAGTTTGCGCACCAATAAGAACTATCGTAGTGTCGTCAGCGTCTAATTCCTGGTCAATCTGTACAGCACGCTCACGAATCCCACCCATAACACGGCGGTATACCTTTTCAATAAGGTCACCAAACGTCGTGCCGTTACCGACACTACTGGAGCCACCTACTGTTACAACCGAGCCACCTACGGTAGTAATGTTGTTATTGGCCATTAGTTATTCTCCTGTGGTTTCATAGCATTTACAAATTCTTGTGAACCAAACCAATTGTTTCCGCCTTCAATTTGCCAAAAAGCGTTAATATTTTTGCTGCGAGTGTACATAAGAAACCAACTAAGAACTTTTGCTGGCATTACGTTTCCTGCCTCAACAAGTTCTAAATATTCAATGCCTTTAAAATTTTTTTTGCTTACTATTGCCCCAACTTTGTCAGGTTTCATCCATTCAGGAATGTCTGGGTCATTAAGCCATGAACAGGAATACGTTTTGCAAGGGTTGTCTGGGCGGTCAGCATAGATTGTGCAACCATCTTCCGAACAATAAAAGCATGGTCGGCCTTTATAAAAAGCGTGTCCATAGGCTTCGCCAGATAGGTGTCCTTGACAGCATTTGGTACAGCCGTTGCACGACCTTTTAGTGCGTCGAATCTCTACCCTTGTCATAGTTCCCCTTAGTTAGTTGTTGTGTCAATTGTCGGAGCAATAAAGTTTGTTCCGTCATAAATCCAGCCTACTTCTACTGATGGGCTGTTTGTTGAAATGTCAACAATGTGTGATGATTGAGTAAATGACTGAACCAAAGATTCGTCTGTGTTAAGCACCAAAGTTACTGTGTTTGTGTTGTCTACAAAAGCAAGAATTGACATTAGTTATAAACCTCATTAATTATTGTTGAAACGTTTGTTGATGGAAATTGACGAGTATCACCAGGCCAAACAATACGAACAGCGCCACCGCCTCCACCGCCACCTTCGAATGAGTCGCCGGCACCACCGGCACCAACAACAACTGTATAAGTATTTCCAGGCGTTACCGAATAATTATTTATGTAAGCAAGTCCCCCACCATAACTACCGCTATAACCCACATTATATGAAGTTCCACCAGAACCACCACCATAAGAACCGCCAACACCAGCAATACCATTGTATCTATTGTAACCACCAGCGCCGCCACTATTTCCGCTATTGCCACCACCACCACCATTACCACCACTGCCATAAGCGCCCGCAGTAGTTCCACCATAAACACCAGAACCACCACCTCCACCATCACCTTGAAATGAAGGAATTTTAATTCCTGAAGTACCTGGAGTTCCACCGCCACCGCCTCCAGAACTTCCTGTTCCGGCAGTACCAGCAACACCAAAACTACCTCCGGTTCCTCCGATTCCTGAATAACCACCAGCACCACCACCAGCGCTTGCAGGGGCTCCACCTTTTCCACCTGTACCAGCAGTTACGTTTCCAGCGCTACCACCAGGAAGCCCACCCCCGGTTGCCCTTACTACACCTGTTGAATTAAAATAAGAAGCGCCACCGGCTGTTCCACCGCCACCAGAACCCACCATACCACCACCACCACCAATGACTACCACACTAACTTTTGTTACTCCGGCAGGAGCAGTCCAAGTAAAAGTTGTGGCTGTAGTGTAAACGTGTGAGCCAGTTACAATTGCAGAGGGCAATTGAAACATACCCTCGCCTTGCGCTGAATCACCTGCAAACGTAGAAACAAAAGGCATATTAGTACTTTGTTAATGCGGCTAGAAGCGTCCAGGTAGAAGAACCAGTGCAAATAACCGTAAAGGTATAAGCATCAACAGTAGAGGCATCACCTGATGTAGGTGCCGTACCACCCTGCCAGTACGTTGTAATGCTGTTGTATGTTGTTGCATTTGCAGGAAGTCCTGATGCAGCGGCAGCGGTACCGTTAATAGAAATGCTGGCTGGAATGTATGCTGTAGAACCACTATTTACCAACATGGCAAATGTCACCGACTGACCAGTTGTTGTTGGGCAACCTGTTAAGTTGACTGCCCAGTTAGCGGTTGGGTTAGCGGTGTAGTTGTAGAACGAAGCGGTACCAGCAGCGAGTGCCGCAGCAGTAGAACCACTAAGTGCCGTTGCAGAACTGCTTACTGTTTCAAATGGTGCAGTAAGAACTACGTTAGTAGTTGCTGCTGAGTAACCCTGAGAACCTTGAGAACCAGTATTACCCTGGTATCCCTGGTATCCCTGATAACCCTGGCTACCCTGCGTACCCGTGGCACCCTGGCTACCTGTGGCTCCTTGAGCACCAGTAGAACCCTGGCTACCTGTTACACCCTGAAATCCCTGTGGTCCCTGTGAACCAGTGGCTCCAGTTGTACCCTGAGCACCAGTAGAGCCTTGCGCTCCGTTAGTTCCGTTAGTACCGGCAGTACCTTGGTAACCTTGGAAACCCTGTGAGCCTTGTGAACCAGTCGCTCCCTGAGCACCAGTCGTTCCAGTTGAACCTTGTGAACCTTGAGCACCGTTAGTTCCGGCTGCCCCCTGTGCACCTTGTACACCCTGAGAACCTGTTGCTCCTTGACTTCCTGTGGCACCTGTAGCGCCCTGTGAGCCTTGGAATCCTTGGTTGCCCTGTGTACCCTGCACACCTTGAGAACCCGTAGAACCTGTTGGTCCTTGGTACCCTTGGAATCCTTGATTACCTTGGTAACCCTGAGCACCAGTAGAACCTGTAGAACCTTGAACACCTTGTGCGCCAGTTACACCTTGGAATCCTTGATTACCTTGTGTCCCTTGTGTGCCCTGGAAACCTTGTACTCCTTGAGCACCAGTAACGCCTTGAAAACCCTGGAAACCTTGTACGCCTTGGTATCCCTGTACACCCTGGGCACCAGTGGAACCCTGAGCACCAGTGGCACCAGATGAGGCGACCATTGAAATGTTGACGTTGACTGATGGTGTTGCTGGGCGTGTTGGTGAAGAACCAGCGGCAACTGGAGTCAACGATACGTTTGTGTCAGATGATGACCAGTAAAACTGAACGTAGTCATTAGCGGCAAGTGGGAATAGGTATGTGTCCTGTTGTGCTTGAGTACCCGTACCACTGAATGTAAAGACAATGTTTGTCTGTGTTAATGCAGTACCGTTCTTTGAAAGCCAAAGGTTTACAGTACTTGAACCTGCGCCAGAGCGTGTGAACTGACCCAAGAACTCAATAAGGTATGTACCTGCGTATGAAACAACAAACTGGTTGCCGTAAGCAACGTTTACACCAAACTCAGTTTCAAGTGTGTTGCATGCAACGAGATTGGCTGTGGTAGCACCGCCGTTGCTTTGTGTTGTGGTGTCGTAGAACGAACCGTAAATGGCGTTAGTACCACCAGGGCCTTGAGCACCGACGTTACCCTGGTAGCCCTGATACCCCTGGTACCCCTGATTACCTTGTGTACCTTGAACACCTTGTGCTCCGGTTACACCTTGATATCCCTGACTTCCCTGGAAGCCCTGGAATCCTTGATTACCTTGAACACCCTGTGAACCAGTTGCACCTTGCGAACCGGTAATTCCGGTACTACCTTGAAAACCTTGGTTGCCTTGAGTTCCCTGAACACCCTGTGCTCCGGTTGCGCCTTGAACTCCAACGCCTTGGTAACCCTGATTGCCTTGAGTTCCCTGAACACCCTGTGCTCCGGTTAGACCTTGATATCCTTGTGCACCCTGTACACCAGTGTTGCCCTGTACACCCTGTGCACCCTGTGCACCAGTATTACCAGTGTTACCCTGGTATCCCTGCGAACCTGTAGAACCTGTAATTCCCTGTACACCTTGTGTACCCTGGTATCCTTGAACACCTTGAACGCCCTGGGTTCCCTGTACGCCTTGTGCGCCAGTGACACCCTGAACTCCTTGAGGTCCAGTAGCACCCGTTGAACCTTGAACTCCTGCTCCACCTTGTACACCTTGAAAACCCTGACGGCCTTGTGTGCCTTGCGTGCCTTGTGAGCCCGTTGCTCCAGTTGTTCCCTGGAATCCTTGTGTACCTTGTACACCGTTAAATCCTTGATATCCCTGGTTTCCTTGAAAACCCTGGGGTCCCTGTAGACCACGGCTTTGAATAAGTGAGTCGTCGTATGACCAGTAGTACTGAGCAGTTGTTGAGCCTACTGGGTAAAGAACACCAATGTAGTAACCGTGATTGTTAGCAACTTCAATTTGCCATTGACCATTACCACCGTAACCCGTACCTGAAAGTACAACGTTTCCGTTTCCGTCTGTGTTAAATGCGTTAGTGCCTAAAACGGCTGCAACTGGTGGTGTGTCACCTGCTGCTGGAGAATTAATAAATAGTGACTCATCGTACGCTGTAACTTGTGCGCCGTTAAGAAACCCAGAAGGTCCTGAAACGACTCCAGAAAGTAAGTAAGTTGTCATAGTACTGATTCGCCCCTATTGATAGCGCCTTGAGTTTCATCTAATCGTTTGCCCAACTTGGTGTCACCCTTGAGCGTTGTTCCTGTTTCAATCTCCCACTTCGATACAGCACGAGACTCTAGAGCCGCCGCACCCTTTACCGACTTGGGTTGTGTTCCATCTTTGCGTAGTCGCTTGTAAGCGGCCACGTCTGCGTGCATTGCTTTTGTGTCCATGTTTATAACACCAGCGTTGGAACGTGTAGGCATGGCAGATGGTGACATGCTGATAGACGCAGCCTTGCACCCAAAGCAATCCTCTGGGTGTAGTCCAACGTTGTGTGGTGTTGCGGTCATGAAATTAAATCTCCGTATCCAGCAGCCGTAAGAGCCGCTGCTTCTGCGTCTGTAACGTAGCAAACTTCTTGATACACTTTAGCAATCCAAGGATTCTGAGCAACTGTAGTTACTGTTGGAACCGGCGGTGATACTTCATAGTTAATGTAGTATGACGTTGAGAACGGTGCCGATGGGTCATACGGGTTATACGGATAAGGAATGTTTGTGTTGGAGTTCTCCGGCGTAGCCGTGTCCTGTACAAACGTACCGTCCGATAACGCAAAGACCATCACATAACGTGCTCGGTTCTTGTAGTAACGAAACAACCTATTTGCTAGACCTCGTGAGTCAGGCAAGATAGGCGGGTTGTCATAGACCTTGGGTGGCGTAAATGTAGCCACTCAGAACCTACTTCTTGCGTCCGTTAGCCCCGATGCGGATAGCGTCAATAGCGTCACCCATACGAGCGCCACCAGTTGTCTGGTACTCAGCACCTTCGGTAACTGCTTCTCCGACAGGCATGTTCACACGGTCATTACCCATAAGGCTCTGCTCAAGCAAAGTTGTAGGGCGCATGTCGACTGTGAAGCCATCCTTGCGAGCATCTACGCCGTAGGCGCTGTCATCTAAACGACTTGGCATTAGTTGTCTCCGTAAGTCTTAAAGCCCTCGACAGGAGGAGCGTCTGTTGCTGGTGCGTATTCAACCGGTGTAATGCCAGTAACAACCATAGGTGCCGTAACGCCACGGGCAGTGTTAGTTTCAACACCACGGTTAGCAGGTCCGTTAGTTGTCTGCGATGTTACAGGAGTTGGGATGAAGCCTGTGTCAACGGTGTTAGCAGTTGTTCCACGAAGGAACTCAGCCGATACTGTTGGGAATGATGCACGTGATTCCATTAAATCCACCTTGCGTCTGTCATGTCACAATTACCGCAGTAACATGGGTCTGATGTTTCACCTTTAACCGCTTTTGCATCGTTCATCTTTGCACGGGTTACTCGGTTTGGTAGAGGTGTTCCTGCTGGGTCAGCAGCATCGATGCCTCTGGTAAGTCCTAATCCTGTCGGAATAGTCATTAAAGTTTCTCCTCGGAAGTGTGTTGTTCTAGGTGAGACACGGCTATGCCATGCTTGTCGGTCAAGTGACCGCAGACAAGACAGAATATTTCATCTATCGTTGGCTGCACGTCACGAGAACCACAGTGGGCACAAGCCCTAGGCCATGGCATAACCGTATCTACCTAACTACTGACTAAGCCAGTGGTGAACCAGATTCACCTAGGTCAACTGCTGGCTCGAAGGCGGTTCCAGTACCAGGTGTGGTGCTGATGTCTCCACCAAGGAGTGAGGCTGACTCTAGACGAATGATTGATGCCTGACGGAAGATTCCGTATGCACCGAGCCAGTACCAACCAAGTGGTACGAAGCGACGGAGGCGGTCAGTGATTGGTCCTGGTACAACGTGTGGGTACGCTCCGTTACCATCGATTGTTGAGAACGTCTTAGCAAGAGCCTGACGACCAAGAATCATAGTTCCGTAAACGTTTGCGCTTGAAGCACCGGCACCCTGGAATACAGGAGCACGAGGTGTTTCAATCCAACGTACACCTTCGTAAGCACCGAGTTCACCAGTCCAGATTTCACCTGGCTGAGCGTAAACGTGTGGTGCACGCCATCCCTGTACGTTGCTGCCAGAGATAGATTCTCCCTGAAGGTCAGCCACGAGGTCTGGGTGGATGTATCCGACGTACATTCCGCCGAATGTTGGTACGTTCTGTGAACGGAGACGAGCACGAGCAACACGAATGTCAAGTGATGAGATTGTGTTTGATGCTGTTACTCCGGCACGTGTAGTAACAGAAGTCTGAAGCGAAGTTGCTCCAAGTCCTGATGCGTACTGTACGTTTGTACCCTGGTCAAGTGCAGCACGTGCAATTGTGTCAATTGAAACTCCAGCGTTGTATCCAACTACGTTGGCAACAATTGGGTCAATGTCTACGTATGACGTTCCACGCAACTTGGCAGTGGTAAGCACAGCGTTACCGTACTCAGCAAGTGTCAGGGTAACCTGGCTGTCTGAAAGAGCAACAGTAGATACGTCGCTTGTCTCAGTCAGTGCAGAAGCCTGGATTGCTAGGTCGTTAACAATTGTAAATGCAACTGAGGCACCTGGCATGCTCTGGTGAGTAGGCTGGATGTCTGCTGCTGCGTCAAAGTACAACTCTGGACGTAGGGCGAAGTACGCCATACGGTCATAAGCGGCCTTTGAGAAGTCAAGGGTACTAGACCCTGTATATGCGTCAACCATTGTGGTTAACTCCTTTTCTTTAGGTGTTTAAGTTTTTAGGCTTAGAACGACCCACGAGAAGAGTAGACACCCAGTTTTGACCCGGTGTCTCCTTCAACGACTCGCATGACTTCATCAGGAGTAGACGCTGCGGCAAGTGCTTCAAGGTACATTTGCTGTGGGTCTGGCATTGCGCCAGAATTACCTACAGTTGCACCTTGCGTCCTGCGTAGAGCATCTAATTCTGCATTACTTGAAGTATCTTCAATAGATTCAGATTTTAAAATTCCATACTCTTCAGCCGCTGCTCGGATTGCTTCCTGAGAAGTTTCACCGTCATACGCCTTACGGAATAATGAACCAATACCTGAATCCGGAATCCCTGCCTTAGAAAACTGAACTTCACGCTTTTGCGCTTCTAGTTCTGCCTTAAGACCGTCTAATTCCTTACGAGCCTTTTCTGCTTCACGCAACTGCTTCCGAATGTTCGGGTCTAGCGGTTGACGCTCAACTTCAATCTCGTCTTCGTAATCTTCAAATTCTGCCATGCTAATCGCTCCTTGCGGGTACGCACTTTACCAGAGGTTAATAAAGCGGATAATATTTTCAGCATTTTTATACGCACTTTGGTCATGCCCTCCAAAGCGGGTTTAGATAATTAGCGCTCCTACGGCCACATAGGGCCAACCATCTACGTCAATTGTATCATTTTAATAACGAATGTTACGTCCTAGCGCTACCAAGCCCTACAACCCCCTTAGCGTTTTCAACGTATCCACCACCCTTTTCAAACGGGGCGGCTGCGGCTTGTTCAGCACGGGCTACCTGAACTTGTTCGGCTATTTGATTGGTTCCAGCAAATCCAGCAAGTTGTGAACCAATAAGTTGATTAGTGCTTACTGTTGGTGTCCCAGCGCCTGGGCTTGCCTTGGTAAGGCCAACGTCACGACTGGCGTTAAGAAGAGAGTTTTGAATTTGACCCACTCCGTAACCTAACTGTTGATTGCCTTGAGTAGCCGCTAATTTGGCCATATCAGCCAATTGGTTAACACCTGTTTGGTCAATACCCTTAAGTCCGACACGGGTTGCGTAATCTTGAATTTCCGCTCCAGCAACTTGACGTTGCATAGTTTGAATGGCATTTTTAGGGTCCATAAAATAATGCATAAGGTTTGCTGGTGATACCCCGTATTGTTTTTCAAGGATGTTTTTAGTGTTTTGGTCGGCATTAGATACGGCTGCGTAAATGTCTGTAACACGCTGTTGATATTCTGCTGCGGAAACATGACCAGTAAGCAATTTACCTATGTCAGCCTGTGAAGGCATAGGAGCACCATATTGTGTTGCTGAATTTTGAACAGTAGTTGAGTATTGCGTATATTGTGATTCAGTCATGTGAACAGCGCCAGGTTGATTATTGTAATCGTTAAGTCCTGGAAAAGCAGCATTGTAATCGGCTTTAATTTTTGCATCGGTGGCTTTACCTAATCCACTAGGAATATCTCCACGAAAAATGTCAAGCAAAGCATTTTGATTTACAATGTGGTCACCGTTAACTGTAACCAATTGCTGTACAAGACTACTTATATAATCTTTTTGCGCTGCTGTGTAATTCCAACTTTCAATAGTATTTCTAACATTGTCAATAGCATTTGCTTGTTGTGAAGCAGTAGCCGATGATATACCTGCTGCGGTTTGGTCACCAAGTGCTTTGGTTAATCCAGCAACTGTTGCTTTTAAAGAAGATACTTGTGGGCTTTGTACTTTGCCAAGGTTAAAATGAGCCTTTGTTAAAGCGTCGTAAGCGTCGTTAACTGCTGTTCCGGTTGAGGTTTCGTTTAAATTAAGGTGGTCCATTAAAGCCATGCCCAAAGCAGGGTTTGAACCAGACAGCCAATTAAGGGCACTTAACAAAGTTGATTTTGTTGGTGTAACACCTATAGAACTACCTTGTGGGTAATACAAAAGATTTGTTTTGGTGTAATCGGTTACCACCCCCGTAACGGGGTCTGTGTATTTAAGTGGAAGTTTTGGTGCAAAAGCCTTAATAAAATCGCCAAGGTTTAATTGATTGCCTTGGCTTGCACTAAAGGTTGTACTTTGATTTGGTTTTGCTTTTGTTTTTGTTACCATTATTGTGCTCCCCTTGGTGTCTCAAGACCTTGTTTAAGATTGTTAAGCATTGAATTAACTCTTGCGTGAGCCTCTGGCGTATAACCCCAACCAAATGAAGGTTCAGACATAAGGTGACTTTTCCATTGGTCAAGCGTCATGGGCGTTGGTCGCCCAGTTTTTTCGTCTATTCCACCTTGCAAGGCAGCAGCAGATTTGTGGTCGTTAATAAAATCAGGTTCAAATTGCTCACCAAGTGTTTGTTTTCCTATTTGACGGTAAGGGTCAAGAAGGTGAGCGGTAGGAATACCTGCGGCAATCTGTGGAGCAAAAGCGGGGTAAAGACCTTGTGCGGTTGTTTTTAAGTATTCTTCAAAAGCATTAGCCTTGGCAGGAGTTACCCCACCCTCACCAACAATTTCTCTCAATGTTGATTCGGCCATGGGTACTTGATATTTATGAGCAAGGTCTTTCATGTCTGACACGCCCATAGTTTTTTCTTCTACTTTTTCTTCTGGCATATTATAAACCCTTCGTTGGTAGTCCTCGTAGAACTGATGTCATAAAATACGATTGTTTTGCCCAGTATGGGTTGTTTGTTGCTTCGTCGGTTACCCAGTTATACCATGCGCTTTCAACTGCTGAAGCATCTGTTTTATCACCGGCAGCAATCAAACCTTTTACTTGACCAATAACTTGATTGTATTGACCAAGAATGTTTTGAAATTTGTCTTTTTCTGTTTTTGGCAAAAGTTGTTTTGACACATTAGGGTCAGCAAGCATTTTTGTCATTTCGTTGTACGCTTTAATTTCTATGTCATGTTTTTGACCACCATTGAATGATGCAAGCCAGGTTGGGTTAGTTGAATTACCATACGCTTGTGCAGCGGTTTTTAAAGCGTTCCATTGTGTGCTAGTCGTGCTCTGTCCAGCCACATCACCGTTACCACCAAATTCTGGTTGTGTTGCTAAATAGTTGTAGTAATAATCGTTGCCAGCAGATACAAGAAGACTATTTAAATAATCTTGTGGTGCTTGACGGGAACGAAGTCCAAGTGACATTTCAAGCGTGTACGCACCTGCGTCGTAAGTTGAATTACGGTCAATAAGGTATGCGGCGGCGTTTGGATATGCTTTTGTAATTTCTGGGTGATTTGTAAGAATTTTAACCGCAGAACTTGTTTCTGGATAAGTAGCATACGTAGACATACTGTGCGCTGTTAGGTCCAATACATTGTAAGGGTACAACTCACCAAATTTTGTAGCGGCTTCTGCAAAAGTGTATTTATTTTTAGTGTCGGGATTAATGCTATTTTGAATAGCAGAAAATTCTTTAGTTTTAGAAAATTGGTTATTAAGAGAAACGGCTACTGGCGTACCAAAAGCAATCACACTTTTTACAAGCATCATAGTAACAGCAGCGGCTTTGGCACGGTCTAGGAAATCTTGGTAATACGTGTGGTCATTAAACAATTTTGTAATTTCTAGTTCAGCGTTTCCTCGACAGTAAGTTACAATTTCGTCTTTTGTCCATGGCTTTCCAGTCCAACTATTTACGCCAGTAAAATCCGTGTTGTTAAAAATTTTGTTGTATTGTTGTTTAAACAAATTATCTACAGCGTTGTTCATAATTGAATTTTGCGCACTGATTTGAGCGGTGCTCATAAGGTCGGTTGCCCCAAAAGCACTGGCTATAGAAGTTGCTGAGTCAAGTAAATTTCTTCCAATTGTAGATGGGAAAAAGTCACTTTGCATTGAAGAACTTTGAGCAATGGGTCCAAGAAATGCAGAAGACATTTTTTTGGCTAAAGAATTAGTATCTGTTCCGTAAAGTTTTTCTACCAATTTTACAGGAATGGTAACAAGAGGGCCCCATGATGGTCGAGCAAGTCCCAAAAGCCCTGCAAAACCGCTTTGAGCGCCTGTAGGGAATACAGAAGCAACAGAACCTGGGTCGGCAGCAAGACCAAAACCAAGACTGGTAAATGGAGATGCGTCACCACCCATTGCAGGAATGTTTGCGCCCATTACTCCAGCAACACCCATAAACGTTGCCCCAGGAATAGCAATGCTTGGGTAAGCGCCACCAGCACTTAGGTTACTAATGTAATTAGTTACACCAAGGCTTAACTTTAAATACTTTTCAAATGCACCTGGGTTTTCGTGCAATACACGGAAAGCACGACGCCAAGCCTGATTCTGAGCAAAATAAAACGGAGCCGCAACACGCATGTTAACTTCAAACATGGTTTTGTCTTTAGGATTGTGAACATATTTAATCATGTTGGTCATGGCACGTTGGTCGGCAACAACTTGAGCCGTTGCTTCATCGATAATGTTTCCATTTACCATTCCACGTAATGCTTCCATGGCGTTGTGGTGTTCAAGAAGAAAAATGGGTTCACGAACAAGTCTGTTAACAATTGGTCCAAGAATTTTGTCGTGACCTTTTTGTGAAATGTTCTTAAGAAAATCAGTAGCAGATGCGCTACCAAGAGCGTCGTGTGCTACTCCACCAGGAGCGGGAATGTGCTTAGGCTCTGCACCTCTTGACATTTTCTTTACGTCAGCAGCAAAAGCCATTTCATCTTTAATGTTTCCAGTAGCCGCTTGGTCTACAAGAGTAGAGTGAAATATGGTATTCCCTCTTGAATCAAGACCGCTAACACTTGCCATAACGTGTTCAACAATGGCGTTAGCCCAGTCTTCATGTGCATTAGCACCGCTAAGTGGACCTGTCTTCATGCGCCCTGTGTCTCGTGCAAATCGTGCACGTTCTGCGGGGTCCATGTTTTTAATATCTTGCAAAGCGCCTTTACGTAATTCATCTCGCAATGCAAGTACTTGTTCGGGCTTCCTAAAATCTTTTGCTCCAGCGCCGATTGCGGCTTCCCAGCGTCCTGTTTGGTCTCCTACAAATCCTTTAGCGCCAGCATTGTGTATGTCTCTCCACGTCATGTGAGATGCAAGAAGTTCGCCTGTTTTTTCTTCTCCACGGGCAAACATAATGTCAGCCAAACGACCAAACGTTGGTTGAAGCAATGCGTCAGTTGAACCACTTGCAATGTTCATGCGTAAGGCTTTGGCGTATCCTACGGAACCAATGTTTTTAGATTCAAACGATTTGTTGCTTACTGCTTGTGCCAAAACAGATTCGCCCTTGTCATTTAAACCAACAGTCGTTTTTAAAAGCGCTGTTTTTAACGTGTTGTCGTTAAATACAGTTTCGCCTACATCGTGAACGCCACCAGGCAAGTGACCATCATGGCGCATAATCGTACCAACAAAGTCTTCTAACATGCGGTCACGTCGTGCTTGGTCGAAACCTTTAATAAGGTTGCGTTCAATACCAAGCAATGCTCCAGCGACAACATCTCGTATAAGGGTACGTTCAGATTTGCCAGCAGCCGTAATTAACTTTGCACCGTAAACTTCATGTTTGGCAATAGCCTGAGTAACCTTTGCGTCGAATGAAGCCCAACCACCAAAACGAAGACTGTTAAGAGTTGCTTCTGATGCAGACACACGCAACGCCCATCCACCAGAAAACAACGCTAACGGAACAAATGTCTTACTTAAGAATCTATTAAGTCCGTCGACACCTTTTTGAAAAGTGGGAGTGTAAGGGTTTTTTTCTGCATGCCATTTTTCAATTTGTTCGTTAAATTGTTCCTTAAGGATTTTGTCGGCTTCTGCTTTGGTTTTAATTGCCTTAACGTATTCTTGTGCATTTTTACGAACTTCTTCTATAGGGCGAGCAGGTGATGTCATACGAACTTCCATTTGACGAAGTGCATCTTCGTAAGCAGTTATTTGACCCTTTAAACCAGAAAGAACATCAGGGGCAGTATTAACGTTAATGTTTGGATACGTTGCCATAATTTCATCAACAGCCTGAGCATAAACTTCTTCGCCAACTCTTGCTTTGCTAATTTGAATAACTTCGGACAATGCGTTTATAGAACGTTGAAGATTTGCTTTTTCTACTCGCAAAGCATCGTAAGCAGTTGTAAAACGTTGTGAATCAATCAAATCAGGATTTGTGTGTGCTTCTTTAACAATTTGCTGAATGTCGTTTTTTGCTTTGTTGTAACCAGTAATTGCTTTGTTTTCTGGCGGGTTAGCAATTTCTTTAATTTGTTCAGCAGACCATTCTGCTTGTGTTATTTCACCTTTGTAGGTATTTGTAATTTTTTTACCGGTTGCTTCGTGGTACGGCCATGAACCAAATTCAACATCATATTTAGTTTTTAAACCGCCAAGTTGATTGTCAACAAGTCTTGCTAATTCTTGTTCCAAGGCTGGACCAGCACCAGATTCCAAAGAACCTATTGTTTGAACATGTACAGAACCAGTAAGATAAAAAGACAAAGAGCCAATAACTTTTCCTTCTGCATTTCTTGCTACAAGTAAATGCAAACCGCTATCACGATGAAGTTGAAAACCAGCATTGGTTACACCAATTCGACGCCAATCACGTTGACCTTTTTCGTCTTTTGGAATTCCTGCTTTTTTTATACTTTCTTCTTGTGCTTTAAGAGGAGCAAAATCTTTTTCTAATTTTGACAATTGTTCTGGTGTTGTCCCACCCCCTTGATATTGTTCAATAGTTCCGCCAGCATCTTTAAATTTATTTGCTTGTTCAGTTATGTATTGAGCACCTTCAGAAATTTTAGGTCCTTGTGATTCAAGTGAACCAGTGCTAACTTTTCCAATACGTTCTAATTGATTGTCTAATCCAGCAAGCCTTGGATTATGAAAATCAACAACCGTCTGTAATTGTTTAATAGTCATGTCTTGCGTGCGTGAAAATTTTGCAGATTCTGTTTTTGCAAAATCAAGTGAAACGCCACGTACTTTGGCAGCAAGACCACGAAGTTCAGCGGTTCGTGGAAAACGAAGTTCTCCTAAGTGGTTCATTCCAATACCTGCGTATGCTTCAATGCCAGATTCGGCATGAACAACTGCAGAAATGTCTGCACCGTTAATACCAGCGGCATAAAGACCTACAGCGCCACCACCGTCAAGACCGGTCATTTTTACAACTTCGTTCCAAATGTGGTCAGAAGAAGTACCAATAAATGTAGCCAATTCATCGTGATTCAAACCTGCGGTAGCACGGCGCATAACAGCGTGATACATAGCGTGACGATAAACGCTTATGTAATCATGTGGGTTTTTTGTTTGAAGAAGCAAATCCCCTACACTTTTAACAACGTTTTCAGGAAGTAATGACGCACGTAGAAAATCCATTATGGCAGGAATAGCGTTAACGCTACCTGGACGAATTACTGAGTTTTCAACCTTATTAGTAAGTTCATCAATGTACATTTGACTACGAGTAAATCGTGTTTCTAGCCAACGAGCAAATGAATTCAAAGAACGAGTAGCGAGATTATTGTCAGCATAATTAAGTTCTGTTTGTGGCTTTATTGGAATTCCGCCAGTGTCTTTTAAAATTTCTGCATCACTAGAAATTTGTTCCAAAAACTTTCCGTCAACTCCAAGTAGGTTTCCCGCAGTTCCAAAACTACTTAATTTACCCTTAAGTGCGGCTTTAGTAACTTCATACATGCTAAGTGTTGGCACCATGCTTTTGGTCATGGCAACGCTTTCAGCAATGTCACGGTGAATCTGCATTACTTCTTCAACGCTTTTTGCCTCACCTAATTGAGAAATAATATCGCTAGCCTTAATTCCTTTTTTGGCGTCATCAATGTAAGTGTTTCTAAAAGTGTCTGCAATTTCATTGGCGCTGTGTGTGGCCATGTATTCAAATGCTTTACGTACACGACGGTATTGAGAAGCGGCAATATCAATGCTGTCTGCTCCACGAATACCAAGTCCACCAAACCAAGCGCCTAGGCGACCAGTAAAACCACCAAAAGAACGTGATTGTCCTAAAACTTTTCCGTATGCACCTAATGGGTCTGTTCCAAGCCATTTAGTGTAAAAATCTGTTAACCCAGATACAGGCGAAAAAAACATGTTGCCTTTGTCTATACCAAAGTATGAAGCAATCATTTGACCGTTAGTTCCCATAGGGTGCCCGTATTGGTCAATTGCAACACCGTTACGAACGTTAGGGTCATTCCAAATTGCAGCAAGTGCAGGATTCTTTTGAGCAGTTGCTTGAGTAATGGCGTACATGGTATTAAGTTTTACGTCAGTCATTGGTTTGCCAATGGCTTTAGCAACACGTATAACTCCGCCTAATGGTTTTGTAGCGTATTCAAGAGTTTTAGCAGTTGCACGCATTGAACGACTTAATTGAGCGACACGACCAGCACGTTGTCCCTGTGCAACCTCTTGAGCAGCATCTTGTTTCATACGTGCCATTTGACGTGATGCAGCGGCTCTTACGGCTGCTTGGTCTTCTTCAGATAAAGTGCGTCCGGCTCGGAATGCTTCTCCAGCACTTTGCACCATTGCTGCGTCTTCTGCTGCTGTTGCACCTACGTCTGCTGCGCTAAAAGCACCATCAGTTGCAAACCCTGCGGCAAGTGCAGGGGCAGCATAACCAATTGCGTATCCCCAACCGTAACGTTTAGCAAGCGAGTTATAAAATGCCATGTTGTGAGACATAAGCATAAAGATGTTGCCGCTACTCCATGGGTTAACCATGTTTCCAGCAGTATCAATTACATTTTTGGTTGTATCAAATGCGTCAGCAAGACCAGAAAAATTTGTGTTCCAACCTTTAGGTCCATAAAGACCGAGAGTTGCTAATTCTGCTCCAGTCATACCAACTCGGTTATTAATGTCTTCAACAAATTTTCCTGTGTCTTTTGCAAATGAAAGAACACCTTTGCCAATTGATTCTGCGGCGTTAGGAAGACTATTAGGGTTGGTCCAAAAATTTGCTACATCTTTTGTAGCGTTTGCGGCATGGTCCCACATGCTTGCGGTGCTGTGCCACAATGAACTCCAAAAACCAGGGCCGTGAGATGCGTTAGGGTCGCTTTGCGCTTGATTAATAGCATGTTCTTTGATACCGCCATACATTGTTAGATATTGAACAGCGTTAGAAATTTGAGTTGAATCAAGACCGTTTTGATGAGCAAAACCACCAAGCAAAGAAGGGTCTTGTGTTAAATGAGGATTGTTTTCAACAATGTTTTTTAATGAAGCAGCAACTGGTTCTTTCATTGAGCCAAGTGCGGATTCACCTATAAAACGTTGGTCACGTGAATCTTGAAATCCACCTGATTCTGAATATATTGGATTTTCAGGCATTAAAGACCTAGAGATTTAGCAGACGAAGCAAGCATTGTGGCAAGTGAAGACGCTCCACTGCTACTTGCCGCAGCAGAAAGAATTTGTCCTAAATTTGCGTAAGATGGTCCCATTGCTTCTGGTCCCGCTCCAGGACCAAATGGCAGTCCTGTAGTTACAGGTTCATTAGGTCGTTGCGTTGGCTCTAAATGCGGGAACGAACCTGGTTGTGGCATGGGAGCCGCAGATGCTTGAGGTTGAGCAGAAGCGGAAGGTGATGAAGCCATTGGAACGGCACGTTGTGCCGCTTGCTGTACAGCAGCCTTGCCGTAGTCTTGTCCTGGAACTGTACTAATAGGCATGTTTAAATCTGTACGGTTACCGTACGCTGTACCTGGTGTTCCTTGGCGCTCTCCGCCTTTACCTTTACGTGGCATGTATTAAACTCCTGCTGGTGCTGGTGCTGGTGCCTGAGCAACTGCTGGTGCCATTCCACCTGCGGCTTGCCCACCTGGAGCACCGCCACCGTGTAATGAAGCAAGAAGTTCTTGCATATTTGGTTGGCCTTGCGGGGCACCACCTTGAACTGGGTTATCTGGTGATACACCCATTCCAGGTTGAACTTCTGGTGCACCTGGTTGAGGGGCACCTTCCGGTCCTGCTTGTCCTTGCATTGCTTGAGCCTTGGCCGCTTGTTCTTCTTGCATTTCTTTGTGAATTTTGTCAACTGCATCTTCAAGCGTCATGTGACGTTGTGCTTTCATTTTAGCAATACGAGCAATAATAGAAGGGTCTAGTTGACCTTGAGATGCCTGTTGTTCAAGTCCGGTAAGAAGTGCTTTACGCAATCCTTCAATTTCTACACGGTCTGCTTCCAACGCTGGGTCTTCAATTGCAGGGTCCATGGTGCGTGCTGTCTCGTTAGACATGATGCCCATACCTACACGCTGACCAATTGAAACAACCATAGCGTTAATGTCTGAACCAGGCATAGGATATTTAACATACGAAACTGTAGTGTCAAATGTTTCATTAGGTGTGTAATCTTCGTTAACAACCTTGCCATCTCCACCCATGAAGAACATAGAAGGTTTAGAACCGTAGTATGACTTCATAATTTGAACAGCACGTATGTTTTCCAACTCCATAGAGTTAGAAAAGATTTCCTGGTATTCCTGGAGTGGCATGTCAACTGCGCTGGACAGGACTGATGCGCCACGTCGGGCGGTACGAATGTTAGAACCTGACTCGCCTCCAAATTCGGCAGGAATACCAGCCGTAAGGCGCTGTGCTCGCTCAAGGCGGTCCAGTGCCATCGGTGCATCTTGGGTTTGCTGTGGATGAACAATTTGAATTTGTCCTTTATCCAAAATACCTCGAATGCCTTGTTTTCCATCAGCCTCTACAATTACACGAGGACTGGTAGGAGCGTTAGCAGGAGATACAACCCATTCGTCTGGGAACACGTTGCGGAATACTGCAATTGTGTTAAGTGCGTCTAACTTGGCTTCACGCTGGTACATACCAAGCATTTGGTCAAACTGACCCTGAAGACGGTCAAGTGTAATACGTCCAGCAATAACAACTGGGCAAATGTCAGAACGGTTAGGAATACGTTCAAGAATTATGTGCGACGCAACACCTTTGCCGGTTTCGGTACTGAACGCTTGAGCCTTTGGTTTTTCAGCACCAATAGCAATAAGTACTGTTTCCCCTTCGTCTAAGTATTCAAGAATTTCAAACATGTCAGTGTCAGATTTATCACCACGGTACAAAATAGATGTTTGTTTTGGGTAATTTTCCTTCATCCAACTAAGAGGTCGACGGTCTGCAAAAATGCAATCGGTTGGTTCCATGTTGTCTGGGTCAATCATTGGTGCAGGGAATGTCTGCAATGGGTTACGTACACGCCAATGTGGAATTTTACGTTTGTCGTTAGGGTCAAGCGATACTGGAGAAAGTGATACGGCAGACATACCGTATGCAGTTAAATGACGACTACGACGGCGAACTTTAGTTCCCATCTTGTTCATGTCCCACCAACCAAGGTTGGCTAGGCGACGGTCACGAGCACGATTGTCGGCAACCTGGATACCAGGGCGAAGTGAAGGATATTGAACGTCTGGAAGAACCGACGCAACTCGCATAGCAAAAGCATCAATACCTTGTGCAATCAAATTGGGAATAGCAGGTTTTTCTGATTCGTCTAATTCTGGTAGTGGAACAATTACGTCACCGTTGTAGTGGTCACGTACTTCTTGCATACGTCGAAACATCCCACTGCGGGACATACGGCGCTCCTGATACATAGTGACAATCTGGCCAGCGGCCTTGTCGTTGTCAGGGGATAGTGCCATCTATTACCTCAGATTTGATAGTTGGGTATTTTTGACCCATTTGGGTCGCCACGCTGTAACGGCTTTATTTTGCGGTGCGTAAAGGTTGGGTAGGTTCCATTCAAAAAACCATTCGGCCATAACGCAGTCATCGGTACGCCCGTGGGGGTACCTGGTCACTTCATCAATCAACCTCATGGAGCGAACTTTTCCTTCACCCTTACCCATCAATCTTACACGACCAAACTTCCAATGCTGTGAAATTGTCGTAACACCATAATTGGAGTCTGATTTGTTGCTATTTGTGTTATGGGGAATTACCTCAACACTTCGAAGTTGCCGCCATCTTTTAAAATGGTCGTATTGAAGTAGGAACCTTTGAGCGGCATTTTGTTCCACAATCCAAACTTGAATTGGAATGCCAAGGCTTTCGCTTAGACGTTGCCAATCTTCCATAACCCCAGTAAATTCACCGGTATTGTAGTTGTAATCCAGAAACTCAGGGGCTTCCATTTTTTGACGAATAAGGTCCATTAAAAATCGTTGGTTAGATTCTGGGTGATAAACCCAACATTGAACAGACCAATACATTGTAGGAGAAGGGTCGGCCGTAGCCACAACAATGCAATCACGAGTGTTTAAACCAGGTGGCAATTCCCAACGGTCACGGTCTTTGTCAATGCAGCCTGGGCTAGTGCCATGTCCATATACCCACTCGTTTTGGACCAATACTTCATCCAGCGCCAAATCTTCTTGTTGATAAACAACTGCAAAGCGTTCCCCTCGGTTGGACATAAGGTTAGAAATTTCTCGCCAAGGGAGACGGCGAGGGTCCAGCAAACAACCGACGGGGTAAGCATTGCCCCCCCGTTTGTGATTCTCCGGAGAACACCTATCTTCGTAGTGGGCACGGTAGAGTAGGTGTTTGTACTTCTTGTCTTTGCGAAGTAGGGCAAGTTCTTCTTCGGTAAGTTCATCTTGTTTGTCCTCTTCTTCCTCATCAAGAGGTTGTACCATGTCTAAAGCAAATCGATAAAGGTCATCAGGAGCCAAACGCTGACCAATAAGAGCAAGCATACCTGCAGGTTCAAGTCGAGTTTCTGCAACGTCTTGGTACCAGTCTTCCATTGCTTCTCGTTGTTCTGCAGAGCGCACCTTGCGAGGGTCCACAAGGTCGTCCCAGAAACAGCCATCGAAGCGTCCTCCGATGAAACCACTATCCATACCGTAGGCACTAAGTGTTGGCTCCTTTTCTGAAATAGAACCCTGGTCTTCTGGTTGCATAACAATAAACGCTTGATTGGTCCATTGTTCTTTTTCCAAAGGTTTAAATCTACCAAAGTCTAAAGCAAGTGTTGATTCGGCATCAAGTGCTTGTCCACGTGATTTTAACATGTCATCGGCAGTTTCAGGTATAACACGTTCTAGTGAACGCTTAACTCGACGTAAGTTGTTTTGTGCAAGGCTCATAGTCGCACTACCAGTCAAAAGACGAATACCACGGTTACGGCAAATAGCCCAACACGTAATGTCATGCAACAGCGTTGTCTTACCCGAACCAGGTGGCATGTTCATAACCACGTATTCTTTGTCAGGCGATTCTAGTAACGCAACAAGTGCTTTACCTGCTTCTTCTTGCCATGGGGTAGAGATGCGACCAAAATAACGCATACGAAAATAACCAAAATCTTCTAATGCAGTTTTTGCTTCTTCACATAAATTGTCGTAATCTTTAGGGCCGCTAAGTTTTGCTTCTTTTTTTAATTCACGGTAATTAGTCGCTGAAGAATCAATGCCTTCACTAACTCGTAAATTTTGTGCAGCCTTTTCAACTCTATAAGCAGTGGCTTCTGAAAACTTAGATTTACGAGCGCTTTCAGCAATGGAAAATCCCGCTGCTCGTGCTTCAAAATATTTTTTACGTTGTACTGGTGTTACAGCCATCTAGCGATACAATGCGTCGTGCAATAGTCCTCTAATACGATAACCATTGGCGTTTGTGTCTCCAAGAGTAAAGAATCCACCGAGGTCATCCTTGAGGTCCTTTACGGCTACCACAAGGATGTAATCCTCGATGATGGGCATAACCCATTCTTGTTCGTCTAACAATTCAGCGTTGATGCCGTTGAGGAACTTAGGAAGGTTGGCTTCCAACCATTCTTTTAAAGAAACCTCTAAAGCATCTCCGTGCATTAAGCAGGTGTTGCTGGTGTTACAGGTGCAGTATCGGTTTTAACGTTAGTTGCTACCTGCGTTGCTAGGTGAGTTGCTAAAGCAATGTTGCTTTGTAATGTTGATTTCTTTACAAAGTGCAAAGCCTCTGTAAGAGTTGAAGCCAACAAACATAGTGATGCAATAAGACCCTCTACTCCAACAGGAATCTTAAAGCCTGGATGTACTACGGACAACACGGCGCCTGCTCCAGTAAGGATGGCGGTGATGTGGGGTGCAATGTATTTATTCATACTAAAAGCATAGCATGAGAAATCCCCCCAGTTATGTACTAGGGGGATTCTCGGAAGGAGGGTTGAAATCAGTGGGGTTGAGCCACATAAATACTATAGCACAAATATTTGGCGGAGGTGTCAAAAAAATTTTTAAAATTGAGCACCAAGGTGCAAAGCCTGCACTACGACTGGGACTGGACCCATTCTTCGAAGGGCTGGCCGTTAACAGTTAGTTTGATACCACGGCGTCGGCGAGTAACCCTGCGTCTGTACTTGGGATTAAAAAGCCAAGTAGAGAGGTCTGTACTATCCCGCCGGATTTTCATTACTTTTTTTTACGGACCTTGGACTTAATGGCTTCGAACTTGACCTTGGGGTTGGCGTACTTACGATTAGCCGCTTGTATGTCTTTTGACTCGTGCTTGTTAAATGGCTGGCCGCAGCCGCAAGTAGAACACATGCTTCTATGATAGCACATATGGTATCAAAGTAAGAAGCCCGACCCCATATCCCTACGGTGCCGGACCTTTTACCTTTTAGTGTCGGAAGTTACTAATGGGACAATGCCCACCTAGAACTATACACACATGGTATACACCTGTCAAGCACCTGGCTTGTGAAAACATTCACATACAAGTTACGCCACAGAGGTTATTTAGGTGGTACTCTTAATACAGCGCCGATGAGAGCGTTCGTGGGTGGAAGTCCCCGCCGAGTGTTAGTCCCCGTCGTGAGATGGCAGATACTAGCGGTAGTTAACCGGTTAGAGCGGTATTCGGTCGAACACGCATATACAGCAATATCGTGTATGAATTGTCCAAGTACTTTAAACGCATCGGACTCGCCTCGTGTTCATGACGGGATGGATTGTCCCAAGTAAGATACTTAAGTCTTTTTTACTTGGTTGGTGATGCGGGGCGAACCAGATAAAACGGTACGTAAGTGTCCTTTTAAAGGTAACTAGATACTACTCCCAAAAGATAGTGATTTTGAAAGGGGGCTGATAGGGTTTAGTTCCGGTAGTTTTCTTCTTGTCCAGAATGCTTCGCATTCCAGACGTTCGCCTTTTTTGTTTTAAAATAACGAGAATGACAGTTTGGCTAGTCCGAGATAACTAACCTTTTACTAGCACCGCCCTCGGCACATACCCGGTCAGAGACCGGGCACAGTCCTTGCCTCGTGCGTTGTTATGGTCACTAGTGCAATGAAACCACACAACCCTCCGTGACCCACGACACATGAGCATGACAACTGACACTCTGCTCATTGCTACTGCTTTCACGCTCTTTCAACAACTATCAGCCTAAATCATAGGGAAATGAGTGAGAATAGTGAGTAAGGGAGAGAGAGGGATTGGCTTA
>Ga0208742_1000232_pt1 | contig 22990 bp, 21 predicted proteins | sample CryBogCBH28Sep08_FD_184601 | JGI IMG/M metagenome (GOLD analysis project Ga0208742, IMG submission 184601) | Freshwater microbial communities from Crystal Bog, Wisconsin, USA - CBH28Sep08 (SPAdes) (version 2) | ecosystem: Environmental > Aquatic > Freshwater > Lake | place: Crystal Bog... | reverse complement strand
AAACAACGTATTAATTTCTAGGGCACAAAGCCCACACAAGATTAAAGACTATGGCTAGTACCGCTCATTTCAATAAAGCGGATGCTCAAAAAACACCGCCACTTCCGTTACTGCCTGTCGATAACGAAAACTCTGAACTCACAACCCTTCTTAAGACTTACCTAAAAACAAAAGACATCCACAAAATATGGGATGCCTATCGATTTAGTGAAGAAGCTCATCATGGCCAATCAAGAAGGAGCGGTGAGCCCTATATTGTTCATCCAGTTGCTGTAGCCTGCACATTAGCGAGACTTCACCTTGACGCTCCCACCATCCTTGCAGCACTACTTCATGACGTTGTTGAAGACACAACAATTACCACTAAAGAAATTGAAAAGAAATTTGGTAAACAAGTTTCTGTATTAGTTGATGGTTTATCTAAACTCGACAAAATTGAATTTCAAGATGCCACGCAAGCGCAAGCTGAAAACTTTAGAAAAATGTTATTGGCGATGTCGAATGATGTTCGCGTTATTTTAGTGAAGCTCGCAGATCGCTTACATAATATGCAGACGTTAGATGTTTTAAGACCAGAAAAACAAAAACGTATTGCACAAGAAACACATGATATTTACGCCCCCATTGCAAATCGATTAGGTTTAAATACTATTTATCAGGAGCTTGAAGATTTAAGTTTTAAACATCTATACCCGATGCGCTATCGCGCGATTCAAAAAGCTATGAAAGCTTCTCGAGGAAATCGTCGCGAAGTTGTTGAAAAAATTACGGCAGCAATTCAACAAAAACTCGTTGAGATGAAAATGGATGCTGAAGTTACGGGGCGTGAAAAAAATACTTACAGTATTTATAAGAAGATGAGCGAAAAAGGCATGTCATTTGCGCAGATCAATGACATCTACGCATTTAGAATTATCGTGAAAGAAGCTAACGACGCCTACTCAGCATTAGGTGCATTGCATGCACTTTATAAACCACTCCCAGGTAAATTTAAAGATTACATTGCGATTCCAAAAGCTAATGGATATCAATCATTGCATACAAGTTTGTTTGGACCTTTTGGAACGCCCATTGAAGTACAAATTCGTAGTGAAAAAATGCACAAACTTGCGGAAGCAGGTGTTGCAGCCCATTGGCTTTATAAAACGAAAGATGCACACCTCACAGAGCTTCAACAACAAACACATCAATGGTTAAAACGTCTTTTAGAAATTCAATCCGATAGTTCGGATTCGCTCGAATTTTTAGAACATTTAAAAGTCGATCTTTTCCCTGATGAGGTGTATGTATTTACACCTAAAGGTAAAATTTTAGCGCTTCCTAAAGGTTCGACCGCAGTTGATTTTGCATATGCAGTGCATAGTGATGTGGGTAATTGTTGTGTAGCCGCAAAATACAATCAAGAACTCGTCCCGCTTCGAGCCGAAGTAAATAACGGCGATCACATTGAGATTATTACAGCGCCTTTAGCTAAACCCAATCCTGCATGGTTAAATTTTGTGATTACGGGAAAAGCGAGATCACATATTCGACAATACTTAAAATCCATTGAATCAGAAGAGTCTTCAAGGCTTGGTGAAGGTATGCTTAATCAAGCACTCAAAGCACTTCATATCAGTCCATCTTCCATTAAAGAATCTCACTGGAAAAAATTAATCAGTGATTACGGTGTTAAAAGTAAAGAAGATATTTTGGCTGAGATTGGTTTAGGTAAACGCATGAATGTGATGGTGGCACACCAGCTTATTAGTTTTATGGAAGGTGTGAGTCATGTAAAAGGTAAACATAAGCAACTTGATGTGATTACCATTAAAGGCTCTGAGAGCATGGCAATTCAATTAGCAACTTGTTGTCACCCTATTCCAGGCGATCCTATTTTAGGATTTATTAATAAAGATAAAGGTCTTGTAGTTCATACACATGACTGTTTAGCGATACGAAAATTTAAACTTGATCCTGATAAATGGCTTGATGTTGAATGGGATCCAAATCCAGATAGATTATTCAAGGTCAATTTACAAATCATGGTATTAAATGAACGCGGGATGCTTGCTAAAATTTCTTCCGTGATTGCAGAATCAGATTCAAATATTGATAATGTGAATGTTGAAGAGTCGGATGGCGGACATTTTGTAAATGTGAATTTTATTGTGCAAGTGCATAATCGCATTCACTTAGCAGATCTCATTAGGAATTTAAGAAAGATTACTAATATTTCCAGAATTAGTCGTGTCAAAATGAAAAACTTTTAAGCCACTTATTAAAAAAGAAAGATTAAAGAAATGACAAAAGAAATTATTCAAACTAAAAATGCACCAGAAGCGATTGGTACTTATTCGCAAGCTGTCAAAACAGGCAATACTATTTATTTGTCAGGGCAAATTGCACTTGACCCTCAATCCATGCAATTGGTTGAAGGCATTGAAGCACAAATTCATCAGGTGTTTAAAAATTTACAATCAGTCGTTGAAGCTTCTGGAGCTAAGTTAGGTGATATCGTTAAAATTAATATTTACTTAACCGATTTATCTCATTTTGCATTGGTCAATACTATCATGGGCGAATATTTTACAAAGCCTTATCCAGCGAGAGCCGCAGTAGGCGTTGCATCACTTCCTAGAAATGCTCTTATTGAAGCTGATGGTGTTGTTGTTGTTTAAATTATTTTTTATTTAAGAGTATTTCAATCTGACTTCTCTAGCCGAGCTTAAGCTTTTTACGCCTTCAGTATTAAATAAGCTCAAGAAATTGGGCCTTGAAGATATATTTAGTTTAGTGATGCATCTCCCCATTCGTTATATTGACGAAACTATTGTGACGCCTATTCGTGAAATTGAAATGGGCGTGCTTTCTCAAGTAGAAGCAGAAGTTGTTCGGGCAGAAATTGTATATAAGCCTAAAAAAATGTTTATCGTACAAGTCAAAGATACGTCTGACAGTTTGCAGCTTAGATTTTTACATTTCTACCCAAGTCAAATGAAGATGTTTGAAGCAGGGGCTCGCATTCGTATTTTAGGGGAGGCTCGCCATAATTTATTTGCCTTCGAGATGATTCATCCTCAATGTAAATTAATAAAAGAGGGGGATGTGTTGCCGGAAGCGCTCACGCCAATTTATTCCTTGGTCGCAGGTGTTGGACAAAAAACAGTTAAAGATGCGATCGATAAGTTGTTTCTTCACTTCGACTTAAAAAATTATTTAAAAGATTTATTTTCACCATCAGTTTATGAAAAATTACGCTTACCAAATCTTTATGAAAGTATAAAAAGTATTCATCACCCAAAAGATTTTAAAGAAGTTGCAAAACACGAAGCTTTTTCTAGCATGGCTTATCAAAGAATCATCTTTGATGAGTTTTTAGCGCAACAATTATCTTTAAGATCTAATTATTTAATTAGGCGCGCGCTTACGGCGACGCCATTCAAAGCGACAAATAAATTCACGAACATTTTTATAGATCATCTTGAATTTGATTTAACGAATGCGCAAAAAAAAGTGATTCAAGAAATTAAAAATGACCTTGAAAAAAACTATCCAATGCAAAGATTATTACAAGGTGATGTAGGAAGTGGTAAAACAGTTGTGGCAACCATTGCTGCACTCCAAGTGATCGAAAATGGAAGTCAGGTTGCTTTTATGGCACCTACGGAAATTTTAGCGGAGCAACATTATCGTAAACTTTATGAATGGCTGACTCCTTTAAATATAAAAGTCGCATGGTTAACAGGGAGTCAATCTAAAAAAGATCGAGAGATTTCATTAGATATGACGCAATCAGGTGAAGCGCAGATTGTAGTAGGAACACACGCCCTTTTTCAAGAACATGTGGCATTTAAAAAATTAGGTTTGAGTATTATTGATGAGCAGCATCGATTTGGGGTTGAACAAAGATTGGCTTTAAGGAAAAAAGGTGAATTAAATAAAGTGAAGGAGCCTCATCAATTGATGATGAGTGCAACACCTATTCCAAGAACGCTTTCGATGAGTTACTTTGCAGATCTTGATGTGTCAGTCATTGATGAATTACCAAAAGGCCGCGAAGCGATTGTGACAAAACTTTTCTCAGAAGATAGGCGAGGCGAGATTTTAAAGAGAGTGCATGAGGTATGTCACGCTGGCGCTCAAGTGTACTGGGTATGTCCTTTAATTGAAGAAAGCGAAGTATTGCAACTTCAAACTGCTGAAGAAACATACTTAAATATGCAATCTCATTTTAAAGATTTAAAAGTAGGCTTAGTGCACGGGCGAATGAAATCATCAGAAAAGCAAAAAGTCATGTCTGATTTTGTGAAAGGCAATATTCAATTATTAGTAGCAACCACAGTGATTGAAGTCGGCGTCGATGTGCCTAATGCTACATTGATGGTGATTGAAAATGCAGAGCGCATGGGACTCTCACAATTACATCAATTACGTGGCCGCGTGGGACGTGGCTCACTTAAAAGTACATGCATTTTATTGTTTCAAAAAAAATTATCAGAGCTTGCACGACAACGACTTAAAGTGATTTTCGAAAATACAGATGGTTTTATCATTGCACAAGAAGATTTGAATATTAGAGGCCCTGGAGAATTTTTAGGAGTGCGACAAAGCGGGGTGCCCATGTTACGCATTGCTAATCTCAATCGTGATTTTAAATTATTAGAAGAAGCTAAGACTATTGCCGATCAATTACTAGAGGACTATCCTGAAGCTTCTCATCTTCATTTAAAGCGCTGGCTAAGCCATGCAAGTGAGAGAGTGAAAGTATAAAAATGATTTGGTTAAAATCACCCACAATTAAAGGACATGAATTTTCATGGCTTACGGAAGAAGGCTCTCTAACAGAACGAATAAAAAATGAATTTAATGATGTCAAAATCGATGTGATTTATGAGGGCTTAGATTTAGAAGAAAAAACAGATTATATTCGTGAGGTCATCATTAAAAGTTATGATAAGCCCATGATCTTTGCTCACACGCGATTACAAATGGATGATCTTGACGATGTTTGGATGTGCTTAAAAACACTCGGTCAACAATCACTTGCTAATATTTTATTTAAAGACACTCAAATTTCTAGACGTTCACTTTTATATCGAGTCTGTGAGCCAGAAGATATTTTATATAAACATTTAAAATCGCTAGGGTATATACAAGAAGAAATTTTATGGATGCGACAATCAGAGTGGGAAAGATATGGAAAGATACTTTTGTTAACCGAAGTTTTTTTACCTAATCTTTTCAATCAAGGATGAAGTTGATGTGAGTCCGCTGATTTAAGCTATAATTTTTCTTTAAATTTTTTCAAAGTATTTTTCAAAAAATCGTGAGCTTGTCGAGAAACCTTCCTTTTAATATTGATTTGCCTAAAGCTATTGGAATTTCAATCGCTATTCATATCATTTTGATGATAGGTTTGCCTGAATTTAATAAACCATTATTAACACCTCAGGTGATGAGTGTGACCATCTCAAGTTCACCCATTCAAAAACCGATTGAAAAAATAGAGCCACCTCAACCTATAAAAAAAGTGGAGCCTATTCAGAAAAAAATTACACCTATCATTGATAAAAATGCAACATCAGTAGCGCAGCCTGTGCCAAAGGAAGTGGCGCCACCCGCACCCGCCGAAGCTATTTCAAAAACTCCTAATATTGTGCCTCAAGAGCAAATGACTCAGCATTTAGAAAGTTATAGTAGCTTGCTTGCAAATGCGATTGCAAAATATAAGCAATATCCAAAAATTGCGCAAATGAGAGGTTGGCAAGGAACTGTTATTGCAGATCTTGAAATTGATAGCAAAGGCTCAGTGATTAGCGTCAAAATTAAAAAAAGTAGTACATATGAAGTGTTAGATAATGAAGCGCTTGAGATGATAAAGAAAGCTTCACCATTTCCAGCTCCCCCAGAGAGTTTGCGTGGTAAAAATTTTAATGTACTCGTGCCTATTTCATTCAAGCTCGAATAATCAGATTTAATTTAAAGATGCATTCTTATTTTCATCTTATGCGTCTTGATAAGCCGATTGGTATTTTTTTATTGTTATGGCCAACTTTATGGGCGCTTTTTATAGCAAGCCACGGTGCCCCAAGCATTCAACATCTCATCATTTTTATTTTAGGTACAGTGTTAATGCGCTCAGCCGGTTGTGTGGCGAATGATATTCTCGATCGTAAATTTGACTCTTTTGTCACGCGCACAAAATTGCGTCCTCTAGCGAATCAGTCCATCCCAGTTAAGAACGCATTTTTTTTACTAATCACTTTGTTATTGGGTGCGTTGATATGTGTTTTATTTTTAAATAAACAATCATTTTATTTTTCATTGATTGCTTTATTTTTGGCACTCACTTATCCCTTAACAAAAAGATTCTTCGCGATGCCTCAAGCTTATTTGGGTTTAAGTTTTGGTATGGGTATCCCCATCGCTTTTGTTGCAAATGATATTTCTATAACTTTGACAACATGGCTTTTATTTCTAGCCAATATATTTTGGGCGATCGCTTACGATACCCTCTATGCGGTGACAGACAAAAATGATGACCTAAAAATTGGTATTCGCTCTTCAGCTATTTGGTTTGGAAATTATGTGAAAGAAGCCATCATGTTCTGTTATACCTGTATGATGGGTTGCTTTATTTGGGTCGGACAGTTAGAAAGTTTTAGCTGGCCTTTTTACGGATTTATGATTTTGAGTCTCATTTTTATTGGGGGTCTTTATCTTCAAATCAGGACGCTCAACCCAAAAGCCTGTTTTGATGCATTTTTAAGCAATAATTACCTGGGCGGGCTTGTCTTTCTAGGCGTGTTTTTTCAATATCTCCATGTGAACTAAATCATTAATAAAATTGACAAAACAGGCAGTTTTGACATAGAATTCACCTCTTTTTTTAAATTTATAGCGCAAAAGTTGGTATTGAAATGAAGACATTTTCAGCAAAATCCCATGAAGTAAAACGCGATTGGTTCGTTGTAGACGGAACTGATTTAGTGTTGGGTAGATTAGCAAGTGCGATTGCACATCGTTTACGTGGCAAACATAAAGCCATTTATACACCGCACGTAGATACAGGTGATTACATTGTAGTAATCAACGCGGAAAAGATTAAAGTAACGGGTAATAAAGGTGATGATAAGGTTTACCATCGCCATTCAGGTTATCCAGGCGGCATTTCAACAACGAACTTCTCTAAGATGCAAGACCGTTTTCCAGGCCGTGCTTTAGAAAAGGCAGTGAAAGGAATGTTACCAAAAGGACCTTTGGGTTATGCCATGATTAAAAAGATGAAAGTCTATTCAGGCGCAACTCATGATCATGTGGCTCAACAACCACAACCATTAAGCATATAGTTAAGGAAATACTATGATAGGTAAATATAATTACGGTACAGGTCGCAGAAAGAGCTCAGTAGCTCGTGTTTTCATTAAGCCAGGTAAAGGCGTGATTACAGTGAATGACAAACCTGCGGATGAATATTTTTCACGTTACACCTCCCGTATGATTTTCCGCCAGCCACTTGATTTAACAAATACGTTAAATACATTTGATATTCATGTGAATGTCATCGGTGGTGGTGAGTCTGGTCAAGCAGGTGCGGTGCGTCATGGCATTACACGTGCACTTATTGACTATGATACAAATTTAAAAAGTACGCTTTCACAAGCTGGCTTTGTAACACGTGATGCACGTGAAGTTGAGCGTAAAAAAGTGGGTCTTCGAAAAGCTCGTAGACGTAAACAATTCTCGAAACGTTAATTGTTTCAAGTTCCAAAGAGCAAAAAGGCCGCTTTCAAGCGGCTTTTTTGTTATATAGAGTTAAATAAATTTTGTTAGTATGGGTTTTTAAGCATTAAGACTTCTTTTAAATTAAAGGTGCGAATGTGATGAGTAATCTCTCTAAGATTAAAGTGGGCGTGGTGGGTGCGACCGGGTATACCGGCGTTGAACTATTAAGAATTTTAGTCAAACATCCTCATGTGACAATTCAAACTGTCACGTCTAGAGCAGAGGCTGGCTTATCGATCGCGACCTTATTCCCAAGCTTAAGAGGACTCATCGATCTTAAATTTGAAGATCCAAAGGCTGCTGATTTGGCCAATTGTGATCTCGTGTTTTTTGCAACACCTAACGGGATTGCCATGGAAGAAGTGCCCGTACTTCTTAAAGCCGGGGTTAAAGTGATTGATTTGGCAGCCGACTTTAGGCTAAAAGACGCTAACGTCTGGGAAAAATGGTACAAAATGCCGCATTTATGCAGCGATCTACTTAAAGATGCTGTTTATGGCTTGCCAGAGATTAATAGAGAAAAAATTAAAAAAGCTTCACTTGTGGCTAATCCGGGTTGTTATCCCACAGCGATTCAATTGGGGTTCATTCCTTTAATCGAATCAGGTGTGATTGATCTTAATGACTTAATCGCAGATGCTAAATCGGGCGTGTCAGGCGCAGGCAGAAAAGCCGAAGTGAATGCATTAATGGCTGAAGCTTCAGATAACTTTAAAGCATACGGGGTTGACGGGCATAGACATTTGCCTGAAATCACGCAAGGACTTACGAGCGTTGCGAATCAAGCGGTGCATTTAACTTTTGTGCCACATTTAACGCCTATGATTAGAGGCATACATGCAACACTTTATGCAACGCTTACCAAAAATATAGATATACAAACCCTTTTTGAATCGAGATATAAGAATGAGTCTTTTGTGGACGTGATGCCCAAAGGCTCTCATCCAGAAACAAGATCTGTGAGAGGTTCAAATCAATGTCGCATTAGTATCCATCAGCCGCAAGGAAGCCATAAGGTTGTTATTTTATCTGTGATCGATAATCTCGTGAAAGGCGCAGCAGGACAGGCTGTGCAAAATATGAATCTTATGTTTGATTTTCCCGAGATTTCCGGACTTGATCTTGTGCCCTTGATGCCATAAAGTGTTGTTTCTATGAGAAAAGTTAAGCGAACTTATACAAAATATTTTGGCGAAACACGTCGAAGAATGCGCATTAAAACAGGCGCTTCTTGGCATACTTATTTGATGATTGCAGCTTTGTCATTTATAGGTGGCGCAGGGTTTACTTATTGGGAATTAAACGGCGGCTCAGTGATTGGATTTATTTCTAAAATTCAAGCATTAGAAGCTGAAAATCAATCAATACAAGGCCAATTATTACAACAAAAAATTGAGCTTCAATTGAAATCGATTTCAGGTGATAAAGTGTCAGGCGATATTACTAAGCTTCAAGAAGAAAACGCTAAGTTAAAAGAAGACATTCTTTTTTACGAAAAAATTGTAGGCAAGAAACGATAAAGGATATTTCATGTTTTTTAATAAAAAAAATAAAGCGCGTACGATTGATACACTCATTGATAAAGACATTACGGTGCGTGGCAATGTGACCTATTCAGGCGGCATTCGTGTCGACGGTTCTATTCATGGCAATCTTACTGAACTTCCAGGCACGGCAGGTACTCTTATTATGGGTAATAAGAGTCGCATCAAAGGAAATATTTCAGCGCATACAGCCATTATTGGTGGAGATGTAAATGGCAATATCGTATGTGCCGAATATCTAGAGCTTCATGCGAATGCCAGAATCACCGGTGATATTGAATATAAGGTGATAGAAATCCATGCAGGTGCTAAAGTGTATGGAAGACTTAAAGAAGTGGCTAAAGATTATCAGTCACAAAAAAAGAAATAATCAGGAGTAAATATTATGAATCAAATCGTTGAATCAAAAGAAATGGAAATGCCAACCCCGCTTATTTTTACAGATAATGCTGTAAAAAAAGTGAAGGAATTGATTGAAGAAGAAGGTCAACCAGAACTCAAGCTTCGTGTATTCGTGAGTGGTGGCGGATGTTCAGGTTTTCAATATGGATTTACATTTGAAGAGTCAACCAACGAAGACGATACTCAAGTCACAAAAGATTCAGTCACTTTGTTAATTGATCCTATGAGTCTGCAATATTTAATGGGTGCTGAAATTGATTATCAAGACAGCGTTCAAGGCTCGCAATTTGTCATTAAGAATCCAAACGCACAAACAACGTGCGGCTGCGGTTCTTCATTCTCAGCTTAAAACAGATTATTTTTTAGGAACGTCACGTCGAGGTTTACCTGTGTAAACTTGGCGTGGTCGGCCAATTTTACTTCCAGGTTGACCTAGCATTTCATTCCATTGAGCCACCCAACCAGCTGTTCTTGCAAGCGCAAATACAGCAGTAAACATAGAATTTGGAATACCCATAGCGCGCATCACAATGCCAGAATAGAAATCTACATTAGGGTACAGTTTTTTCTCAATGAAATATTCATCTTCTAAAGCAATTTGTTCTACTTTCATGGCAAGTTTGAAAATAGGATCATCTTTCAAGCCAAGTTCATCAAGTACTTCATAGCAAGTTTTACGCATGATTTCTGCGCGAGGATCTTTGTTGCGATAAATGCGATGACCGAAACCCATCATGCGGAATGAATCATCTTTATCTTTTGCGCGTTTAATGAATGCGCCAATTCTACTTTCATCCGCAATTTCTTCGAGCATTTTGAGAGTAGCTTCATTTGCGCCACCATGAGCCGGACCCCATAGGGATGCAATGCCTGCAGCGATACATGCAAAAGGATTGGCGCCTGATGAGCCCGCGAGCCTTACTGTAGAAGTGGATGCATTTTGTTCATGGTCTGCATGAAGAATTAAAATGCGTTCAAAAGCTTTAGCAAGCACTGGATTAGGTTTGTATTCTTCACAAGGTGTGGCAAACATCATGCGCATAAAGTTTTCTGCATAACCCAAATCATTTTTGGGATAAATAAAAGGCTGGCCCAAGCTATATTTATAGCTCCATGCTGCGATGGTAGGTACTTTAGCTAAAAGTTGATGCGCTGATATTTGGCGATGTTCAGGATTCATCACATCCATGGAATCAAAATAAAATGCAGACATTGAACCTACAACACCCACCATAACTGCCATAGGATGTGCATCACGTCTAAATCCACGGAAAATATTATTTAATTGATCGTGGAGCATGGTGTGACGATTAATCGTTGTTGAGAATGTTTCTTTTTCTTGAGGCTTAGGAAGTTCACCATGCATTAAGAGATAAGCGACATCTAAAAAATCATAATGTTCTGCAAGTTGTTCAATAGGATAACCACGATAAAGAAGAAGACTTTTCTCTCCGTCAATAAAGGTAATTTCGGAGCTGCATGAAGCAGTCGACATAAAGCCGGGATCATAACTAAAGACTTGATGAGTCCCTAATTGACGAATATCAATGGCATCGTTACCCATAGTGCTTTTTACCAAAGGTAATTCTATGGATGTTGATTCTTGATCAAAATTTAATGTGACTTTAGTTGATTTCATTTTTGAAAAATAAAATTAATTATTAAATGAATTATAACTTTTCACGCTACTTTTGCTAGCGCTATCTTTATGCGGGGTAGAGTGCACCTAAAATGCGCAAGCCTTTAGCGCCAGTGACTTCAGGTAAGTTACCTGGTTTTAAAAATAATGTTTGTTTTGCAAGCCATGCAAATGCAGCAGCCTCAACATGTTGTGTTGGTAAACCAAGTGCATCAGTGAGTAGAATATTAGTTTTAGGCATTAATGTTTTTAAGCGTTCAACCAAGAAACCATTTAAAGCACCACCGCCACATAAATAAATTTCAGTGATATTTGCATCATGAGAATCTATTGCTTTTGCAATGCTTAATGCCGTAAGTTCCAGAAGCGTTCTTTGAGTATCTTGTGTTGAGTAAGATTTTTGTAAGTGTTTATTAAGCCACGCTTCATTGAAATGATCTCGACCCGTACTTTTGGGCGCAGTTTTTTCAAAATAAGCATCTTTAAAAAATGCATCAAGGAGTGTTTCGATAACTTTACCTTCTTTGGCCCATGCACCATTCTCATCGAATGCTTGATGAAGATGTGCCTTACTCCATTGATCTAATAAAAGATTACCAGGGCCGGTATCAAAACCTGACACAGAAGTTTTAGGATTTAGTAGGGTGACATTAGCAATTCCGCCAATATTCAAAATTGCACGATAAGTCGTTGGGTGTGAAAAAATTTCATGATGAAATGCAGGCACCAATGGAGCGCCTTGCCCACTTGCTGCAACATCTCGACTTCTAAAATCAGCAATGACATTGATATTGGAAAGCTCAGCTAAAAGTGCAGGATTTCCAATCTGCAAGGTGAAGCCTTTTTGAGGTTGATGCCGAATAGTTTGCCCATGAAATCCGATGGCTTTGATATCTTTAGATCCGATGTTTGTTTTTTTAAGCAAAGCTTCAATCGCTTCATAGGCTTTTTTACTTACGGTGTTGCCTATGATGAGACTTTCTTCAAGCTCATTAGTATTGGGTGAGTGAAGTCTTAATAAAGCCTCTTTAAGTGTGTCTTCATAGGGCACATAACTATGACCCATAATTTTGATGTCTTGAGGTTTTTCACCAAAATTGACAAGCACTGCATCCATACCATCAAGGCTGGTGCCGGACATAAGACCTATAAATAATTCATTCATGTGTAAGATTGTAAATGTTTTATTTCCGCTATTTTCCATATTGGTAAAATAATTTAGGCTAAAATGATGGCAATTATTAAACTTCAATCAAACCATTCGGAAATATTTGTGGCTACTGAAATCAATCAAGCATTAGCGCTCATTAAAAGAGGTGCTGAAGAGATTCTTCTAGAAGAAGAGCTTCTTGAAAAACTCAAAAAAGGAAAACCTTTAAGAGTCAAAGCTGGCTTTGATCCTACGGCCCCAGATCTTCATTTAGGCCATACCGTTCTATTAAATAAACTTAGACAATTTCAAGATTTAGGTCATCACGTTTTATTTTTAATTGGCGACTTCACGGGCATGATTGGCGACCCCACAGGTAAAAGCGCGACACGACCACCTTTATCTCAAGACGAAGTTAAAAAAAATGCCGAGAGTTATGCTGAGCAAGTTTTTAAAATATTAAAGCGCGATCAAACCGAAGTCGTTTTTAATTCAACATGGCTCACCGATCTGGGAGCAGCTGGTATGTTGAAATTAGCTGCAAGCCATACGGTCGCTCGAATGTTAGAACGCGATGATTTTAGTAAGCGATATAAAGCTAATCAACCTATCGCTATCCATGAATTTTTATACCCCCTTCTTCAAGGCTATGACTCCGTGGCATTAAAAGCAGATGTGGAATTAGGCGGTACGGATCAAAAATTTAATTTATTAATGGGTCGCGAATTACAAAAGCAATCTGGCCAATCTCCACAATGTGTCATTACGATGCCGCTTCTCGAAGGTTTAGATGGTGTACAAAAAATGTCTAAATCACTAGGCAATTACATAGGTATTAATGAAGCACCTGAGATTATTTTTGCAAAAATTATGTCGATTTCAGATGAATTAATGTGGCGATATATTGAACTACTTTCTTTTGCATCTTTGGATGAAATCGAAGGTTGGAAAGCAAGTGTTAAAGCAGGCCAAAATCCTCGCGATATTAAAGTTACTTTTGCTCAAGAAATTGTCGCGCGCTTTCATTCAAAAGAGGCTGCTATCGAAGCGCTAGATAATTTTCAAACACGTTCTAAGGGTGGCATCCCAGAGAATGTGCCTGAAGTAAACATCACCATTCAAGCCGATGCGATAGGCATTTTGCAGCTCCTTAAAGAGGCGGCACTTGTGGCAAGCACTTCAGAAGGCATGCGTCTTATTCAGGGCGGCGGTATTAAAATTGACGGTGAGCGTCTTGAAGACGGCAAAAAAATGATCTCTAAAAATAGTGAGTTTGTGGCTCAAGTGGGCAAACGAAAATTTGCTAAGATTAAAGTGCTTTAATGTGATGGATCGTATTGATTTTTAATGAAGTTTTGATTTCAATTATCTGAATTTATTGATATAATTCGGCATGAAAATATTGATGGGCTTTAGGCCCATTTTTTATTTCTGCAACTTGGGTAATTTTAGGAAATCAGCCTTAGATGGAAAAGCTTGAAACATTAATTGAAAAGACCGTGCAGCAGCTCGGATACGAGTTGGTTGATTTGGAGATTTCAAATCGAGGAAAGCTTTTGCGTGTTTATATTGATAAGCCTGATTCAGTGACGATTGATGATTGCACTTTGGTGAGCAACCACTTAGGTCACGTATTTACCGTAGAGCAGGATTTAGATTACGACCGACTAGAGGTTTCATCCCCTGGTATGGATCGCGTGTTAAAGAAATTAGCTGATTTTGAACGCTTCAAAGGTGAGCGAGCTTCTGTGAAGTTAAGAATGCCTTTAGATACGCGTAAAAATTTTTTAGGCACCATTAATGGAACAGAAAAAGACACTGTACTGTTGATGTGCGAGGGTGAGCTTTATCGTTTTGCTTTATCAAATATTGATAAAGCGCGATTGAGCCCAGAATTTAAACGTTAGAGAATGAGTTGCGGAGATTGAAATGAGTCGCGAGATTTTATTATTAGTAGATGCTTTAGCCCATGAAAAAAATGTGAACAAAGACGTGGTCTTTGAAGCGCTTGAATCAGCTTTGGCTTCTGCTACAAAGAAAAAAAATACAGAAGATATTGATGTGCGCGTAGAAATCAATCGCGATACGGGCGAATATAAATCTTTTAGACGTTGGACCATTTTGAATGATGAACTCATTGAAAATGAAGATGCTCAGATCTCTCTGACTGATCCTCGTGCAGAAGGTAAAGCTGAAAACGATACGATCGAAGTGCCTTTAGAGTCTATTGAATTTGGACGCATCGGTGCACAAGCTGCAAAACAAGTGATCTTACAAAAAGTACGTGAAGCCGAAAGAGAGCAAATTTTAGAAGACTTCTTAGGCCGCAATGAAAAGTTAGTGACGGGCGTGATTAAACGTATGGATCGTGGCAATGGCATTATTGAAGTGGGCCGTATTGAAGCTGTGCTTCCGCGCGACCAAATGATCCCTAAAGAAAATTTACGTATTGGTGACCGCGTGAGAGCTTATCTTACAAGCGTTGAAAGAAGCCATCGTGGACCTCAACTCATTTTATCTAGAACGGCACCTGAATTTCTTGTTCGTTTATTTGAACTTGAAGTGCCTGAAATTGAAGAAGGCTTATTAGAAATTAAATCAGCCTCTCGTGATCCAGGCTTACGTTCAAAAATTGCTGTAAAAGCAAATGATCAAAGAATTGATCCGGTAGGTACATGCGTGGGTATGCGTGGATCAAGAGTTCAAGCAGTGACAGGTGAACTTGCAGGTGAGCGTGTCGATATTGTTTTATGGTCTATGGAGCCAGCACAGTTTGTAATTAATGCTATGGCACCTGCTGAAGTTTCAAGTATTGTCGTTGATGAAGAAAAACACAGTATGGATGTTGTGGTGAATGAAGAAAATTTAGCACAAGCGATTGGACGAAATGGTCAAAACGTTCGTCTTGCATCTGAACTCACAGGTTGGAATATTAATATTCTGACGGAAGAAGAATCTTCTAAGAAAAATGAAGAAGAGTATGCAAGTACAAGTCAATTATTCATGGCGAAACTTGACGTGGATGAAGATGTAGCTGACATTCTTGTGCAAGAAGGATTTAGTACATTAGAAGAAATTGCTTACGTGCCATTACAAGAGATGGTTGAGATCGAGGCGTTCGATGAAGACACGGTGAATGAACTTCGTTCACGTGCGAGAGCGGCTCTTCTTACTGAGGCGATTGCTAAAGAAGAAAAAGTTGAAGAAGCAGCAGAAGATTTACTCACGATGGAAGGCATGGATGATGCGACAGCTAATCTTCTTGCATCAAAAGGTATTTCGAAAATGGAAGATCTTGCAGATCTTGCTGTAGATGAATTGGTTGAAATGACTGCGATGGACGAAGAGCGTGCGAAACAGTTAATTATGACTGCTAGAGCGCCTTGGTTTGTTTAAAGGCATATACACCCTACGATGAATATTATGAGGTACTAAATGGGACAATCAACTGTCACTAAATTTGCTGAGGAATTGGGATTACCTGTTGATTTATTAATCGAACAGCTTAAAAGTGCTGGCGTAAATAAATCAGCAGCAGAAGATTCATTAACCGAAGTAGATAAATCAGCACTTCTTGATTATCTTCGCAAGGAACACGGCCAATCTCAAACACCAAAAAATAAAATCACTTTAACGCATAAGCAAAATAAAGAGATTAAAAAAACAGATAGCACAGGACGCGCTCGTACCATTCAAGTTGAAGTGCGTAAGAAACGTGTGCTCGTGAGACGTGAAGATGGGCAACCTGTTGACACACCTATAGAAGAACTTAAGCCTATTGAATCAGTTGCGGCACCAAAAGCAAAAGGGCATGTGCTTGGTGAAGACGAGTTATCAATAAGAGAAGATGAAGCAAAGCGTCATGCAGCACTTGCTGCAGCGCAAGCCGAAGACATTAGAAAAAAACAAGAAGCGGTTGCAAAAGCAAACGCAGCACCAGCAGCTAAATTAAGTGAAGGCACACTTCATCGCCCGGCTTCTAAAGCTGGCGTTAAAGTGGAAGGCAAAGAAAAACAAGTTGATAAGAGCGAGAAGGATTGGTCTGATCGCGAATTTAAAAAACGTACACTGAAAGGCCGCGGTGATTCTAGCGCTGCTTCAGGATGGCGCTCACCTAAATCAAAATCAAAACATCGCGAAGAAAATGAAGAGTCAACGTTTGTAGCCCCTACCGAACCGATTATTCGAGATATTCACGTACCAGAAACAATTTCAGTGGCTGACTTAGCACATAAGATGTCAGTGAAAGCAACCGAAGTCATTAAAGTGCTTATGAATATGGGCATGATGGTGACAATCAATCAAATTCTAGATCAAGATACTGGAATGATTGTGGTAGGTGAAATGGGGCATAACGCGATCGCAGCTTTAGATAACGATCCTGAAGCGCTGATTGATGAAGACTCAACGGTAGAAGCTATTTTAGAAACACGTCCTCCAGTCGTGACTGTGATGGGTCACGTGGACCACGGTAAAACATCACTCCTGGATTACATTAGAACAACGCGTGTAGCTTCTGGCGAAGCAGGCGGCATTACACAACATATTGGTGCGTACCACGTGGAAACACCACGCGGCATGGTGACTTTTTTAGATACACCAGGCCATGAAGCGTTTACGGCAATGCGTGCTCGCGGTGCTAAGGCTACTGACATTGTGATTTTAGTGGTGGCAGCAGATGACGGCGTCATGCCACAAACCATTGAAGCGATTCATCATGCAAAAGCGGGTAATGTGCCTTTAGTGGTTGCAATTAATAAAATTGATAAACCTGAAGCAGCGCCTGAACGCGTAAAAATGGAACTCGTAGCGCAAGAAGTGGTGCCTGAAGATTTTGGTGGCGACACCATGTTTGTGGAGGTCTCAGCAAAATCAGGACAAGGTATTGATAAATTGCTTGAGTCAGTGCTTCTTCAAGCTGAAGTGTTAGAGCTCAAGGCACCTAAAAATACACCAGCTAAAGGTATCGTGATTGAAGGCCGTTTAGATAAAGGCCGTGGCCCTGTGGCAACTATTCTTATTCAATCAGGTACATTAAAACGCGGCGATACATTATTAGCAGGATCAGCTTTTGGTCGTATTCGTGCGATGCTCGATGAAACAGGTAAAGAAATTAAGGAAGCAGGACCTTCGATTCCTGTTGAAGTATTAGGTCTCGCAGATGTGCCGAATGCAGGTGAAGAGGTCGTGGTATTAAATGATGAACGCAAAGCCCGAGAAATTGCTTTATTCCGTCAAGGTAAATTCAGAGATGTGAAATTAGCAAAACAACAAGCTGCCAAACTTGAAAATATATTTGATCAAATGGCTGAGGGTAGCGTCAAAGTGTTACCACTCATTATTAAATCTGATGTGCAAGGTTCATACGAAGCGTTATCCACATCACTCCAAAAATTATCAACGGATGAAGTTAAAGTAAATGTGATTCACATGGGTGTTGGTGCCGTTACGGAATCTGATGTGAACTTAGCAAGCGCATCAAAAGCAATTTTGATTGCCTTTAACGTAAGAGCAGAAGCAGGCGCGCGTAAACTCATCGATTCACTCGAAGTTGATGTTCACTATTACAGTATTATTTATGAAGCTGTGGATCAGGTGAAAGCAGCGCTTGGTGGATTATTATCACCTGAGCAAAAAGAAAGCGTCATTGGTATGGTTGAAATTCGCGAAGTATTCAAAATTTCTAAAGTGGGTTCGATCGCCGGTTGTTACGTTCAAGATGGCGTGATTCGAAGAAACTCAATGGTACGCGTCTTAAGAAATAACGTTGTGATTCATTCAGGCGAACTCGACTCATTGAAACGTTTCAAAGATGACGTCAAAGAAGTTAAAAATAATTTTGAATGCGGACTCTCTATTAAAAACTTTAATGAAATTGAAGTGGGCGATATGCTCGAAGTATTCGAAGTGGTTGAGGTTGCGCGTAAGCTTTAACCATGGTGAATCGATCCTATGCGAGAAGTGATCGCATTTCAGAGCAAATTAAGCGAGAACTCGAAGAACTTATTCAGTCAGAACTCAAAGACACTGCCGTAGGCATGCTGACGATTACTGAAGTACAAGTCACCCCTGATTTACTCCACGCTAAAATATATTTTACGTCTCCTACAAATGACCCTTTGATCATGCAAGGCCTTGAGCGCTCTACAGGATATCTGCGTGCCCAATTATCAAAGCGCATGGCAACACGCGGCATACCGCAACTTCATTTTGTGTACGATACGTCCATTGATGAGGGCATGAAAATTTCACAACTCATTAAAGACGCACTTCCTCCTCAGTAATTTATTTCCATGCAAAAGAAGTCTATGAAGCGCGAGATTGATGGGGTCTTTCTGCTCGATAAGCCGCTTGGATTTTCTTCAAATCAAGCCTTAAAAAAAATTCAATGGTTGTTTAATGCAAAAAAAGCAGGACACACCGGTACCCTTGATCCAATGGCTTCAGGACTTCTGCCTATTTGTTTAGGTGAAGCTACAAAATTCTCTCATCGTCTTCTTGATGCTAATAAAAGTTATATCGCAACGATTCAATTAGGCATTACCACTACGACAGGAGACCAAGAAGGAGAAGTGGTTTCAGAAAAAGAAGTTGTATTAAATGAAGCCCAATTAAAAGACACATTAAAAAAATTTATAGGTGATATTACACAGATACCACCTATGTATTCTGCGTTGAAATTTGAAGGAAAACCTCTTTATGAATATGCAAGAGAGGGTATTGAAATTGAGCGCAAATCTCGACAAATCAAAATTTACGACATCAAGCTTATAAAAATTGAGAAGAGCATCCTCACAATTGAAGTTCTTTGCAGTAAAGGTACTTACATTAGAACTTTGGCAGAAGATATTGGGCAGACATTAGGATGTGGCGCCCATTTAAAGGGTTTAGAACGGACCCAAACGGGTAATTTTCAATTATCAGAAGCGTTAACGATCGAAGCACTTGAAGGTATGTCTATGGCGTCTCGAGAAAAAGCACTTATGCCCATCGATGCCTTACTTGAAGGTTTATTATCGGTCGAATTAACTGTGGCCGAAACAGAAGCGATTAAAAAAGGGCAAAGCATTGATTTTATTAGTAAAAATGATAAAGAAGTGCGCTTATATAGTGCATCAGGTCAATTTGTAGGAGTAGGTCAGCCCGACCTCCAGGGACACCTTTTTCCTAAGCGCTTAATCGCAAATATATTATAAAAAACATATTGTTAAATCAAAAGAATACAATTAAAATACGCGGTTCTGAATGAGGAGAGAAGATTAAATGGCATCAACAGCAGCAGAAAGAGCCAAAGTTGTAAGTGAATATCAACAGGCAAAGAACGATACAGGATCCCCAGAAGTGCAAGTTGCACTTATCACAAGTCGTATTGGTTATTTAACAGAACATTTCAAAACCAATGCAAAAGATCACCACTCACGTCGTGGACTTTTAGCACTTGTAAGTCAACGCAGAAAATTATTAGATTACCTTAAAGGTAAGAATTTAGGTCGCTATCAATCATTGATTGAGCGTCTTGGTTTACGTAAATAATTTTTTAACTATTTAAATTAATTAGTTTAAGAGATTTATTGATTCGTAAGTTTTGAAGCCGATTGCAATCCTTCTTTAAAGGAAGATGCGTCGGCTTTTTTATTGGATGTTAAATGTTAGTTAATGTATTCGTTATTAAGAAGTGAATAACGGATGAAAAAAGAAAAGGGTAAATTATGTTTAAAGCAATTAAGAAAAGTATTCAATTTGGTGCGCACACCTTAACACTTGAAACAGGTGAAATAGCAAGACAAGCAGATGGCGCAGTATTAATAAGTTATGGTGATACAGCAGTGTTAGTGACGGTCGTGGGCAAACACGATGTTAAAGAAGGTCAAGATTTCTTCCCTCTTACAGTTGATTATCAAGAAAAAACATACGCGGCAGGTAAAATTCCAGGCGGTTTTTTTAAAAGAGAAGGACGTCCAAGTGAAAAAGAGACACTTACTTCACGTTTAATTGATCGTCCATTACGCCCTCTATTCCCAGAAAGTTTTTACAATGAAATTCAAATCGTGGCGATGGTCGTTTCATCTGACAGCGAAATTGATTCTGATATTCCAGCGATCATTGGCGCTTCAGCGGCGTTAGCTATTTCCGGTATTCCATTTTATGGACCGATTGGCGCGGCACGCGTAGGTTACATTAACGAAAAATACATCACTAATCCGACAGCTTCACAATTAAAAGAAAGTGAACTTGATCTCGTGGTTGCGGCAACAGATTCAGCAGTATTGATGGTGGAATCAGAAGCAAAAGAATTACCTGAAAGCGTGATGTTAGGCGCTGTGCTTCATGGCCATAAAGAAATGCAAGCTGTAATTAAAATGATTAATGAATTAGCTAAAGAAGTAGGCAAAGAGCCATGGGATTGGGTCGCGCCAGAACCAGATAAAGCGCTCATTAAAAAGATTCATGACTTAGCTGCAAAAGATGTTCATGCTGCATTTCAAATTAAATCAAAAGGCGATCGCTCAGCAAAACTAGAAGAAATTAAAAACAAAGTATTCGCTGAATTGATTACTGAAGATACAGACACGATCGAAACAAACAAAATTAAAAATGAATTTTTTAATTTAGAAGCTAAAACAGTTCGTACACAAATTTTAGATGGCGAACCACGTATCGATGGTCGAGATACTCGTACAGTCCGACCGATTGCGATTAGATCAAGCGTTCTTCCAAGAACACATGGTTCAGCATTATTCACTCGCGGTGAAACACAAGCGCTAGTGGTAGCAACATTAGGCACAGGCCGCGATGAGCAATCCATTGATGCGCTTCAAGGTGAGTATTCAGATCGCTTCATGCTTCATTACAACATGCCTCCTTATGCCACTGGTGAAACAGGTCGTGTAGGTACACCTAAGCGTCGTGAAATTGGCCACGGCCGACTCGCTAAACGCGCATTGATTGCGGTATTACCTTCTAAAGAAGATTTTAGTTACACGATGCGTGTTGTTTCTGAAATTACAGAATCCAATGGTTCAAGCTCTATGGCATCAGTTTGTGGCGGTTGTCTAGCTTTAATGGATGCAGGTGTTCCGATTAAAGCCCATGTCGCAGGTATTGCGATGGGCCTCATTAAAGAAGGTAATCGTGTTGCTGTGCTAACAGATATCTTAGGTGACGAAGATCACTTAGGTGATATGGACTTTAAAGTAGCGGGTACTGAAGATGGTATTACAGCACTTCAAATGGACATTAAGATTACAGGTATTACGACTGAAATTATGCAAGTGGCATTAAGCCAGGCTAAAGAAGGACGTGAACATATTTTAGCGATCATGAAAAAAGAAATGAAAGGTAGCCGTCAAGAACTATCTACATTTGCACCAAGAATTATTACTGTGAAAATTCATCCAGATAAAATTCGTGAAGTGATTGGTAAAGGTGGATCAGTGATTAAAGCCTTAACTGAAGAAACAGGCGCGACAATTGACATCGAAGATGATGGCACAATCAAAATTGCTTGTGTCGATGGCTTGCAAGGTGAAGAAGCTAAACGTCGTATTTTAGAAATCACAGCCGAGATCGAAGTAGGTCAAATCTACGAAGGTACCGTAATTAAGATGTTAGACTTTGGCGCGATTGTATCTCTTCTTCCTGGTAAAGATGGTTTACTTCATATTTCACAAATTGCACATCAACGTGTCAATGCAGTGACTGATTTCTTGTCTGAAGGACAGAAAGTTAAGGTACAAGTCATTGAAGTAGATGACAAAGGTCGTGTTCGTGTAAGTGCAAAAGCATTGATCGAACCTCCTCCTGCTGAAGAAAAATCTGAAAGCAAAAAAGAAGACTAATCGTTTTAAAGAAATTTAAGACAACAAAAAACCCGGGAATTCCCGGGTTTTTTTATTTCAAAAAATTGATTATCCCGCCATTTGTTTTTCGCGGATCTCATCAAGCGTTTTGCAATCAATACAAAGTGTTGCAGTAGGACGCGCTTCTAAACGTTTTAAACCAATTTCTTCGCCACAGCCTGTGCAGTATCCATAATCCTGACTTTCGATATTTCTTAAAGTCTCATCAATTTTTTTGATAAGTTTACGTTCACGATCGCGATTTCTAAGTTCAAGCGCCATATCAGATTCTTGACTTGCACGGTCATTAGGGTCTGCATATGAAGTGAGTTCATCTTGCATCGTATGAACCGTTCGATCTATATCCTGACTAAGTTCTGTTTTCCATTCGTTAAGAATCGTCCTGAAATGATTAAGTTGGCTTTTACTCATATAGCTTTCGCCTTTTTTAGCTTCATAAGCTCTGAATTGTTTTAACCCTTTTTGAGAAGAGCTACTAACTTTAGATTTGAGCGGAACAATTTTTGCAGGAATAGGTTTCTTAGCAGCAACTTTTTTAACTACAACCTTTTTAGGAGCTACTTTCTTAGCAACCACTTTTTTAGCTACTGGTTTTTTCTTGACTACAACTTTTTTAACTGGAGCCTTT
>Ga0208742_1000228_pt1 | contig 23413 bp, 20 predicted proteins | sample CryBogCBH28Sep08_FD_184601 | JGI IMG/M metagenome (GOLD analysis project Ga0208742, IMG submission 184601) | Freshwater microbial communities from Crystal Bog, Wisconsin, USA - CBH28Sep08 (SPAdes) (version 2) | ecosystem: Environmental > Aquatic > Freshwater > Lake | place: Crystal Bog... | reverse complement strand
TGAAATCAGCGCCATCAAAGTTGGTGATGCAATGCCAACCATTCTTGCGAGAGAGATGTAAGACCTGAGGATCACCAGTCTTAATCCACTCGAGCTCTTCGGTCGTCTGCAACTTCTTGCGAAGCTTGAGCGCAGTGCGATAGATATCAAGGGTTGATCCCTTGATCTTTGACTGAGCCTGCATAGAAAGAGCTCCGTACTCACGAGGTTGTGGCAGGTGAGCTTTACCGGAACCGAATCCAAATGATGAGCCGGTTGATGTCCAAGGGAGAGGTACGCGACAACCATCGCGTCCCTTTTCGATATGAATCTCTGCAACGCCGGTAATCATCTTGCCCTGCTTCTTAAAGAAGGCACGCTGCGGCTTGCGGACAATATTGCGCTTCCAATTTGGATCCTGGAGATCCTCTGGCTTGAGATCTGCGACTTCGAAGAGGCCAAGCTCTTCACCTTGATAGATATAGGTAGAACCAGGAAGGGACATGATGAACATCGCCGCTGCGCGAGCGCGCTTCTGCCCCAACTCAATATCGACCTTGATCGACTTTCCATCGGTAAGGAGCCACTGGTTGTAATCAATTCCCTTTGGAAGACCAAACTTTGTCACTGTGCGAACCTGATCATGGTTGTTCAGTACCCATGTTGACGAAGATCCTGACTCCGCCGCAAGTCCAATATTTTCAGTCACAACGCGCTTGTAATCCTTGGCAGAGAAATATGTTCCAAGAAGATCGAAGTTAAATGCCTGACCGAGTTCCTGTGGTGATGCATAAAGAGTACGGCGAGCCGCTGGGACATATGCCTCAGCAACTGCAACGCGTGGAGGGTTATATTGATTAAATAGCTTGCGCCACTCTCTATAGATCGTATGGACATCATCGCGGTCAAAGAGAATATCTTTTCCATCTTGTCTGACATTCATAGAATCGATCTTCGTATATGACTTATCGAAGCGCTTGAAATCCTTCTTCAGCGCATGAGCGACATCGATACGGAAACCATCAACGCCACGATCTGACCAGAACTTCAGAGTCTTGAGGAAGTCGAGTTGAACTTCGCGGTTATCCCAGTTGAAATCAGGTTGTTCTGGCGCGAACATATGGAAGTACCACTGGCCATCTGTGCCATCGGCATTTTTGGTGCGAGTCCACGCAGATGGTGCAAAGTGTGAGACGAAATCATTCGGTGGGAGCTCACCATTCTTTCCGCGACCATCACGGAAGATATAGCGGTTGCGTTCCTTCGAACCTGGCTTTGCTGCGAGCGCAGCCTGGAACCACTCGTGTTGATCTGATGAGTGGTTAGGAACGATATCGACGAAGACACGAATACCTTCCGCATGAAGAGCCTTGAGCATCTCATCGAAATCCTTCAAAGTACCGAGCTTTGGATCAACGTTGCGGTAATCAGCGACGTCGTAACCACCATCGGCGAGCTCTGATGGGTAGAACGGTGAGAGCCAGACAGCGTCAAGGCTCAAAGATTTTAGATACTTAGCGCCTTCTGTAACACCCTTGATATCGCCAAGGCCATCGCCATTTGAATCTTTAAAGGAGCGTGGATAGATCTGGTAGATAGCGGCTTGGCGCCACCAATTTGCATCGTTCTTAAGCATGATTTCCTTTGCAGATAGGTAGGAGAGTTCGAACGTTTAGAACTACTTAACAGCACCCAGCGTTACACCACGTGAGAGCGTACGTTGGAAGATCAAATAGAAGATGACCGAAGGAATAATTCCGAGCAAAGCTGCTGCAGCCTGAGTCGTCGGATCACTTGTGTATTGGCCACTCGTGACACCCAATGAGAGTGAAACAGTCTGATTTGCGTTATCGGCAAGGAGAACGAGAGGGATCAGGTATTCGTTCCAGACCCAGACGAAGAAGAATGTTCCAAGAGCGAACATCGTTGGACGGACGATTGGCAAGACGATATTCCAGAGAATTCGACGCGGGCTCGCTCCATCAACTTTTGCAGCTTCCAAGATTTCGGTTGGGAATGAACCCATAACGACAGAGAGCATGTAGGTACCGAAGGCGCTATAGATCACAGAGAAGATAATCACCAAGACCCAGATTGAGTTGAAGAGGTGTACCTGCTGCGATAAACGATAGAGCGGGAATACAAGTGATTCTTGTGGCACGGTAAATACGACCATGAAGAGTCCGAGGATGAAGTAACGACCACGAATCTTTCCGATGCCGATAGCGAAGGCTGTTAAGAAGCTAATTGCCACACCAAAGAGCGCAACAAAGAACGAGACGAGGAACGAGTTCATCAACTTCTGTGGGAAGTTCACATCAGTCCAAAATGCCTTAATGCTGTTAAGGAAGATGTGGCGTGGGAGCGCCAATGGACCATGGTGCAAGAAGTCGACAGGCGTCTTCACTGCATTGACGAGGGCCATCCAGAGTGGGAAGAGCCAGACGAGTGAGATCAGGATGACGGATGCGAAGACGATCCATGATGAGACGCCGCGACGCTTGAGGTTCTGCTTTCCACGGCTTGGGGACCAAATCTTGCGACCCACTGCTGCCTCTAATGAGTTGCTCATAGGTCTGCTCCTTTACGGTTCTGGAATCTAAAGAGTGCAATAGAGAAGATCGAGAGCAGGATCATCAAGACTGTTGCGATCGCTGATCCATATCCGACCTTCTGGGTAGTGAAGAAGTTGAAGTACGAGAAGAAGGCTGGAACATAGGTAGATGTTCCAGGTCCGCCACCGGTCATGATCTGAACTGGTGCGAAGATCTTGATCGCAGCGACAGCGGTCGTCAAAATTACGATAGAAATTTCTGGGGCAAGCTGCGAGAGGGTAATAACGCGGAAACGCTGCCACCAGGTAGCGCCATCGAGTGATGCCGCCTCATGAAGCGCTGGGTCGATGCGGCCCATACCGGTAATAAAGATTGTGACTGTGTATCCAATTTGGATCCAGATCAACATGATCGAGATTGCAAGGACAGCGGTGTGGCTATTTCCTAACCAGTTAGGTGGATTATGAATTCCCACCGATTTCAAAACGGTATTGAAGACACCGGTGTTTGGAGAGAGCAACCAGTTCCAGAGAATTGAGATAACAGTGATCGGAATAATTTGCGGCATAAAGAGGCTAGCGCGAACAAATGTTGTCCAGCCCTGACCGAAGTACGGAGAAATAAAGTCAAAGATAAGTGCTCCGAAGAGGAGTCCTAGGACTGTTGGGATAAGTGACATCGCGGCGATGAATTCAGCTGCGTGTGCAAAGGAGACCCAGAACGTTTGATCGTGATAGAGATCAACGTAGTTCTTCCAACCGATGTAACGAGGAGTGCCGTAACCATTCCACTTATAGAAGCTGGTCTTTACATTCTTAAAGAGTGGGTAACCGATAACGGCAGCAAAGGCGAGGATTCCAGGAATTGTGTACCAGTAATAACTGGCACGACCATCGCGCTGATTGCGATTCTTTCTCTTCTGGCGCTCACTCACCACTGTGGCTGTACTCATTACTTCGGGTCCTTAATAAAGATTAGTTGTGCTGTGAAAAACTGATTTTAAGAAAACTGAGCAGGTGCACCTAGTGGCACACCTGCTCAGCCTTACTTCTTATCTACTAGCGTAGATGAGCGATATTACGGCTTGTTAGCAGCGTAGAAATCGCCTGTTGTCTTCTCGTATGCAGCCACGTCGTTGTCAGACAACAACTGTGTTCCTGCAGCAAGAAGGTTGTTGTAGTAACCGTTTACAGGCCAGTCTGGGTACATTGCCAAGCCCTGGTTCTTCACGATGTTCTGGAAGACAGTGTTTGTAAGCAATGCAACTGGATCCTTAACTGTTGCTACGTACTTTGGATCAGCAGCGATTGGAAGACCGCCAAGCTTTGCAAGCTCGTTCTGATACTTAGTTGAGAGGATCATGTTGATGAACTCTGCAGCAAGATCCTTCTGCTTTGACTTTGCAGGGATAACAAGCAAGTTACCAGCTGAACCAACTGAAAGCTTGCCTGGGTTAGCGAACTTACCCCATGCAAATGAAGTTGCCTTCGCCTGCATATCCTGATCAAGCCATGTTCCACCGAAGAGAAGTGGGTATGTGCCCTTTTGGAAGTCAGATACAGCCGTTGTTGCATCTACACCTGAAGCATTTGGCTCGAAGTATCCAGCCTTGTTCCATGCTGCGATCTTATTTGCAGCGTAGGACCACTCTGGTCCAGTGAAGTTAACTGGATGAGCAAATGACTGGAAGTCACGTACCCACTGGAGGTTTGCCTGTGAAGCAACAAGACCGTAAGCAAGGTGAACGATGAGGTAATCCTTACCGGCAAGAGCCATTGGAGTAACTCCAGCAGCCTTGAACTTAGCAAGTGCAGCCTCTAGGTCTGCAGCAGTCTTTGGAACTGTTACGCCGTACTTAGCGAACATATCCTTGTTGTAGAACCATGAAACGTACTCACCGTATGAAGGAACTCCATAAAGCTTTCCTGAGCCCATGATGCCATTTGTGTACTGACCATAGAGCTTTACTGATGGAACAAGGGTGTTGTCCCACTTGTACTTAGTTGCCCATGGTGTGAGATCTGTAAGCAAGTTAGCTTGTGATGCGCTACCTGCTGTTGCATTTCCCTTGTTCCACTCTGAAAGATCTGGAGCAGATGATGATGAAAGAAGTGCGTTTCCAGCGTTCTGGAGCTGTGCCCAAGTCTTGAGCTGGAAGTTAACCTGTACATCTGGATGTGCCTTCTTGAACTCAGTGAGGGCATCGTTCCAAACTGTTGCCATAGCAGTACCCTTTTCGTACCACCAGACGTTGAATGTCTTCTTAGGTGCAGCATGTGCACCAGTAGACAATGCTGTTGTAGAGAGAGCTGCAACTGATGCAACTGCTACAACGCGCAATGCTTTCTTTGCATTGAACTTCATGAAGTTCATACCTTTCGATCGGGGGTGCGGCTTTTACGCCATGTTGTCGACACGCGTCGAAAACTAGATGGACTGTATCCCAAAGTTTTTAAGCGTAAAAGTGGCTGTGAGCGTGGATAATCAAATGTAATCGGATCGTTATAGAGCGTTATTCGTCGACGGTGGTCGACAAAAAACCGTGGTGCGGGTATCTTCCACGCATGGCAACGAGGGCAGATGTGGCGAAGATGGCAGGGGTCTCCGAATCGACCGTCTCCTACGCCCTCAACGGTAAGCGCTCGATCTCGCAGGAGACCCGCGATCGGGTCCTCGAAGCGGTCAAAAAACTCGACTACAAGCCCCACTTCGCCGCAGGACTCCTAGCCGGCGCCAAGTCGAAATCGATCGCCCTCTCCTTTGGAGATGTGGGCATCTCATCTGGTGCACTCGAATATGTGAACGGCGCTGAATCCGCAGCTACCGAAAATGGCTACCACTTAGTGCTCTGGCCGAGTGGCGATGAAGCAATCAACGAAATTAATAATCTTGTGAAGAGCGGTCTCCTCGCTGGCGCACTTCTGATGGAGACGAAGCTCGATGACAAACGAGTGGAAGTTCTCGTCCGAGAAAAGATTCCATTCGCGATGATCGGGCGAGTTGCCGATAACAGAAAGTTGAATTACACCGATCGAGATTTTGAAGCAGCCGCTGAAACTGGCATTGCTTATCTCGAGACCCTTGGACATAAGGAGATTGCATATATCAATACCGCTCGCGGTCGTGGCGTCTCTGAATTAAGCGTCGACGTTCGATTCCACGAAACAGTAGTTGCAGTTGCAAATGCTCATGGCATGAATGCCTATGAAATTCTGGCGGAGAATAATCCTGCCGCAGGTCGGAAAGCTATGACAGAGATTCTTGAGAAGCTTCCCTTTGTTACGGCAGTCGTTGGATTAAGTGACGTCTCGACAATCGGTTTGCTTTCCGCCGCAACAGAGTTTGGAGTACGCATTCCTGATGAACTCTCAATTTTATCGCTCTCAACTCCGACAACACAGATCACTCTTTCCTGGCCACCACTCACAACTGTGAGTGTGCCGGCAGATCTCATGGGGCGTGACGCGGTCATCGCACTGATTGATGAACTCGAAGGTCGTAGCACGAAACCGCATCAACAACTTTACGGCGGTGAGCTAGAGATTCGCGGGACTACAACTGCTCCACGCACTCGAGAAATTCAGCGCACCTAATGCCACGCAAGCCTCTCTATCTTCGCCAGAAGAAACGGGCTCACCATCAACTCTTTGCTATTCCTGGCTTATTAATTCTCGTTGCAACTGTTGGCGGTGCACTCGCCTTTAACTTCTATTACAGCTTTACCCGGTGGATCGGCTTCGGAACCCCGCAGTGGGTATGGCTTCGAAACTACCGTTATATGCTGCAAAATCCAGCTATTCGCCAGACCGCTCTTCATGCTGTGATCGCAATCGTTCCCTTTGCAATCATTCCAACTTTTCTCGGTTGTTTCATCGCAGCGGTTCTCTTCGATTACATCTCACCCCGATTTGGGCAAACAATCGCATCAAGATTTCGAGGGCTGCTCTATCTTCCACAGATAGTTCCACTTGCAATGACAGGTGTCGTATGGAATTGGCTCCTCGACTCCAAGACGGGATTACTTAATCAATATCTTCATGATCATGGCGCAAGGTGGCATATCGCCTGGATGGAGAGTCAACTCACGACGCAGATCATCTTTGCGCTTATTCTGATCTGGCTTCAACTTGGATTCACACTTCTTATTTTTATCGCCGGTCTATCTCGTATCGATACCAATATTCTTGAAGCTGCGCAGCTTGATGGAGCAAAGTGGTTTACTCAATTTAGATTAATTTTACTTCCACTACTACGTACAGAGATTGCAATAGTTCTCCTCACTACATCTATTAGCTCGCTCAAGATTTTTGCACCGGTCTATTGGATAACCCATGGTGGACCACGTGGGGCAACCGATGTGCCATCTACTTATGTCTTCCATCAGTTCTATAACGGCAGCAATGTTGGTAGCGCTTCTGCCATTGCTACAGTCTTCGCACTTCTTGTTGGCCTCTTTACCGCTGGGCTCATGAAGTTTCAGCGTCGCGGGCAGGTGATGAAGATATGAAGCGCCGTAATCCGATGTCCTGGGTCGTCCTCTTCTTTGTCACAACTGGCGTTGCAATCTGGACCATTCCTTACTATTTAGTCTTTACATATGCGATCAAATCCCCGGTTGATCAAACGTCAACAAGTCTCTGGGCACCGCCGCACTCCTTCAATGCCAGTTACTTCATCCAAGCCTGGCAATGGGGCGATCTCACACCCAAGTTCTTCAACTCGCTCTACATTAGTTCGGTTGCAACGGCGATTAGTATCGGCCTGGCATTTTTCACAGCCTTCTCGCTGGGTATCGGAAAACCAAAGCACCGCACTCTTATTTTGACCATCTGCATGGTCATCTATGCCATCCCCCAAGAAGCGATCGTCTTCCCTTGGTTTAAGTTCACCGAAGCGATCAATATTTATGGCAACCAGATCGGGGTAATCCTGATTCTTGGCATCCTCTACAGCGCTTTTGCGACATACCTCTTAACGACAGTTTTGAGCGAGTTCCCGAAAGAGATCCTTGAGGCTGCCTACGTCGATGGTGTCTCGAGTTGGAGGTTGCTGCGCAGCATTATCTTCCCGTTAATTCGCCCAACTCTTGCGACCCTGGCAGCGATGATCTTTATCTGGGACTGGAACGAGTACATGATGCCGCTCATTCTCCTTCCCAATAACAATACCCAGACGCTTCCGATCATTATCGCCACCGCACTTGGTGGCAATCCCGATACTGGTTCACCAGGCATGAATGTCAGCATCATGGCGATGGGATGTGTCCTAAGCGCTATTCCATCGATTATCTTCTTCTTACTCTTCCAGCGCACCCTCTCTCGCGGAATCGCAGTTGGGGCGGTCGATTAATGAAGAAGCAGAGATTCCTATGGCTTGATTTATTGCGTGGGGCGGCAGCGCTTGGTGTACTCAGTTTCCACGTCGTTGTGAATCATCGACCACAACTCAACGGACTTTATGTGCTCGTTGACTTCTTCTTCGTGCTGAGCGGTTTTGTTCTCTATCCATCGCTACCTCAGAGCTCTCTAAACGCACTGAGAGATCTTCGACAATTCATCGCACGCCGCTTACTCAGACTCTGGCCGATGTTGATTGCCGTGATACTTACTTCCAACATCATTTATCTCATTACACATTACGTGACCCATGAGTGGCGCTTCGATCCAAATCGCCGTTGGGGTTATCTGATTGCCGCGCTTCTCTTTCTCCAGACCATTGTTTCGACATCGATGTTTATGGTCGTTCCACTCTGGTCGCTCTCCGCGGAGCTGATTGCCAATATCTTTTATGCGCCATTTACTCTGATTAAGGGCAATAAGGCGCTGATCTACCTGGTTCTCGCTGGTTATCTGGCACTGAATATTGGGCTCACTATGGACCAAGGTTGGATTGGTTTTATTGGTCCCATTCGCGGCTTTGAAGCGATCGGCCGGGCACTCATCGGCTTTGGTATCGGACTACTGCTACGCAAAAATTTAGAGAAGTTGTATCGCTTGCGTAATCCACTCTTTCTTGTGGTCGGTGGCTATGCGGCGTGGTGGTCGCTCTTTAGCGATCAGAGATACGGTTATAACAACACCTACTTTGTCGGATTGATCTATGCCTTCTTGATCTTGCAGGTATCTCGTTACGAACTACGTGCAGAGAGCATTGTCGGGAAGTTCGCAGGATTTATGGGGAGATACTCGTATGGAATCTATGCATTTCACCAAGTAGCGATCGATCTCACCGCTCATATGATCCGCACACCAAACTCATTTAAGAGCGACCACACCTGGTTGATCTACTTTATTGAGAAGTCTTCACTTGTCTGCTTCTTTGCCATCCTGGCCACATTTATCACCAATAGATGCTTTGAAGGCCCCATTCAACGTTGGGGCCTTCGCAAGCTCAATCGAACACTTAGTTAGTAGTACTACCTAAGACCACCGAGTATGTCTTTGATGATCCATCCGGAAGCGTCGCCTTGATCTTCACTGTTGCACCTGGTGCATTGGCACGGATACGAACAATCGCAGTGACTTGATCCGGAATCTTCACGCCATCGATCTCGGTGATGATCGCACCAGCTGGAATACCAGCCTTCTGTGCCGCCTCACCAGCGACAAGGGAGAGCACCTTCGCACCAACGCCGGTGTAGTTACTGTCAAAGCTGACTCCCAAGAATGGACGAGTTGATTGGTGGGTTGGTGAGTTAATAATCTCGGTATAGACGCGCTTCGCTTCATTGATTGGAATAGCAAAACCAAGTCCAATATTTCCTGATTGGCCCCCAAGTGATGATGAACCTGTTGAAGCAATCGCAGAGTTCACACCGATCAAGGCGCCACTCGCATCAGTCAATGGTCCACCAGAGTTACCTGGATTGATTGCTGCGTCGGTCTGGATCGCATCAACATAGGAGTTAATTCCGCCAGTCTGCTGCGTTGTTACTGGGCGATTGAGTGCCGAGATAATTCCAGATGTCACAGTATTTGATAGTCCCAGTGGTGATCCAAAGGCAATTGCCTGATCACCAATAGAGATTGAGGAGGAGTCGCCAATCGTGATCGGCGTGAGATTACCTTTATTGATCTTCAACACTGCAAGGTCATAGTTAAGATCGCGACCAACAATGGTGGCATCAGCGGTATCGCCATTATTGAACTCAACAGCAACTGTTCCACCGCCATTAGTTGCGGCATCGATCACGTGATTATTGGTCAAGATATATGAATAGGTTGCGGTGCTCTGGATGATTGAGCCAGAGCCGGTATCGCCACCTGATGACGTTGTGACGTTCACAGTGACAACACTTGGAGAGACCTTCGCAACGATTCCCTTAATCGAACCTGCTGCCGAACCCAGCGCGATCGCGGTGCGGGTCGAAGAGCAGGTGCCATCTTTAGAGACGTAAAGAGCGCCGGTGCGATTATCTGCACAAGCAACCGCTGTGGATCCTGAGAAGGTGCCAGCTGCCGTGGCGATACCGCCGACAGTAGAGGCTCCGATGACAAATCCGATAGCTACCTTGGATGCAGTACTTGTGAAGCGCATATCACTCTCCTGTATTCGCATGAATCTTGTGGGTTATCAGGGCTCTATATAAGCCGCTCTACCTCCAAGAATAATCAATGAAAACTAAGAGTTCTCTGTGAGCTGCATCCGCCAGACCGCCGGTGAGGCGAGCATGCCGGTCACCACCAGCGCGCAGAGCAGCGCCATCCAGATAAAGGTGCTCTTCAGACCGATCGAGGTTGAGATCGGGCCGGCTAAGGCGACTCCGATGGGGCGCATCAGAAGGGTGCCCATTCCATCGAAGGCCGAGACTCGAGAGAGCGACTCTTTCGGCACTTCACGTTGAAGGGCTGATGTCCAAATCGCGCCCCACAAATCAAAGTTCACACCGAAGAAGAAGGCGAAGATCGCAATCACAATAACCGAATTACTAAATGCCAGCGCAAGTAGGTATCCGCAGATCGCATATGTGCCAAGCAGTAAGAAGCGCATCGGATATTTTGGCCGGATCTTTATTGCAATGAGAGATCCTGCAAGATAACCAACAAATTCAACGGCAACAATTGAAGCCCAGGATGAAGCGCCATGGAATTTCTTAATCGCAAGTAATGGTCCCAAAACAGAATCGATAGCCGACCAACACATAAAGACTGATGAGAATCCAAAGACGACGATCACAATCCAACGGAATGACAAGAAGACCTTCCAGCCGTGGAGGAGATCATCGAGCATCGTATTCTCAGTTGGATCTGGTGCAAGTGTGAGATGTCGCAAGGTCACAACGATTAAGCCAGCGACAATAAAGGTAGAGGCATCGATTATCAGCGCTGCAGAACTTCCATGAGTCGCAATAATCCAACCGCCGACAGATGATCCAAGGATCAACATCAAGTTTGCTGTCATCTGAGTGAGCGCATTACCGCTTGTTAATTGATCTTCTTCAACGAGCGCTGGAACAACACCAGCGAGAGACGGCCAGAAGATCGCCCACATCACGCCAAAGTTCATCTGCGCAACGAGCAAGAACCAGAATGGCACATGCCCAGTGGTAAACCAGAGCGCTTGAATAAGGAGGACAACACCGCCCCAGATATCGGTAATAGCTGCCATTCGGATACGGCCATAACGATCAGCGATCACGCCGCCAAGCGGGCTGACAATGAGGTAAGCAACGGTCGTTGAACCGACGACGATTCCGAGTTCGGTCGCTGATCCCCCACGCATATGCAAAATTCCAAAGGCGAGCGCGATCGTGCCCATGCCATTGCCGAAGTTAGAGATTAATCGGGCCGCGAGGAATTTTTGGAAGTTCCTACGCGCCAAGATTGCGCGTACCGAACTCACTTACTCTTGCTCTCAATATCCTTAATCACGCGATGGATATCAGCTGCGATTGCTTTGAGCTCTGCCAACTCCTGATTAGCGAGTAAACGAGCTTCCTTTGCTAATTCAAATTCACCTAATGAAGCGGTGTGCGTCTCGTTGATCTTCTGCTCGACCGAAGCAGATGCCACGTTCTGTCCGACCATAATGATCGAAAGAAGTACAAGTTGGAGGAATGTCTGGGCAACCCACGAGACGATCGTAATGAGGTCATGGCTTCTGATCGCGGCGGGGAGTGAGACCAGAGCTATTGCAGCAAAGATATATGCGCACCACATCGTTGCGACGCCGCTGGTGATCTTTGCGGCAAGTGCTGTATTGAATTTATCTATCTTGCTCATAACGGTGATTTTACGTCGCTTTCTGCGAATTCTCAGGCTTCCACGGCGAGAATCATTCAATCAGTTGGCGATGAACGACTTCTGAGCAAGTGCAAGCCAGTACAATTGCTCAAATGCGCGGTTTACCATCGAAGATCCTGGCCACTCTCTCAGTTGGCATCGTGGTTCTCTCCGTCGCCTTTGGATTCTTTGCTAAGACTGCAGGATCGGCAATCCCTCGCTCGCATGCGCTCAATGGCGCTGCCCAATCAGGTGGCGGCGATACCAATATTCTCTTGCTCGGCCTTGATTCACGTCGCGCCAATGATGGATCAGATCTACCTCGCAAACTCCTCGATTTATTGCATGTTGGTTCATCGAGCTCAGTCGGTGGTTACAACACCAACACCATGATCTTGATTCATATCCCAGCTGATGGCAAGAAAGCTGTTGCAGTATCTATTCCGCGCGATGACTATGTCGAAGTGCCAGGACAATCACCGAAGAAGATTAAAGAGGCATATGGCTATGCCAAGTACCAGTCAGAGTCTGCGCTCTACAAGCAAGGTGTCAAGAATCCAGAATTAGAGGCTCAATCACGTGAGGCTGGCCGAACTGCAACAATTAAAACAATCTCGAACTTGTTGCAGGTACCTATCGATCACTTCGCTGAGGTAAACCTCGTTGGCTTCTATGATTTGGCCAATGCTGTTGGTGGAATTCAAGTCTGTTTAAAACATGCGGTAAACGATATGCAGTACTCCGGTGCGGTCTTCCCTGCTGGACTCCAGACTATTACCGGTGTCGATGCACTCAAGTTTGTTCGCCAACGCCATGGATTGCCTAATGGCGACCTGGACCGTACCCACCGCCAACAGGCATTCATTACCGGTGTGATCACTAAGTTCCGTAGCCAAGGAATCTTCGGTGATATCGGCAAGCTTTCTTCACTGCTCAACGTTGCTAAGAAAGATGTCGTGATCGATAGTGGCTGGGATGTCCTCGGCTTCTTGCCACAAGCGAAGGCGTTGACCGGTGGAAATATCACCTTCCATACCCTTCCAATTGAAGGCTACACATCGATCAATGGCCAAGCCGTGAACAAGATCGATGTGCCAACTGTTCGTAAATTTGTCCACGATCTCTTCTATCCGGTTAAGGCCACTGCCTCTCCATCAGCTAAACCAAGCGCATCACCAAAGCCAACCGCGATTAATTACGCCCACCTTGCAAATGGCAGTGGTGTCGATGGCTCCAAGATTCCGTGCGTTAATTAACGAGCGAGATCTCGCCATCACGATATTCGACAAAGTGAGCCAGGGCTCCAACTTTAATCTCGCCAATATATTCAATTCCAAGAACGCGCGCGGGCAAAGTTGATGCACAATGAGATGCATACTCCAGAGATACGCCGCTCTTGTGAATCAGATTTTCAAAGGCTCGTTTCATAGTAAGCGTGCTTCCGGCGAGGGAGCCATTTGAACGTAATCTAGCAACGCCTTCTCTCACATCCACATCAAGTGAACCAATCGTGTAAGGACCGTCGCTCGCTCCGGCCGCACTCATTGCATCAGTTACCAGCATCACTCTTCCTGGAGCTGAGTGAAGAAGTAACTCTGTTGCACTGCCATCCACATGGACTCCATCATTGATGAGTTCAAGAGAGAGTGAACCTTCCAGGAGGGCTTGCAAGGTGATATTCGGATTCGCCGGATCAATTTTCGGTAAGCCGTTGTAGAAATGAGTTACGACTGATGCTCCAGCTGCGACTGCACGTTGAGTTACCTCAGCATCTGCATTTGAGTGCCCTAGTGCGGCAACGATGCCATGCTCAACGAGAAATTCGATGGCAGCGATTCCATGGGGTAATTCAGGTGCCAAGGTAACCATAGATATTGCACCATCAGCGATATCGAGAAGCTCCTGTAATTCAGATGGAACCGGATCGCGCAAGAGCGCAGGATCATGCGCTCCACATTTATCAGGAGAAAGGTAGGGACCTTCGAGATGAATTCCAGCAAGTGCCCCGGATTGAACAAAGGGAAGAAGGCGTTTTATCTGTTCTTTGAGAGATGCGATCGGCTCTGAAACCAAACTTGCGAGCATAGTTGTGGTGCCATTAACACGATGAATATCAATAACTTTCTGGATCTCAGCGGCGCTCTTTGCGCTGAAATAGTATCCCGCGCCGCCATGGCAGTGAATATCTACAAATCCCGGGAGTAGTGTCCCGGAGATAGTTCTCTCAGGAGTTCCATCCACATTGATTGCAGAAATAAACCCATTTAAAACTTCGATTTTTACATTTTTCTGGATATCACCATCTATTAGTGCAGATTTTGCTTCAATGATCATTTCTTTGCACGTAATCCAAAGATTCCTGCGCCGATCATACCGGCATGATCTCCAAGTTCAGCTATGACAATTTTGGGGCGTCTTTGGAAAGTAAGTCGAGAATCTAAATATTTCTCGATTGGTGAAAGTAGCTCGTCCCCAGCTTTAGAGACACCTCCTCCAAGAATAATAATTTCTGGCGCGAGAATGTTTATGTAAGAGGACAAAGTAAATCCGATTGCTTCAACAGATTTATTCCAGACTTCTCTAGCAATTGCATTACCCTTAATAGATTCTTCTACAACTTGCGATGTGCTCATTAATTGGGATTCACTTTTTTCATTATATATTCTCAAGATCGAAGGACCTGTTGAAATGCTTTCAAGGCAACCCATCACACCACATGCACACATGTACCCACTATTGACGTCGAGATGACCTATTTCTCCGGCGTACGGATCATCAAAGAGCTCACCGTTAATGACTATGGCACCAGCTATACCCGTCCCAATTGGCATAAAAAATGAATTTGCGAAGCCTTTTCCGGCTCCATACATAGTCTCGGCTACTCCACCGGCGCGTACATCATGTCCGAATCCCACTGTGAGGCCAGTTAATTCACTGACTAACTTCACGAATGGAATATTCTTCCAGCCAATATTCTCTGAGTATTCTGCAATTCCAGTTACCGTATCTACAACCCCTGGGACTACTACTCCAACCGCTGAAGCATTAGGAAACTCTTGTGACATCGATTTAGCCGCGAGCAACACTTGGCTTACTGCATGAGCAGGACCTTGCTCACGCTCTGTTGCCCAACGTCTCGCCGCTAATATTTCAGAACCACGGAGTAGCCCCGCTTTAATCTCAGTACCGCCGACATCAAGACCAATAACTAATTCTTGACTAGTTGAACTCACTGCTTAAACCCTCCAAGGTGGCGTGGATCAAAGGCGATCGCATCGTCAAGTATGCCAGTTGCCTTTTCGAAGCTTGCGACTAGTGGGTCCAGATATAGTGCCTGAATCGCCTTACTCCTCGATTCTTCACGCGCAGCAGTCACAGTGAGTTCCTGCTGCTGAGCTCGCTGGGTTAAAACAGTCGCTATAGCTTTTGGAAGGGCTCCAACTCGAAGTGGCGTCACGCCGTTCGCTCCAATCACTGCGGGGACCTCAACAACTGCTTCAGGTGGCAAGTTTGAGATTGCACCATTATTTGGAACGTTCACAGCGAGTTCAACGTGGCTCTTTCCGGTAATCAGCGCTTCTGCAATCGAGACAAGTCGTTCAGCTTCTTGATTATCACGCTTGTGTACAGGGATTGATCCATCGGCTTGGCCACGTAACTCATCCCACAAATCTCCTTTTTCGCCGATATACAACTCGGTCATATTCAAACCGCCTTGTAGGCCCCAGTGAAGTTCTCCCGAATCTTGTCGAGTGAGATAGCTACCGAAAAATTCTGCTACATGTCGATCGCCTGGTGCTGGATAAAGACCAAAGACCTTAAACAAGTCAGCAGAGACTGGGGAATGTACGCCTTCTTCATAGTTGATGGCCGCATGAACATCACCAGCATGAAGCTCCACTGCCTTGCGGAGAATGGGATAAAGATCTTCTGACCCACGCTTTATATCTATTAGCCAGCAAAGATGATTTATTCCAGCAAAAATAGTTTCAACGTTAACATCTTCAATGCGCAAGTCCTTCAGTAACTTTGAACGTGTATGCATAGTCCCATGACAGAGTCCAACAACATTAACGCCAGTGTATTTATGAATACCCCGAACATTTGCAGTCAGAGGATTGCTGTAATTGATATACCAAGCATTTGGCGCAACATCAGCAATATCTTCAGCGATTGAAACGAGGGCTGGCACATGTCGAAGTGCGCGGAGCACTCCACCAGGTCCAACCGAATCACCCACTGTTTGATGGATTCCATACTTCCGAGGAATTTCCAAATCTGCTTTCCAGCCCTCAGCCGCACCTACGGCGATGGTGGTTGTCACAAAGTCAGTATTTTTCAGAGCCTCCCGACGATCCGAAAATGCTTTTACAATCATTGCTGAACCATGAAGTTTTGCAATTCGGTTACCTACCTGTGCCATGATTTCTGAAGATTCATGGTTGATGTCGAAAAGATGTACTTCAAAGTCATCAGAGAGTTTTGATTGAGCTAGATCGTGCAGGAGTCCGGGAGTAAATACAGTACTGCCGGCACCTATTAATGTGAAAATCTTCTTGCTCATATTAGTTCCCCTTTACTTGACGCTGCCATTGATAAGTCCGCTTACGATGAAACGGTTGGTAAGAAGTGCGATAACTGCTGGGACGCTAAGTGCAATGACTCCTGCAGTACTCAAAAGCGAATACGGGACAACGTGTCTTCCCTGTATCGCAGCAACAATCACGGTTAACGGTTGGGTTGATTGATCGCTTGCAAGAACGAGAGGGAAAATAAATTGCGCCCACGCAAATAAAAAAGTGATGACAGCTGTCGAAGCGATTGCAGGGATGGTCAGTGGCAAAACGATTAATCTAAAAATTTGCATTCTCGAAGCCCCATCAACCGAACCTGCTTCTTCGATTGCTGAGGGCAGACTTTGCATATACGTGTAAAGAATCCAGGTCGCTAGCGGCAAAAAACCAGAGACGTAGCAGAGAATAATTCCTAAGTAGGTATTAACAAGATGAACCATCGCCATGATTCGGTACATCGGAATAAGCGTTGTGTAGGTAGGGAAAGCCATCGTCATCACAACGATAAATAGGAGGAATTTACGTCCTTTGAATTCCATTCGAGCAAAGGCATACGATGCCAACGAAGCTAACACCACGGTGATTACTGTTGCAGAAATACATTCGATAAAGATATTTATAGTTGAGCGCCGGATCATGCCCTGTAGTTCGCCATTGCCTATCAATAGCGCTTTGTAATTTGCCCACCCGGGGGTTGGCGGGATGAGATGGCTCGGCACATCTGAAATCTGAGCATCTGTCTGAAAACTGGTGTTTATAACCCAATAAATCGGGATTAAGGACCAGAAAAGAATGAAGCCGACTCCAAATTTGCGGAATCCCCTGTTTTTATTCATCATCAGTATTCCACTTTTTTATAGATGAATTTTGCTACAACAACGGATACAAACAAAGTGAAAATAGTGATGAGAAGAGAGAGAGCATACCCTTGGCCGAAATTTAAATTAGTAAAGCTCACGGCATAAGTTTCCATCGCTAAAGAGTTCGCAGTCGACGCGGCACCATTGAGGATATAAGGCTGATCAAAGATGTTCAATGTAGCAATAATTGCCTGAACCACTGCGATAGCAATTCCAGGACGTATCAATGGCATCGTAATATGACGAAATGATTTTCTTGAGTTACTTCCGTCAATGGTAGCCGCTTCATAAAGATCATCCGGGATGTTCTGCAGGACCGCCAGAATCAATATTGCTGATAAGGGGGTGATCTGCCAAACCTGGACAACTTCAATTGCAAGAATTGTTAAAAACTTATTTTGGCCTAAGAAAACTTGGTAATGGCTAATCACATGCAAAGACTTAAGTACACTGTTTAAAACTCCGGTGTTGGCATCCCAGATTCCAGTCCACAGTATTCCTTCGACTACGCCGGGAAGAGCCCAGGGAAGAATTAAAACTGCAATAAGAATTGATCTTCCTTTAAATTTTCGTTGAAGAACTACTGCAAAGAAAATTCCGAGAATTGTTGAGAGGGTAACTCCTATCAAGATGTACAGCAATGTATTACCAAAACTAGATACGACCTCGGCGCTACTAAAAATATCCCGGAAATTTTGAAGACCAGAAAAATGTGTTGGGGGATTTAAAGGTTGGACTTTAAAGAAAGCGGCAATAGTCGTGAAGAAAGCAGGAGTTAAAGCCAAAAATATAATAAAGACAATCAGTGGCGAAACGAGAAAATATGGAAGTAGGTCGATCTTCTTTTTCATCTGATCACCTCTTTCGATTCTTGAGCGGAAATAGCCACCAGATCGCTCTGGTGGCTATTTAACACTTGCTTATTGGGACTATTTACCGCTTGATAACTTGGTGGCAACTGCCCCAATTGCCTTAATTGCAGCGTCGACAGTCATAGTGCCGGCCGCTGCTGCATGCAGATTGGTATAGACAGCGCCTGAGAATTCTGGGTACCAAGCAGGTGCTCCTTGTGGGAAGACCGCCGCAGAATTCTTCAGCATGCCTGCCAAAACATCCCCGCCAATAATGGAACCTTTCTTATTAAGAATTGCGATTCCAGATAAGCGAGATGGGAAGAAGTATCCAACCCAAGTGTGGGCAGTTCCATTTGCACCAGCAAAGTCAGCCATATTCTTTCCATCAGTGAACCAACTAATGAATTTAGCTGCAGCTTCAGGATTCTTGGCCTTCGCAGGAATTCCGATTCCATCTGGGTTACCTAGATTTGATGCCACACCTGTAGCACCAGGAGTCGCCAGATATTGCACTTGGTTCACTACTGATGATGAAGCTGGAACATCATAAAGGGACCCAACGTTTCCAGAATAATCACTAAAAGTTGAGGCGGTCTTGCCCTTTGCCATGAGCGTTTGTTGACCTTGGCTATCGGCCACGTTGATATTTCCTGGTGGGACGAGTCCAGTTTTAATTGCGTTTACCATCCATGCGGCGGCCTTATAGCCTGCACTTGTTGGATCAGTGAACAAAGGTTTTCCGGCAGCGTCGAGAATGTGACCGCCGAACGCTCCTGTTGTTTCATACCAGTATGTAGAAAGCCCTTCAGCAGCTGCAAAAGGAATATTTAATGGGTATTGAACAACGTTCTTTGCCTTAAGAGTCTTAAGGTCTGCGGTGTACTCATCGATTGTGGTCGGCATCTTGGTGATACCAGCTTTAGCGAAGAGTGCCTTGTTCACCGTAGAAACCATGAAGGAAGCATCGTAAGGGATTCCTACAACGTGACCATTTTTTGTGAAGCTGCCAAGCTGAGGCATGTCCGAGGCAAGCGCCTTGGTATCAACATACTTTTCCATAGGCAGGAACCAGTTAAGTTTTCCGAGTTGTCCTACGCGGGACCAATCGACATCAGTAGCATCAGCAAAATATGTATTTGCTGTTGCTGCCGCAGCAATCTTAGTTTGAAGCGAATCCCAATCGAGTTGAGTCCACTTAACAGTGATTCCCGTTGCTTTTGTGAATTCTGCAAGCATCGAAGCTGGTAGCGGTGGCGCAGCCAGAACAACCGAAATTGTTACTGGAGCCGAGGCTTTTGCTGGTGTTCCCAATGATGAGAATCCCAGAGCAGAGGCAACTGATAGGGCTATCGCTATTCCTTTAGTTCTCTTACTAACTTTTGGTGCGTCTAGCATTTTTGGGCTTGCCTTTCTATTCGATGTTGGTTCAATCATTTTTATTAATTCAAGATAACTGAACGAGATAATCCGCGAGGATGATCAGGGTCGAGTCCTTTTAACTTTGCAATTTCGATAGCTACTCGTTGAGCGCGAATTAAGTGAGCCATCGGGTCGAGTGAACTCTTCTCTAATAATGCGCCAGTTGCAATGATTTCCTTCTCTAATTTTGGATCGATTTCGCCGAAGACCCAGACAGCTCGGCCTGCTTGAGCGATCGACATAGGTCCATGGCGGTAATCCAATTGTGGGTAAGCCTCTGACCAAAATTGTGCTGCCTCGCGCGTTTTAAGGCCGGCTTCTTGAGCGAGCGCAATCGTCCACCCATGCCCAAGAAAAGTGATTTGTTCTACTTTAGGAAGATCACCTAGATCACTAGCTATCGCAGCTTCTGCATCGTTGGCAGCTCCCGCTAAATCAAAACTGTTGTGTGCCCGTAGTAAACCGAGAGCCGCGGTTGCCCAGCGTGTTTGCACAACGGATTCTTCATCAGCAAAGTCCATAATGATGGAATGCGTTGCTAGTTCTGTTACTGGCGAACCGGCGACGGCGGTGATCACCGTCGTTGGAGTCTTAGTCTTCTTTAAAATTTCGATCACTTCAGTGGTAGTACCTGATCGTGAAATGATGACAATGTGGTCGTACTTTCGTCCATAATTAAATTCAGAACCAGCGTAAAAGTCGGTCTCGCCATTTCCAGCGGTTTCTCGAACTGCGGCATAGCCCTGAGACATAAACCAGGAGCTACCGCACCCGACCGCTGCGACTTTGGCGCCATGCTTAGGGAGAAGGTGGGCGACGGATGGAAGGAAGGTGGCTGTTTGGCGCCAGATATCTGCCTGGGTAGCCAACTCAGTTTCACATAGATATGGGGTCATGGCTGCACCGTAGGCGCTTGGAGCTCTCTAAGTCAAGAAAATCTGCATCTTTTTGATCTTTTTTCTCTGTTATCAAACAGTTACATTCAAATCATTGACTCCGGACCCACTAGGCGGTGGACTACTCCCAACCGACCGACCCTCGAACTGCGCCTGGTGTAGTTCTCGGTTCGGATTACCTGATAGCGGGGATTTATCCCCCAAAGGAGAGATACAGAATGAAGGCTTCTTCAACCAAGCGCTACATAGCACTTGCTGTTGCTGCTGCACTCGCAGGCTCAGTATCAATGGGCGTCGCTGCGCATGCTGCAACAGTTGATCTCAAGATGGTCGCTGCTGACTACCCTGGAGATGGAAAGACCCAGCAAGCTCAATGGGATGCGCTCTCTGCAGCCTTCCATGCAGCAAACCCTGGAATCACAATGACAGTCAACGTTGTCTCATGGGACACCATCGATGACAAGGTCAAGACCCTCATTGCAACAAACCAGACACCTGACATTGTTAACAAGGGTGACTACTCAGCACCAGCTGCTGCCGGTCTCCTCTACAAGGCGAGCGAGATGGTTTCCGCATCAACACTTGCAGATATCATCCCAACATTCTTGAACAACTCGAAGTACAACGGCGTTGCATATGCTGTTCCAGATCTTGCATCTGCACGTGCGCTCTTCTACAACAAGGACATCCTCACAAAGGCTGGAATCACAAAGCTTCCGTCAACATGGGCAGAGCTTTACTCAGTCCTAACAACAATTAAGAAGAAGGTTCCTGGTGTATATCCATATGCACTTCCACTCGGACCAGAAGAAGCTCAAGCTGAGTTCTCAATCTGGGCTGGCGGAAATGGTGGACGTCTCTATGACTACGCAACAAATAAGTGGACATTGAACTCACCAGCAAACGTTGCTGCATCTACTTATATCAAGAAGCTCGTTGATGCAAAGCTCACAGAGCCAAACCCAGCAAAGTGTGATCGCACAGCATGTGCACAGACACTCTTCGCTGCAGGTAAGGCTGCATTCATCAACGGTTCTGTATTCCTTGGTTCATGGTTGAAGGCAAATGGTGGTGCAAACGTTAACGTTGGTACCGGTTCATTCGTTCACAACGCTGGCCAGAAGGCTGTAACTCTTGGCGTGCAGGATTACTTCACTGCATACAAGGCAAATGGCCACCAGGCAGAGATCCAGAAGTTCATGGACTTCTTGTACCAGCCTGCTAACTACGCTGCATTCCTCAAGGCTGCTGGTGGATTTATCCCAGCAACTAAGTCTGCTGGCGCAGTAGCTGCTAAGGATCCTGCACTCGCACCATTTATCGCACTTCTTCCAAATGCGATCTTCTACCCAGGAGATGTAGCAACATGGAATGCAGTAAAGGGTGCTATCCAGCAGAGCGTCGGTTTGATTACTTCAAACCCAAGCAAGACACTCGGCGATCTACAAGCAAAGGCTGAAGCCGCAAAGGGATAAGAACCCTTTTCACATTCAGTAAACCGTAGTTACTCTATAGGGGTCGGTGAGCAATCATCGGCCCCTATTTCAATGAAGACTGTGAAGAAGGAAGTAGCTGATTCAGGTGAGTAGAAAACAAAGACTCAATAAGGGTCGCTTTGGCGCACTGCCATGGATAAGTCCAGCAATCATGATGATCGTCGTCATGGTTCTCTACCCTGCTTACGAGATGATCCGAACTTCGTTTCATGATGTTGATCAGACTGGCTTGATGAAGAAGTGGAACGGATTAGTTAACTATCGCGTTCTCTTTAAGAACCCTGATCTCATTCCAGTAATGACTCGAACTCTCCTATGGGTGGTCGTTATTGTCGTGGCGACCGTATTGATCTCTCTCCCAGTTGCTCAAATACTCCACTCTAAATTCCCCGGTCGCAAATTAGTCAGATACGCAATCATTGTTCCTTGGGCAGCATCAGTCGTTATGACTGCTACAACCTGGCGATGGATTCTCGACAGCTTCTATGGAATTCTCAATACTTTGCTTCTTGATCTACATGTTATTAGTGAGCCAATTGACTGGCTCGGAAATACAACGCAATCCTTTATCTGGTTGATGGTAGTAGCGGTCTTTATCTCTATCCCCTTCACCGCTTATGTGATTCTTGCTGGGCTGACCACAGTGCCCGACGACATCCTCGAGGCTGCGACTGTCGATGGTGCAACTGGCTTCCAACGCTATCGAACAATTATCTTCCCGCTTCTCCGTCCTGCACTCCTCGTTTCGACTGTCATCAACTTAATTAACGTTTTCAACTCATTCCCCATTATCTGGATTATCACTGCAGGTGGCCCGGGTTATGCGACCGATACCTCCACAACCCTTGCCTATAAGCTCTCATTCCGAGATCAAAATATCGGAGCCTCAGCCTCAATGGCGACAATCAACTTTGCGATCATCTTGGTCTTCATCATGTTCTTCTTACGAGTTTCTAAGTGGCGGGAGGCAAGCGAATGAGTGCACGCCAGAAGAAGAGATTTACCGGCCGCAAGGTCACCCTCACAATCTCTGGATACATCATCGGCCTAATCTTTACCGCGCCTTATATCCATATGCTGCTTACTTCTTTGAAGCCAAAATCTGAGATCACCGCTATCCCGGGGACTTTCACGCCGAAAGTCTGGTCCTTCCATAATTACATTGAAGTCTGGAAGATCATCCCGTTAGCGCAATATCTCAAGTCTTCATTCTTTATCGCCTTCTGCGCGACGGTAATAGTTCTCCTGTGCGCCGTTCCCGCGGCCTACTACGTTGCGCGCAATCGTTTCCGTGGCCGCACCGCATTCTTGTTACTGGTTCTCATTACTCAGATGTTTAGCCCAACGGCGCTCGTTGTCGGTATCTTCCGCGAGATCGTTAAGTTCCACTTGGTAAATACCTACCTCGCCTTGATATTGATCTATGCCGCATTCAATATGGCCTTCTCTGTATGGATCCTCTCGAGCTTCTTCTCCTCTATCCCATTTGATATCGAAGAAGCAGCGTGGATCGATGGTGCATCTCGTTGGGGAACCCTGCGCAGAGTGATCCTTCCACT
>Ga0208742_1000227_pt1 | contig 23569 bp, 22 predicted proteins | sample CryBogCBH28Sep08_FD_184601 | JGI IMG/M metagenome (GOLD analysis project Ga0208742, IMG submission 184601) | Freshwater microbial communities from Crystal Bog, Wisconsin, USA - CBH28Sep08 (SPAdes) (version 2) | ecosystem: Environmental > Aquatic > Freshwater > Lake | place: Crystal Bog... | reverse complement strand
TTATCAAGTTCAAGCGTATGGTCTTGTTTTGCGACTTCCACTACAATAGGGTATAATTGTATATTGTTATTTTTCAATGCCTCATTGAGGAATCTCACACCCTCTTTATTCAGTATATATTTCTTACATATTCCTCGTTCACCTGGAATATTAAATCTCACATAATGATCTGTGCAAATCAACAAGGTTTTTCTCAAATACTTAGATAGATCATTTCTTTGTGAACCAAAGTATTTGTCTATGTATCTAGTAGACCACTCATGGGGTTTAGTTTCACTCATTACTCCACAAGCAAAGCCAATGGCTTGTTTGATTCTAGATATTACTCGTGGATCCGTAAAATTAGGTTGATATGTCATTCAAATCTTTCAAAAGTTGTGAATACGTGGTATAGGCAAGATGACCATTTATTCACCCGAAAGCCCCAATAAAGGGGCCTTAGAGCGGAGCATTGCACTCCAAACTTTTGAAAATTAATTAACTTTAATGATTAGTTTTTGTTAGTTATACAGTCTTGCCTTCCGTATAACACTAATAATTAAAGGGTGTGCAGAATAATTCTGCACACAAATGTAGGACGAATGGAAGGTTTATTTAAGGATTAAGGAGATCTTGCATATGACAACTAATCCGTCCTACAAGTATATTTATTATTTTGACTTTTTATAGGGGCAATTTAAGGTTGTTTTTTGACCACATCCACTACATTTTTTAACCCAACGCTGACTGGGTCGACCAATTCGTTCTAACCAAAATTCCTGAACACGATTTTCAACCATAAGATCGCAGTCTGGACATTTTTCACAGATAGGTCGAATGGCCAGTCTTGTATTTTCCTCACTGATTTTTCTTCGTGGAACACGACCTGCTCGGGCTCTTACCAAAAAAGGTTTTAGCAGGTGTGATTTTAGTTGTGGAGTCAAATATTGATCCACTAAGGCGTTGAATTTATTTTTGTCCATAGTAAGGGTATTTACTGCGATACCCTTACCCAGAAAAAATAAGTTATTCTACCTGACTGGCTGTGATAGTATCAGTGGGATGTTCACGATTGTATTGTGCAATTAAATTGCCAATCTTGATATTTTTTAATCCCTGATTTATAGTGGAATTTTTAATTTCCGTTACCTGTGTTCGTAATTGATCTAATGTCATAAAATATTTCCTTAGGCTCCTTGTCTAGTTCTTACTGCAAATATACAAAAAGTTCTATTATTTGAAGCAAGATTGGTAAATGTATAACCACCATCATAGACCATACTTATATAATCGGTAACAGTTACACTAGTACCAGGACTAGTGGTAGCTGGTGTCCAATTGGGATTAGTTGATCCACTTAACCAAACATTGCCACTACCTACTAGAAAATCATACATAAATCCATCGTACCAATCATTGATTATGATGTGTCCACTGAAATTACTAAATGCTAATGTATCATTTTGATTAAGACTATAATTGTTTTGATAGGCATCAATATTATAATGGTGAACATTAACAAGTGGAACCTGTAAACTACCATCAGGTGCTACACTTACATATAAATTATTATTTCCAATAGATTGTGGAGTATAACTGTTCGTCCAGGCTGTAGTTTGTGTAGAATTATCAGGGAATACCAATGTATTATTAATTTTTACATTATTGGCGGTAGCACTGTCAATGTTAATACCTCCAGGAACTACATCAAGTACGGTCTGTGGAATATAATCATTGGCCACTGGTACTGAGAATCCACTGGTAGAGAATATTGCGGCATTGGCAAGTTTGAAATTATCAACATAACCTATAAATGAATCTCGATCTCTGTTGCTGACTAATTCAAAATGATCTATAAAATCAAGATCACCATTGCTATAAGTCAAAGATTCAACAGATCCATTAACAGCATGATAATAATTGCCACTTTGTCTCATAAAGGCAACGTGTACCCATTGATCTTGTGGAATAGTTATATTTCCATTACTGGCAGAATCAGGGTGTGAATTCCAATAAGCTAATGTTTTACTTCCACTATTACCTGTGATACCTAAAGCTCCATTGTTGGGACCTTCACCAAAGTGATTTAAATTAATAAGATTTTGATCATTGTTATTTGTGTTACCACTGTCAATCCAAATCCACATATCAACTGTGTAATCCCCTACAGTGCCCACAGAACCTAATCCACTGCCGGCTAGGAATCCTGTATTATTGTTATTTGGACTATAATAACTGTAAGTTCCAAATTTAACCTGTGTGGTACTGGCCTGATTAGTCCAATTTCCACTGTTAACACCTGTTAGATCAGTGATTGGATTTGTTTCAAAATCTGTAAAGAATGTCCAACTACTGGGATAAGAACTAACTGTATATTCATAGTTAACATTTAAAATACCTGTGCTGGTAGAATTCAACATCATTTCATTGATGGTCAACGCATTGGTCACAGTAAAATAAGTTACTGGATTTACGCCACCTGCTGGACCAGTGGGTCCTATGGCTCCGGTTGGACCAGTTGAACCTCCAGGACCTGTTGGACCAGTTGAACCTTCAGGACCTGTTGGACCAACCAATTGACTGGCTCCGGTTATAGAAGTTCCATCTTTTAATATAATTGTTGCACCATCACTGGGAATAGAATAACTTCCTGAATTAGTATAATGAAATGAATTATTTTTTATACGCAATGAATCAATATAACCTACAAAAGTCTTGTGAGTAGGATTGTTGTTACCAATACTGAATCGACCATTTGAACCAAATATTGGAATTGAACTATTCAAACCAGGAGTTTCTTCTACGCCATTGGTTAAGAAAGTAACTGATAAATTGTTTGGTTTAGACACATAACCAATGTGATTCCATTGATTTATAGTTATAGATGTAGAAGCAAATGTATCAAATGTAGTACCACCTGCTCCGGTATAGGCCAATACCCAATTTCCATTTTGATAACTCATACCAAATTGACCAGTTCCATTTTCTCCAGAATTAGTAGAACCTAAACTGATAATATTTTGATCATTGGTATTCCAATGAGGATCATCACTATTAGGATATATCCAAAGATCAATTGTAAATGCTTGAAATGGATTATCCAGATTTCCTGGAATACTACCACTATTGGTATAAACTTCTATACTTTGTCCCGGCGTGCCTGATTTTAAACTGTATGATCCAAATTTATATTGTTCTGTGGTTTGTGATTCTTCGCCACCACCTTGTATTTCTGCGTGTTGGAAATTACCACTTAGATCAACAAAATTACCATCAGTGAATGTTTCAAAATCACTGTAATATATCCAATTATTATAAGGTAGATAATCACTTTCTGCAGATATACTGTTTTTAGCAGTTATATTAACAAATATAGGACTGTCTGTGGTGTTTAAACTTTGATTAAATAGATTTACTGGACCAGTATAAGCAGTGGTTTGAACTGTGCTGTCTGGAAATGTCAATGCTCCCTGATTGTTCATACTCCAACTATAAGATCCAGCATAAAATTCTACATTACTGGGAGTTACCACCACAGCCTGTTGACTTGCAGAATCTTCCATATAAACTGCACTACTAGATGCCGCAGTCCAACCACCATCGGTGATATAACTACCATCATTGAATTTTATATAGCCATCTGATTTTTTAACTTCTAAACCACTTTCATCTATTTGAAGAATATTGGTATCATTGGCATAGATATCCAATTGTCCATCTTCACCACTGTAGATTCCTGTGTCGGTGCCTGATTCATTGAAACTTAATCCACCACCACTACCTGGGAATCCTTCTCCGACAACAACACCAGCAAATGTAGGACTGTCTGTGGTGTTTAAACTTTGATTAAAAGGATTTGATGAACCAGTATAAGCAGTGGTTTGAACAGTTTCATCATTGAATTGGATTTGATTGACATTGTTGACTTGATTGTTGTTGAAATCTACAGTTTTCAAAAATTGGAAACGTGTGGTATTCAAATTCACAACCTGTTGAGAATTGCTGTATAAACTTAGATTTCCATCACCGGCTGAAAACATACCAGTATCTTCACTGCCATCTTGATAGAAACTAAAACCATTGGTAGCACCAGTGCCTTCGCTGGCCAATAATTGTGTGGCTTGGAAATGTCCTTGATCATTTAAAAATGCAGTTGCTTCACCACTGTATAATGTAGATGTATTGATGTATCCACCACCACCGCCACCTGCGACCTGTATACCACCTTGGGTAACCCCATCACCTACGTAGAGAACGTGTGTGTCGGTGGTCCAAATAGGTTCACCACTTAGTGGTGTAATTGTTGCTCTATCTGCGTCTGATCCGCGTCTAAATTCTAATGCCATAATTTTATCCTTTTATACGAAATTACCCAAATCTAAATTGATACCCGCGGGCTGGACGATGTATCCAAAATCTAAACTATAACTAGGTTGTATCCCCTCGGGCCTAGTTACATCACCTATCCAATACTGTGTGGCTGAAGTCAGCCATTGAGGACTTTGACCTGAAGAAACTGTTACAATATTTCGAAAATCATAACTTAAAACAAAGGTCAATGTTGAACTCATAATATACTACCTAAATCCAAAGTAAAACCTGCTGGTTGTGTTATGGTGCCAAAATCAAGATTGCCTCCATTGCCACCGCCACCACTTATTAAATGTCCACCTACTGTGGTTCCATCACCTATATATAATTGATTGGTATTTGTTGAATATACAAGTTCAGCCAAGGCTGGCACATAATCTTGAACCTGTGTTAAATTTCCGCGGCGAAGTTGCTTGGGAGCAATTCCACCAAAAAACGGATCATCTGGGTATATAGGCATATTTTATCCTCCCGGTAAGGGACCTCCATCTGGGTGATAAGCTGTTATTTGAACTGTTTGATCTGCAAGTTGTATACCTGCAGGAAAGAATGGAGCATAACTTCCATCATAATTATAAATTTTTTGAACGTGTAATTCACTGTGATATAAATCTAAACCTAGAACAACAACATTGGCCTGTAAATCTAATTCACCTGGATTTGAAAATGTTAATTTATTGGTTGAAAAATTAGTTACTGTAGAATTAAAATTTAATTCACTTAGAGCAAATACATTAATATTAGTTCCTTGTATATTAACATTACTTCGATTAATAGCGGCTGAAGATGTAGAAAGAATTGTAATTCCTTCAGCAACTTCAATAAAACTATCTGAAATTCCATTAAGACCTGGACGAGTATTATCTTGAGAAATTTCTAATGCATAAGAAATAGTATTATTAAAATAATCTTGAGAAATTGTAGATGTTCTTTTTTCTAACGCATAATCACTATCATAAAATTGTGTTTTGCTGATTAGAGAAAATTGATTAGATCCTAGTATTAATTCTGTGGCTGTGCTATCACTATTAAAAGTAATAGGATATCCATTTGTATACATTACATCTTGTAAATCTACAATAGCGGCCGTACTACTACTTCCTACACTTAATCTACCATTTTCATCTATATGTAAATTATTACCTACAATAATACCACCAATAGAAGTAGTAGTAGCAGGAGCTAGATCAACAATTCCATTAGTATTAACTGTAAGACCATTATTAGGTGTGATAACACCAAGATTATGTTTACTGGCTATAGGAACACTTAGAGAACCATCAGGAGTGATAGTTAAATTACTGGTCAATGAATTGGCTACTTTAATACCACCTAATAAGGTAGAAGTAGCCGTATTAATTGTAACACTGGCCAAAGTTGCAGTATTAACACTTAATACACCTGTGCTAGAATTTATGTTTAAATATTCGCCAACTTTAATACCACCTAATGTTGTATCAGTAGCAGTGGTTAATGTATAAGTTGTTGCAGTGATAATAGCAGAAATAAAACTTGTGGTATTAACACTTAATACACCTGTGCTAGAATTTATAATTAGATAATCACCGACTTTGATACCACCTAATTTTGTATCAGTAGCAGTGGTTAATGTATAGGAACTTCCTGTGCTATTATTGGCAGTAGTTTGAATAGATCCATCACTGAATATAATTTTATTAACATTGGTTAATGTAAAAAATCCAGTAACACCATTGATATATCCAGCATTGTCTATGTTGACAGTATTATTAGCACCAAATTGATCCGTGTATTCATTTCCGTGTCTACCACCTACAGTTATTTTGGCTGCACCTGATTCTAAGAATAATTTAGTATCGGCACTTACACCATTTATAATAAGATCAGCATCAGTTTTTAAAGTAAGAGGAGAACCAAAATCTGTAATAAAATTTATACCTGTAGGGTTTACTTGAAAAGCCCAATTATCATTTTCTAATAATACTTCATCCTGACCGTATATTCTAGTTCCTTTTCCTATTAATGGCCAAAAACCTGGACCCCAGGTACCTGGTTCAAATCCTGTAGGAACATTATTAAATTCAATAAATCCACCCTGGGCAAATTGTCCAGATAATCCTATTCCTATTTTTAATCTTTGATCCAATGAATTTGTAATAATATTAAATCCATTGGTATAAAGATCATTGCTCAATGACCAATAGACCAAATCACCTAAATTACGCCACTCGGCTGTAGAAGTAGTAGCACCATTTGTTACCAATACCTGACCATACTTACCTTTATCTAAAGGATAGTTTAATCCATCTACTGTAAGTTGATGGTTAACAGTTAGATCATATACTGATAATTCTCCAGTAGGAATATTAATACCATTGTGAAATGTAGCAGTATTATAAAAATCAGAATAAGAATTTACATTAACCTGCCCATTAAAATTAGAAGTTCCATTGACTGTAAAATTACCACCGGCTATTACATTACCACTTATTGTTGCAGAATTTCCAACAATTAAATTAGTGCCTATTGTAGCCGTAGTACCAACATCAAGATAATTTGTAATTGTCAAATGATCGCGTGGTGCTTCATTCCAAACTAATCTACGCCAGTTAGAATCTTGATCAGGAGGCACACTAGATGCTGGATAATAAATTGTGGTATCGGGATTGTATATACCCAACAAATATAAACTATATTTGTAATCTACAATATCTCCGTGTATATAGGTAGAAGTATTGGCTATCCATTCTCCTCGCCAATAATCATTTAAATCACCTACTCTAAGTTCAATTGCATCTAAGTAAACAGTGGTTGTATTAACAATGTCAGTGATTGAAACAAGATTGGTTGATTCAGTGATTGTAAAATATGCAGTGGTAGGATCATTGACCTGAATAGTCGGTGATGGCGTTGTTACTACTGTTACTGTGCTTAGATGATTTGTAACCGTTACTATGTAAGGCATTGTAGTTCCTTAAACAATAGCAGTATAACCTGTGGCAGTATTTGCAGGATTACCCGGAGTAACTGGAGGTTCCCAGGCCATAATTTTTGCTATTCTATGACTGTTAATTTGTTGTGGAACAGTGACACCGTTTATAACATAATTAGGAATAGTCCAAGTAAAACTTACAATGGTTATAGGTGTATTGGCTCTAGCATCAGGAAGAATAGGACCTGTGTATAAACCTGGAGGATGTGTGACATTGACTAGGCCTTGACTTGCACTGGCCACACTTATATAAGTGCTGGTACTTATTTGTTGTTCAGCATAAAATCCAATAATCGTACTATTGGCAAAATTAGGAGCAGAAGAATTAGTGGCTCTATCTATGGTATAAGATATTTGATCTACAATCACTGTTTGTGCTTTTAAATCAAAAGTCCATCCACTGACATTTTGTGCAAAATTATAAGCATAAGTTTTGCTACTTGAAGGAAAAGTAGATTCTACTTTTACTTGGTCGGGGCCCCCGAGCCAAGCCTCTACGGTTAATACTCCTGCCATTTTTGTTTCTCCTAAGGGTTAAGTCCAGAGACTGAGGCCTTCTGGATATTGACATAAAAGCAGTTTTATGTTATTATATGTATTTACTCATTTGTTAGAAATACATTATGGATATCGCAGGAATTGAGAGATTTTGGTCCAAAGTTGATAAAACTAATACTTGTTGAGATTAGAGCTAGAATAACTTGGAAACATATTTAGGAAACCATAGGTTTCCAAACAGATCCATTGTAATAGGTGGGATAACTGGTGGAAGTGGTCAAGCCTCCCCAAGTGCCAGTGGCCATTGCTATCATACCTGTGGTGGGTGAGGAGGGTGCTGAACTTATTGGAGTCAAACTGGCCACAGATCCAATGTTGATGTTGGGAGTGGTCAAGGTTTGATTGGTGCTATTATAGGTTAGGTTAGTGCTGGCATATTGAGCACTATTACCTGAAGTGGCCGCAGAGTGTGTGATATAAAATGTTCCATTGCCATTATTCATATTGACATTGGTGGCATTTGTTGAATTGGTGGCCTGAACTGCCGTACCTGCCTGGACTGTAGGTGTCCAAACAAACACAGGACTGCTAAACACACTGGGAGGACCATATTGATTGTTTACACTCAATGCCCTAGTTCCAAAATAATAACTACCTGCGGCAATTGTGCTGACAACAAAGTTTACATAGGTTGTATCTGCTGGAGTGCTATTGGGTATAGTTCCTCCGAATCCCTGTTCATTACCAGTTATTGTTTGTAATAATTGCCAGGTATTTCCAAATTCAGGTGTCAACCCATACCATAATTCCATTGCAAGCACAATACCTGATTGTGGTGTAGAACTGCTGACAACAAAATAGGGAACACTTTCATTGGGATATTGTGGTGTAGGATTAACCAAACTTGCTGGTGTAGTTGGTTGCCCAGGAGCTGTGGCATATCCAGCATCTATGGCCATACCAAATGTATCTGGAGTATAAAAATGTGGATTCATTGTGTAATAGATACTGTCATTGTAAGAACCAGCAGTAATTTGAACACTTAAAAATCCATTGTTGTCTTTGCTTTCTTTGATCTGCACTACACGGAAAGGTCGTCCAGGACAATATAAACCATTGTAGTTACCAGGTTCCCATCCATACCATTCGTGTTGAATAGCAATTACATCTCCGGCATTGATACCTATGCCACTGTAATCCATACTAAAATTAATGATAATATCTTCACGACTCATCCATAATTTACGATAACCTAGATAAGTTGCTTGAATACTATCTGTGACAAAAGGCATATTAACATCTACATTATTAACTGGTTCATTGGGACTCTTAAATTGATCCTCTAACCAATAATAACGATAATCAACCTGATTGATAATATCGGAGTTAGGGAATGCCACAGTAATTTGATTGGCACTGGCTTTTAAATCTGTGGGAGTTAAATTAATACCACCTATGATATGATCACTGGTTATTACTCGCATTGTCATAGTTGATACTATTCTAGCAATATCAGTGCTTAAGGGAGCATCATAATAAAAATTCACAGGCACAGGAGGATTTAAAGGTTGTCCAGTTTCATAGGTTTGTAATGCGGAATTATTAAGAACAAGATAATTAATTCCATTGATACCTTGAGTTACATCTACTACATAAGTTCCATCAGGAAAATAAGAACTTAGGGCTGGGTCTAATTTTGAACCTAATGGAGGAATAGGAGAAGTATTCCATAATCCTAATTGATTATTTCCTTGAATTACTCCTTGACCTATTAAAACTGTGGTTGTCGTAGATGCTATAGATATTTGATTTGTTTGTAATTTTTGTGAGAGAGATATATTGGCTATTACGCCCCATTGACCTAGACGTTCATCCCATTGCAACCAACTGTCGCAGGCATCTGTTAGATTGTTCAAATTGGTCAAACAATCTTGTGTGGTATCTAAAATACCATTTATTTGATATGTTGTTGTATTGGTTACTGTGGTGCCTTGTGTGTCTACTATGGTCAATGGTGTGTTACTGGTATCATTTAACGCCAATAAACTAGGAACATTGATGTTAGCAGGATCTACACCACAGCCGTAACTTGTATTTGTTAGATAATCATAGATCACAGTTCCTGGTTCATTCATAGTATTAATAATTTCGGCATCCATACCACCTAGACCATATATACCAGAATTGCTGTCATAATTTAATCTAATAACTGCAAATACAGTATTATTCATTGTAGTAGCAGTAGTCCATTGTGTTGCACTGGGGATACCACCCCCAGTAACATTATCTTGTAATAAACTAATTGCATCTATGGAGGTAGTTCCAGTATACAATGTTCCAATATCAAAATTATTGTTGCCATTATCAATCATATCATAACAATTGTGTGTGGTTCCTGTGACCATACTGCCATTTTTATAAAACCACATCGATAACTTACCTGCGGCTTTGGTGGTGTATTGTCCACCAATACGACTGTGCTTTTTGGGCTGTGTATACCATCCTGTGATTTCACTGGGATTGTTTTTGTCAAATATCAACAATTTACCATCATAGTAAATATTACCAAAATTGATGTCACTGAGATCGGTATTAGTTGTTTCACCGAAACTTAATACATACCACATCCATTTTTGATCTGTGCTTATAATAGCATCTGTGATAATAGGTTTGGCATATCTACGCCCATAGACCACAGGTATTTTATTGTCAGTGGCTGGACCTAATTGTATTTCTGTGCCTTGTGGTGAGGATTGTTGATTCTTAAATAATAAACTGGCAATGGCATAGGTGGTTACTAATCTAAGAGCAAACGAACCCATAAATCCTAATGCTAATTCTCCTTCTAACCAATTTTCACCGGCCATCAATCCTAACGCTATTAAACTACTTGGCATAACCAGGTCTCCTCAAGTTTTTCAAATCCAAAACGATCATATTTTAGATCTGGACTATTAATCATTTTGCTAATGGTATAATATTGTATTTCTTTTTGTTCAATTAATAAATTGCCGATCTTTCTATATTCATCTAATAATCTATAACCTGCTGATGATCCTCGGTATTGGGGATCTACCCAATAAGCCAATTCAGCCATATAACGTATTTTTTGATCCCAAAGATTAAAAGTGTAAAGGGCTATTAGCATTCCTGTAATTAGATTATTTTCTTCGCTTAATAATATAATACCACGATTGTGTGCAAGAATTAATTCAACCATAGATTTGGCAGTTGTTTCATCTACATTGGTATGTGCATTAAGCGGACTTGCTGATTTATAATCACGTAACATTGTCCATATTATTTCTCTGTCATCTAACGTGGCTTGTCTTATTTTCATAATGGTAATCCAAAATTAAATGTTGTATCGTGTATGGCCTGAACACGATCCATACCTGTGTCATAAAGTGGATTTTGTGGAACACCATTTTCATCATATTGTGGATTAATGTTTTTATTCCAACTTGTTCCATTAGTGTGTCGTCCAGCAAAACGATTTTCCAATACTGTTTTATAACTGCTACATTGCAGAGTAAGAGCAAAGGTATCATCTCTATTAACTCTATCTTCGGTGATGTGATAACTTGTGACAATACCTGTGTATCGCAGTTGTGGAGTATCAATCAATCGATATGAGGAATCATAGAATCCTCGCCATATCTGTATCTTGGCACCTTTGATACCTGAGTGATAACTACCATCGGGATTACTCCCTACTTCTAGGACCAATCTTATTTTATTAGGATCTATACCTACCAATGTAATCTGTGTGTCATAACTTGTGGCACTTAGATCTCTTTGATGTCCACTGATGCTGACCAATCCACCTAGGGCAGTATAGGTACCTGTGGCCACACTACTTACACCATTTTGATCTGTGATGGTTTCATTTTGAAAACTTGTAGAAAAACTATAAGTAGAAGTTGATATATTTTGAGGATCGGTAATTGTTAATCTAACAAATTCAGCATCTCTAATGGTATTAGAATTAAGTTCTCGATCTATATTATAGGTAAATGTGGAGCTCATAATATTTGTTGTGTATATTCATAGAATTGAAATTGTCCTGACCAAGTAATTAATCCTGTAGATCCACCAGGATTAATTTTATAGGTAGGCATATTATTACAAAACATATAAAAAGTGCAGTCATTGCCTACTAAAATAGTTCCCAAATAATCATTTGAAAAACTAGAAAAATTAGGACGATGAACCTGAACCGTGACTGTAGAACCTGTTCCTCTACGAATTGATCCCTGACTACCAACTCCTATTTCGTAATTTACAATGGTAGTAGGTATGGCACCTTCAGCAGGACAAATAAGATCACCTACCTTAAACATAATAGTAGAGGGATCCACACTGGGCAAATTTCCTAATACCATATTGGTACCTGTCCAACTTTCTATGGTTATTCCACTTAATTGTTGTGGAGTTAATTGTCCCTGATAAGCAAACATCCAACTTAATCCAGAGCTGGCTCCTTGTGAAGAACTAAAACTTACCTGTTCAGGATATCTGCGATCTAAGTAATCCAAAGTTTCTATCAATGCTCTACCTGTTTCATAGGACATCATAGCAGGAACAGTAATATTGAATCTCCAAGGATTGCGAGTCACTGTTTCATTGATCTTGGCAACTTCACTGCGAGTGTATTGCACTCCCATAACACGCCTACGATCTATTTCTATGGTTTCTGCCATATTAATAATTGTTTGTAATGCACCTACTGTCATATTAATTTCCTTATCTTGTCCTCATTTTACATTGATCGCCGTGCCATCTTTTAAAATTGGCTGTATCAATGTGTTTTTTACAATGTAGGCATTCTATTTTAGGAAGTATTCTTCCTATAGAATTTTGACTTTGTTTTTGTCTAGATTCTATTGATCGTGTTTTACCTAAATTGACTTGTCTTATTTTTTCTTTATGTTCTTCAGTTAAGGTTTTTCCCTTATTGGCTTCTATGTGATTTCCTTCACAAGTATTGATATAAACATTACCTATTTCATAAGGTCCTTGATCACCAACTCTACTCATAACAAATTGACCTTTATAAGGACCTCTTTGTTCATAGTGTCCACTATCTTTCCAAATTTTAATCCATTCCTCAAAAGACATCTTCCAATCAATTCCTCTTCGACCAGCACACCATTTTTGAGTTCCAAATTGTCTTTTTGCTGTTTTAATATCTATAGTCATAATCATATTATAGCATACCTTATCTTGTTCTCATAGGCAGTTCGCGGCGAGCCTGTTCTGTCATACCAAACATAGTCATACGGTTTTCATAGAATAATTGAGCCACTGATTTGGCATCAACGGCCTGAATATTATAGTAATGATTGGTAGTACCATTTTGGCCACTTAATAGATTTTGTGTGGCCGAAGCACCTGTCACCGATGCTGGACCACTGACAATTTCAGGACCATTTTCACCTACAATACCTATACCCCCTGATGGTATGTTACCACCGCTAGCGTGAAATAAATTACTGAACCAGGAACCTATCCCTCCACCTGCTATGGTCTCTCCGTATTCATTTTTATTTAGATCGCCGATACCTGCGGCTGCCCCAAAGCCACCCATACCAGCCATACTCATCAATCCGCCTAAGCTAAATCCACTAGCTGATCCCATTGCACCCATCATTTGACCAAAGGCTGATTTAAGTTGTGAGTTTAACATACTTAGGATAAAGTTATCAATCATACTCTTGAAACTTACCTTGCTATGACTGGTCAATGCATCAATACTGCCATTGACTGCATTGGCAAATCCATCAAATGCGGCCTTGCCGGCGTCTGCGGCAGTTCCTGCTTTGTCAGCAAAACTATGCCAGGCCTGTGTGAATCCTGTGTCAAAAGAATTAGCGGCTTCTTGCAAGCGTTTGGTCATATTGATCTGTTCTTCATAGGCTTTGGTTATCTTGTTTATAGCATCAAGTTTTTCAGCATCATTCAATGCCATACCTTTGGCATTTTCAAGTTCTTTGGTTACACGCTCTATGTCAGCGTTCTTTAATTTTTCAATTGCGGCTATTTGTTTTTCATAGGCACTCATTGTCAGTTCACTGATTTGAACCTGTATGTCTGCTATTTGTTTGGCAACTTTGAGATCTTCATCGTGGAATATTTTTTTGTCAGCCGCGGCTTGTTTGTCTTCTGCAAACTTTAATGTGACATCACGAAGTTGATCAAAGCCTTGACGAATAATTTCTATTTCCTCAATTAATCGTTTATCATTGTCACCAATACCTAAAGCCAACGCTTTGGCACGAGCGGCATTGATTGCGGCTTCCTCTTCTTTCATTATGCCAGCTACGGCTTTTTGTGAATTGGTTTGACCTGCAACTGCTGTTTCTTCTTGCACAGCGGCTACCTTACCAAGAATCTTATTGTATTCATCTGTGCCTTGTAATAACAATGCCTGAGTATTCTGTTGGCGTGTTAGATTAGCAGTGGCTGAAGCAATGGCATTGGCATTGCCATTTAACATTGCCAACTCCATTCCCAATGCGGCAATTTCAGAACTCTTATTGACATTAGGATCTTTGTTTTCTTGTTGAAGAACTTTCAATTGTCCAAGTAATCTTATTCTTTCTAAAGTAGTTTTAGTCTGTGCATCAAATCCTGCCAATGTTGATCTGCGTTCTTCTTCGCTCTTACCAACTAGTTGAGTTTCTAAATTTAACTTATCAACTGCTAGTTTATTTTCCTCCTTCATCAATTCAATACGATTCATCAATGCCATACCTTTGGCAATGTCTGGATTATAAGTTTCTGTGGTTAAAACTGGTTTATAATCCCTAGTGCCTCGGCTCATACCTTTTTCTAAATCCATTAAATTATGAGCGGCTTCTTGTGATTGATCATTCATTAATCCCATTTTAACCAATATGTCTTCTATGGATTTACTGAACTCTGGCATTATGCTATATGCTAGTGTTTTAATACTTTCGCCTATGGCCATAACAGGATCTACATTGAATGCCCATTTGATTGCGGCATTGAGTGTAACACCTATGGCAGTTACTACCGCGGCACCTAACAAAAATTCTCCAACGGCTAGTGCTATTGCCGCACCTGCGGCCAATGCGGCTGTTCTTATACCAGCAAATGCAACTGCTATACCTCCACTGCTGAGAACTGCGGTAAATGCTCCTAGTGCAGTGGCCATTCTAGTGAATACTCCTGTGGTGGCCGCACCCATTACTAGGGCTGATTCACCTATCCTTGTTTGCATCAATTCTAATCTAGCATATGCCGCTTCTAATTCAACTACCGCGGCTTCTGTTCTTTTCCAAGCTCCGGTGGCTTTTAATGCCATAACTTCTGCTTCGGCCGCCACCAAAGCCTGTGATTCTGCGAATTTTATACTTGCCGCGGTGGCCGCATCAATTGCAACAGTTGTCCCTCCAAAACTAGGTATAAGTTTAGACACTGCACCTACCAATGATTGAATAGAAGCAATAACTGCCGCACCGGCCATTACTGCCAATGTGCCGGCTAACAATTTAGCGGCGGCTTCACTGCCTAATATACCTGAACTTTCACTGCCTATGAGTTTTAAGAATGGATCTATAATATCTAAAACATTTCTACCTAGTTCAGATATTCCCTTTTGAAACTCGCGATAAGCACGGCTAGCATCTTCAATACTCTGTGCGTGTTTGCCCATTGATCCTGCAGAGCGTTCAGCACCCGCAACAAAGGATGGCCAATCAACTGTTTTAGCATCACGACCCAACAACATCATTGTTAGTTCAGCCTTCTTACCCGGGTCTTCCATAGATGCCAAGGCTTTGGCTATTTTTAAGAATGCCTGATCCGGACTGAGGTTATGCAATTCTTGCATAGATATACCCAGTGCCTGATAAGCATTTTGCAATCTAACATTACCATCATTGGCCTGTTGTGCAGTGGCTTCCATACGCAACATCGCACGAGCCATTGCATCTTGATCTTTACCAGCAGCCTGTGCACCTGCTGATAGCTCTAAGAATTTAGCAGTGCTAACGCCAACTGCCTCTGCCATCCTAGCGGTTTCACTGGCAGTTCTAATGGCATTAGAAACAAAGCTGGTTAAGCTGGCACCAACTATTGCAGAAGCCAATTTAGTAAATGATCCAACTAGCTTATCCACTCCTGAGGACATAGAAGCGGCTCTGCTAGTGGCCTGATCTAATTTCTCTACTTGTGATGACAAAGCCTGATTATTATTGCTGATTTGTGCAGTTAAATCCGTGATCTTGCCACTTAAATCACCTATAACCTTGGTTAGATCATTCACAGCGGCAGTGCTGTCAGCCATTGTCTTTTTAAGGTTGGCACCAAAGGCAGTGGTGTTGGTATCTACCTTTTTAAGTATTGTTTGAAACTGGCTGTCATCCAGCGTCAGCGTGATTGCTATATCTGCCATTATCTTTTGCTCCCTATTTTCTTAGCCAATTGTGGTATGAGTTTTTGTGCGAAGATCTTAGTAGGATCGCTCATACCGTGTGGTGCTTGTTCACTGCCTCGCATCTGTCCATCTCTGAATCCCCTGCCGGCATCTAACACTGATGCATACTCATAATCAGCAGTAATAATATTACTGTGATATTTGGTATTGTTTCTGGCATTGCCACCATTGACTGGTGCCACAGGGGTATTCTTGACATATTCAGCATAGATCAAAGGCATAGCCTGTTGTGTGACTTTTTTAAGGTTGTTGATTTTACCTAAGAGTATAGACTTATCAAACTTTACATCAACAGTGCTCATTTCTGCTCCTTAAACTTTGCAAAAGCTTCTTCAAGTTTCCGGGGATCAACTTTGGGTGTGATACCAGCCCGCTTGTCATCTTTCATTTTTTCATAACTTAGAGAGATGTCCATAATTTTGATATCCAGTGTAGTGGCACGCTCAAGGACTTCACTGGGGAGTAAACCATACCTCTCCCCAATGCGATCCAGTGTGACTGCTACATATATCTCTGGACTATCAGTATCATATTCATCTCCGGTTACTTTCCCAACTGTTCTGCCAATTTGCTGAACGCTGAGATCATAACCTTACTGGGAAGAATCAATCCATCTTTGATAACTGGATTGGCATCTTCATCTAAAACCATTTCTTTCAATAACTCTGCCATCTGACTAAAATCCTGACGGTCACCTGCGGCAAACTTCAAGAAAGTTTCCATAGGTTGACGATCCATTGTGTAAAACTCAAGTGGTTCCCCATATTGGGCCACGGTGTCTTCATCTTCAATGGTGATTTTAATCAGTTCTGGTGTTTTTGCGAGTGCACTTAGTTTCATATCTTTAAATCCTTTTTAAGTAATGTAGGAGGGCCAATGCAAAGTTGTAACGACTTTCAGCTTTGTCCAGGTCTGCCTGTGCGTGGCGGATCTCATTTAATCCTTTAGCGAGTTCTGCCTCCAGACTTTGGAGAAGTTCGCTGACTTCATATTCTTCAAATCGCATATCTATAAATCCCTTCGATGTATTTACTTAATCAAGAGAAAAGGGTGTATTAAACACCCTTACTTTACTATCTAATCTTGTGGATTAGGTAGCTGATGGAGTATATGTGCCATCGACTTCAATGATCAATGGTGTGATATACACTGGTTGATCAGGAGTAACCTTAGGTGCTAGACCTGATAGGAATCCTGAGCCTGCAACGGAATTAGTTGTTGATCCACCCCAGTAGTATTTGAAATAAACACGACTCTTATAATTGCTGAGATTGAACAATCCTTGTTTGGTTGCACTGTCAGTAGCCGCTGGGGCTGTGCCATATGCTGTTCCATAGAATGCTGAATCGTCAACAACCAAAGTTAGGTTGATGCTGTTGGTTGCAGGTGTTACCGCTACCAATTGACCAATTTGGTCCAACTGTTTCCATCTAAACACTCCATTGTTGTTTGTGATAGTAACATCTTGTAGTGCTGGTAGCACCAAAGTTGTTGCTGTCGTAAACGCAGAAGATGTAGAGATTTCCAATGTCAAAAATTGACTTGGTGAGCTTACATTAATGTTTGCCATTTGTTTTTCCTTTATATAACTTGTAATCTCGTAAGATCAAATATAATTCTATAGCGTTGACTATTTTTTACATATTGTTGTTGTATGGTATGTTCACGTAGGTAATATCCTTGATTTACAAACAGAGGATCATCAATGAATTGTGGAAACAAGGCCAATTCTGCTTCTATGAAGGGATTGTCTTGTTGACTCACAATATACATTTCAATGCGATCTACTATATTATAAACATGACCACCTGGTGTAATACCATTGGAGTTTTTCATTCTATCTGCCTGATAAACCTGAGCAATATAAATGCCTTCTGTGACAACATTCTCATTGCTGGGAAAATTGTGGAAGACTTCTATTAGATTAGTCTGTTCATTGGCCAACACATAATTGGTCAATGTGGACTGCACTTCTGCTAGAGTGAATAAGGGCATTAGATTATTTCCTTTTTATGATTTTGCTACTACAAATATAACCATCTTCTTGATGACACCTTTTCGCAGTTCGTGAGCCTACATACCATCCTAGGGAGGGTTTGTGTGTCCATTTATATACGAATGCTGTCATAATATTATAGTTATTAGAAGTAGCGACGATCACCCTCAAAGAAGTTGACATCAGCCAACCAACTTTGTTGATAAGTTCCAATAATAGGATTGGGAGTATTTTGCGTGTTCAATAAGTCATAGAAATAACTTTCTTGAATAGCCTTTTCCCATTCCTCCTCAAAGCGACGTCTTGCAAATTGGTAATTGGCAGCATCTTTTTCATTGATGTTGGAATTGTCAGTGACCAAAGTCGAATAGAAAATTTCTATGGCTTTGAACACTTCTAATCTAATCAATGTTTGATTTTGCTTGACCAATTGAGCAGGTGTAAATGCCGTTACTGTTACTCCTGTGTTGGAATCCTGCTTGTAATAAAAAGCACCTAGGGTACGTTCTACATACAAGGGCCACCAACCCATTTCTAACATAATCAGCATTTCAATACTGGCTTTGGGGAAATATGTATACGACAATTGATAATCCTGATCAGGACCATTATTGTTAGCGGTATCTCCTGTGGGATATACCTGTTGTAGTCGTTTATAAGCCGCACGATCATAAAACGCAACATCAGCCGGAGTAGCCGCTGAAATGCGATTTACTCCGCCTGGTTGAAGCGTTGAATCAGTGTATGCTAAAAAACTTGCTATTGCCATATTAGTTCTCCGAAACGGGCTCTAAATGAGCCCTACTACAATTAAGCGATGTTAATTGCGATACCACGTGCTTGGTCTACAACACCTGAACCAAAATAGCCTAAGCCAGTGATCCAAGTTTGTAATCCACCATCCTTGTCACCCATAGAGATGTCAAGACCTTTGACCATTACAGTAGTAATAGCCTGAGGACCGATAGCGGCACCAACGGAAGTAGCAGTTGCGCTAGCTCCATCAATCCAACGACCAGTAACACTAGATTGTAGGAATGTAGAAAAAACAACTGTGCAACCATAAAGATTACGCAACATACCTGTGGCCAATAACTCATCACCAAGAGCGGTTAAACCAGCATTGATGCTTGTTCCACCTTGGCTACCTGGAGCATAAACAGCACCACCAGTCAATTCGCTCAATAGGCGTTGTTCTTCGTTAGGTCCAAGAATAATTGTTGGACGTCCAGGGTTACGTGATTTACGCCATGCTTTGATAACATTACGAACTAGACCAGCAACTGTGTTAGCAGTGTAGTCAGCGTAGGTAATAGTGGCTGTGCTACCTTCGGCGATTAGACCTTGAGCGGCATTGGCCTGAATACGTGTGAATCCATCAGTTTGAGGAGCATTACCAACACTGTAATAAACTGCTGTTTGTGTGTTAGCAAAACCAGCCAATGATGTGTCGCCGGAGCTAACAACACTTGGGTTACCAACAAAAGCGGCAGTAATACGTTGATCTACTTTTTCAGCAAAGCTCATACCTAATTCTGTTCCTAGGTTTGAAGCTAGGTCGAATGCAGTAGTCCATCCCAAGAACTTTGAAAAAGCTGTCATTGCAACTGCTGGAGTAGCAACAACTTCCTTGGCTGTGATCTGTGCTGTTTGTTCAATATTACTTCCACCAACATTGTAAGTTGGGTTTGTATTTTGATCAACATAGTCACCATAAGAGATAGGTGCCATATGTGGAACTTTATAGGTATTACCTTGATTAGGCATTACTACATTGGTCATATTGACCAAACCTTGTGATTCGTGAAGAACCTGAATTGCGGAATTCTGGATTGTTTTTTCAAATGCGTTTGATTCGCCAGAACTTCCACCGATAAAATATGACATAATAGTTTCCTTTTAATTTGTCTTTTAAACGATTGGTTTATTCATCGATACACTAAGACCTTTGAGGCTACGTCCACCAATGCCTTGATTTTCTTTCCACTTCTTCCAACCTTCTAGGTCAGTGGAAGCATCTGGAATTTCATCAGGACTACGCTGAACACCTGTGCCAAAACGGCTACCTGTTCCAGTACGTCCTTCATCGGCGGCCAATTTAGGCCTTGATCTTAATATATCACTTGCTAATTGTTCTAATGTATATGGATTGCCTTTGCTGTCCAATTTCACAGAACCATTCGCGCCTTTTACAAAATAATTTCCAGATTCATCATAGTCAATATTGGACTCAAATAAATTTGTGGCAATATCTAACATATTGGGATCAAATCCATTGCGTATAGCAGTTTCTTTGATTTGACTTTGTAGGCTAGTTTGACGAACTGCAAGATCTTTTTGTTCCAATTGACTTTGCAGTCCTTGAATCATATTACGCAATTCAGCAAGCTCTCCACCTACTTTACTGGATTTTACTTCTTTGTTTGGTTTATCGGAACCACCGGAGTTTTGTCCTACTAAGCTCTCTACGAATTTGACAGCGTCTTTGGGCTTCGAAAAGTCCACGCCAGCAACTTTGCTAAGTGCTTGTAATACTTCCATCTGTCCTGATTTTCTAATAGCACCTAGATTAGGTCCTATTGGAGTATCAGTGTTAGCTGGAGTTTGTGGTTGTGTATCATAGATATTAGAACCACCTTGTTGACTATTCGGGGTCACCGCATTTGAATTTTTAGTATCCATTTATTTTCCTTTGGTTATTTCAGTTACCACCTGATGATCTAATTTTTACGTCACAAGATCAAAGACGAAAATTGTTTATCTACCTACGCCCAACATAATAAGCTGTCTGGCAAGAGGGTCATTGGTTGTAGTTCCGCGGTCTTGTATCTCTGAATCAAAGATATCATCCGACTCTTTCTCCTTGACCAATTGTTTCTGAGCTACGTCACTATGACTCCAATCATAGGCATTGGTCTGAGGTTCAGCGACCTGTTGTCCTATTTGTGCTAGATAGGCTGAAGTTTCATCCGGTGGAGTAATCAACTTGATAACTTCACGATCTATGATACCTTGAATCACAGGATTAGTTCCACTTAGACCCTGTGCTGTTTGCAACAATGCCATTTTGAATTGTAGGTCCTTGTCTTCATAGTCTGTGTTGTATTCTATGTCTCCGACCCAGCGTTGATCCATAAAAGCCGCGGCCAACTTTAATATTTCTTGTTCTACTGATTCCATACGGCGAGCACGTTGACTGGCCTTGCGATGTAAAGCACGGCGTTCTTCAATGATAGATATTCCACTTTGAACCTGCATACGTTGACTTCTTATGCTACCTCTGCCTAGAAACCCATCCAAGCGATCTATGATGCTTTGTTGTTGTTCACGAATTTGTTGAATATCCTGTGTGGGAATATTGAATACTTCCATTTGTTCTTTGTCAGCACGAACAATACCACCTCCACCTGCAGGAATACGAATACCAGCGGCAGCACGGATGATCGGTTTGCTAAATCTAACACTGTCGTATGCTTCACACTCTAGTTTGAATAATTCTCTTTGAGCATCTGCGGCCTCGCTTAGGTCACTGACGCCCATATCCGATCGCCGCTGATCTTGTCGTGCCAACACCTGGATCGCAGGTATTGGAAGCCCCAAGGGTAGTGTATATGTTTCTATGGGATCAATCTGGTTTTCCTGATTCATCATCTGCTCTTGCTTGACGATGTATCTTTCACAGTATGTAGGATTCTTGGCATCACCAGCATACCAAAGTTTATATATGGTGCAGTCAGCATCTTGATATTCAATGACTTTGATATATTCAAAATAGTCCTTACCATATTGTGTCCATATACGCCAATCTATAACGTGCTCTGCTGAACACACACTGACATAGGGTCGATTAGAAGGACTAGGGTCTTCAGGTAAATCAACAAATGCCCAACTCCAACCTTCAATGCCGGCCATTGAGGCGGCCTGTTCCATTACTGCGCTTAGACTGTCACCATTTAGATTAGCATTGTTGACAAAGTCACGATACCAATCAGGAATGCCAATGTCGGCATTGTTGGCACGGCTTAGGAAAGCTGGATGGCGAACTGGTTCTTCTTCATAAACTACGTCTACGATCTCGTCGACAATGGCCTTACACACAGGCATTACTGCTACGTTTAATAATTTGTCACGGAATAATGCCGCATCTTCACTGGGTCTTTTGACCAAGACTAGATTCTTAAATGCGGGACCACCTTCATAACTGCTACGATAGGCAGTCATTTGTGGTTGAATGGTCTGCATTAAATGAGAAGGTGCAGTTAACTGTCTAACTGATAAAGCCATGCGTTTTTCCTAGGAATTGTTATAACCAAGTATTTAGTTATCAGGCAAGAAATGGGCTAATATCAGGTTGATTTATGTTAAAAGGTCCAATATACCATCTTAATGTAGGTATGTGAATCCATCTATAAACAAAGGCCTGCGTTACCATATATTTTCACTATTTCCGTGTAATTCATCTTCAAACTTCTTAATCATCCAACTTACTTCTGGCACACCATCTCGACTCTTAGGTATGTTAGTCTCAGTTAGATATTGGAAACCAGGTTCAAGATCAAATCTTTCCATACCATCAATGTATTCTGCTCCGCCCGAATGATCATGGACCATGGGAAAGAAATGATGAATGCCATATCTAATACAATCTCCCAAGGAGTCAATATGAGCATATTTGGCATCAGCATATTTTACTAATTTTTTGCGATTGGCATCTTCATAATGATAAGTTTCTAGGGCATCTAATAGTTTAGTTTCTCCTTGCCATATTGTCAAACGACCTTGATTAATAAAGGCATTACTACTATTATCAGTATCTGACACCATGGGATTACTATTGCGACTATTAATGATACGGAATCCATATTTTTCAAGGATAGTTTTATCAGTAACACCAAAGGGACTTGTGGTATCTCTATTGATTTGACTACCTGACATATCCATTACGCTTTGAATAGTTCTTGTGGGAAAATCAAATCTAATAGCACGAGCCATATCTTCTGTTGAACAATCAGGTATGGTATAAGTTTTTAAGACTTCAATACGACCATCTGGTGATCTAATGTCTCCTACTATTTGTATGATTACAGCCGACATCAATTTTTTATTAAAGTCATGTAGACTATAAAGTTCTCTATTACGATCTCTAATGGGTTCTTCCACAGCCATGGTTCGTCGCCAACTATAGTAGAATTGATCTGCCACGCTTTCGAACGAGCACATATAATCTTGTTCAAATTTAAGAGGGCTTAATAATTTCTTTTGTTCTTCAATAAATTCTCGACTGCTGGCT
>Ga0208742_1000205_pt1 | contig 25042 bp, 23 predicted proteins | sample CryBogCBH28Sep08_FD_184601 | JGI IMG/M metagenome (GOLD analysis project Ga0208742, IMG submission 184601) | Freshwater microbial communities from Crystal Bog, Wisconsin, USA - CBH28Sep08 (SPAdes) (version 2) | ecosystem: Environmental > Aquatic > Freshwater > Lake | place: Crystal Bog... | reverse complement strand
GGTAGATACTGTATCCAGGTAGAGTCAGTTTATCTGACATCATCATCAAGGAGAGGGTGGCTTAAAAACCCCCTCTCCCCAAGTTTTGATTAAGAGCCGCTATAAAGAGGTAGCTAATAAAAAGCCACCAAGCAGTGAAGCTAGGTGGCTAGTAGACTAAATCAAGCGAGGATAAAAAAAGAATTTTTAAATCCGTATCTTAACGAGAACTTCATCTACCGATATCTTTTGGTGTAAAGCTATAGCTTTAAGAATAGAACTAAGAGTTCCTAATTTAATAGGACTGTGGTTGGGTACAGTTATACTGTGTTTACCACCTAGGCTAGTTGTTAAACGAATATGGGATCCTTCTTGTCGTACTGTATCGTAGCCAAATGCCTTAAGGCCTTTAACTAAATCTGAACCACTTACGTCGCGAGGAATTTTCACGTAGCTAAAACCTCATCTTTAACATAATGTAAGCGAATCACTTTAGGAATTTCGCCAAAAGTTCCATCTCCAAAATGACATTGAACCGCATTCCTTACATTTACTCGCAATTCTTCAATTGAATTTGCTTCTGTAAATATATCATAACCTAAAGCGGTAGCTAAAAAACCGCCTTCGGTTTCATCTTCACGTATTTCAAATATTACCTCTTTAGTCATTTTTTTAGAATAGCTTAAGTTTATATAGGTGCAAGCACTGTATCTATACTCAAATACTAAGCTCTATTAATTTCTAGATTAATGCCTGAATTGGCCGCCCCATTTCTCTTCTGTAGGCCAGTCCTTCAGAATGAACAAAATAGCGAGATGGTAGCGACAAGGTATCTTGGCAGGCAGCAAAGAGGTGGCTAGTAAAAAGCCATCCAACGGTGAAACAAAATGGCTAGTAGACTAAACCGAATACCTAAAATTAAAGTATAAATTAAGTGTTATCTACCTGATTACTAGTATTGATTTAATATAAGACTGATATGCCATACCACATTTTTATAAGCCTGAGCCTTCAGACGTGACAACACAGAGTTTGGTATTCTTAAAAAAATAGGTATTGTAGTAGGTTTTAAATTGGGAAAAACAACAAACTGCGCTTTGCTCAAATCAAGCGGTTTATTAGATTTATCCTCTTTGACGGATAGCTTTTTCATATAATTCTCTTTCTTTATTACTGGCTGGACTACACGAAATAGGTCTAATTTTTTGCCTACGTATTGTAAAAATAATCTTTAAGATACGTCCACGTTCACTACTTCCTATAGCAGCGTAACGATTCTCTTTATCAAAAGCTCGCGAATCATCACAATTAAATAAACCTACTAAGCAACTAACGGCTCAACCTCTTTTACTAAACGTTTACCTAAATTAGCCTTTGTCTTTTCAATATCATAAGCTTGCTGCAAATTTAACCAAAAACGCTCACCGGTCCCAAAGAAGCGACCAAGTCTAAGAGCTGTATCAGCAGTTATAGCGCGACGTCCTTTCACTATTTCCGTAAGACGTGATGCAGGAATTCCAGTGCGAATACTAACTTCATAATGCGTGAGATCATTTGGCTTAATCCAATCCTTTGCTAAGATTTCACCAGGAGTGATATCAGAGACGTTTATTGTATTTTTCGTTTTCATTATAAATCTATGGTTATGCCTGCAGCGACTGCAGGTATAATTTATAGCGTAAAGTTTGTTATAAGCGTAAGCTCAGATTTGAATAAGAAAACTGTGTATAAAGTTTTAGTTCGTTTTAAAGTTTAAACCAGTTTTTAGTTGGAGGTATAGCTAATGGATAATAATGAGCATCTCGCCACTAAACATACCTATTTTTACAAAGTAGGAATTGCATCACAAGGCGGTGTAGTACGATTAGATACGAGTACAACTTCAGAGCGTTCTACTATAATCACTGGATAATCTAGAAGCGGTAAATCTAAAAATTCCGTAACACCATTATCATAACGCTGTTTAGTAAGAGCTTGAACGGACCCATCTAGCAAATTAACGATTACAGGAGCATTAAATTTTACTCCTAAAACTCTTAGATTTATACGAGCAGGTTTTGGAGTGTATTCCTGTGGCTGCCAAGGCACCCAATAAGCAATCAAGGAATTTCCCTTTGTACTACGATATCCTGCAACTAAAGGGACTGAAGGATAAGCGTCATCATTATCTCCTACTCCAAAGAATTGTCCTACATTAAAAACAGTAACTATCGGTTTTGAAGCAAATTCAATAGGAGCATACCTACCATCAAACACAGCGGTGAGATTTTTATATGCGAAAAATGCAGGTTTTGGATTTAAATCGGGATTACTTAGTAAACATTTTTCATTAACACCGTTACCTCGAACTCGGCGTCCGGAAGACTCTGCAGGATAACCTAGAATAGAATCGATAGGTTTTAACTTAGGACGCTTTTGCCTATCAGTGCGATCACCCCCATCATACAACTTAAAGTAGTTACTCAATGAGCAACGCATAAAATAGGTATCTACAAAAGCTTGTCGAAGAAGCCACTTAGCTTGGACAATTTCTCCCCATGGACTAACACCACGAAAGTCTTTAGTACTACTTGCTGAAGGGTAACCACACTCTCCCTGCCAGAGTTGAAGTTTTGGATTATGTGCTTTCAGAACAGCCCAAGTATCTTCAGCTAAATACATACGAGCCTCGGGTAACGCCGCGTAATTATGAAAAGAGACAACATTTACGTTCTTTAATTTATCTTCAGAAAGAAAACCGGCCACGAATTTCGGGTCTAAGCCAGCCAAAGCCCCTGCAATAATAACAGCGTTAGGCTGTGATGCACGAATCCTCTCAGCAGTAACGCTCACTAGATTACCATAGCTATTCGCATCTGGTGGTGCACCCCAATAGGCGTAATGATTTGGTTCATTCCAAATTTCCCAGTATTTCACTCTATTTTTAGCGTGGGATATGGTTGCATCCACGAAATGTAGCCAAGCTGCAAGAGCGTCTTTGTCTAGAATCGGAGGTGCGGGTTTAACGCCGTAGATAAGGCGCCAATCTGGATCGGGTCTTGGTATAGCCCCAGAGTAGAGTTGATTACCATTACTTATACAAACAAATGGCGTCACACCGTTAGCAAGTGCTGCGTCGATTGAATCATCAATTGAAGAAAAATCGTACTGACCCTTCTTACTTTCAATGATGGGCCATGATGCTTGTAGGCGTGTCCATTTAACCCCTAATATACCTGCTTGCTTAAAAAGATCAGTTTTACCATTTTCCCCCGCTTGCACACCCCAGGGCGAGTTATTGATAGAAACAGAATTAGTTGGCTTTAAGTATCCTAAAGGTTCACCCGTAACAGTGACAGTTAGGTAGATTGAAAAAAGTATAAAGTAAATTTTCATGTTAAATAATTTTAATTAACTATAGAATAAAAATTATAATAGCTAAACAACGCAACTTGAGGTTACCCCGAATTAACGGACAGGGTTTAGGTTATAAAAACCATATAACCGAACATGAAAAACGAAAGTATAATCCGAGAAAGACGTAACCGTTACGATAAAGCATTCAAAGAGCAGGCAGTGCGTATGTGGATGAATAGCGGAAGATCTGCAGAATTTACTGCAAAAGAGCTAGGAGTGAGCGTATTTGATCTGTATAAGTGGGGACGAGATATGAAAGAGATCAAACAAGTAGAACCTGAGAGAGAGCCGACAACGCTCGCAGAATACAAAGTTGAATTAGCTCGAATTAAAAAGGAGCTGGCTCGAGTAACAGAGCAGCGTGAAATACTAAAAAAAGCAGCGGGCATACTCTCGCAAACACCACCAAAGCGGTAGGCCCTAATAAAAACGATGAGTGCTGAACATAGCATCACAGTTTTATGTCAAACGCTGGGTGTATCACGTAGTGGCTACTACGATTGGACAAAGGCTAAGTCTGTACGAGAAGCGTCTGATAAGACGCTTCTATTGGAGATTAAGCAGATCCACGAGAGGAGCCTAAGCAACGTATGGAAGCCCGCGTATAACAAAAGACTTACAAGATCGTGGGATACGCGTGGGTCATAACCGAGTAGCTAGGTTAATGCGTGAAGTTGGGATTATAGGGCGTACGAAACGCCGTTACCGAGTCCGTACTACGGATAGTAACCATGATCAACCCATAGCACCTAATCTTTTACGAGATATGCCGCTGCCAGAACGTCCGAATCAGGTCTGGGTAAGCGATATAACGTATATACCTACTCATGAGGGATGGTTGTATCTTGCAGGCGTATTGGACCGCTATAGCCGTAAGCTAGTAGGTTGGTCAATGGACTCGACCTTGCATACACGTTTACCACTGAGTGCTCTTAAAATGGCAATAGAACGTCGCAGACCGGAACCTGGACTCATCCATCACTCAGATCGTGGTATACAATACACGAGTCAGGATTACCGAAATCAATTAGATGAAAATGGGATGATAGCCTCAATGAGTCGCAAAGGAAACTGCTATGATAACGCTGCAATGGAATCCTTCTGGAGCACGCTTAAGCATGAACTGATTTTCCGATGCACGTTTAGAACAAGAGATGAGGCCAAGGCAGCGATTTTTGATTACATCGAGGGCTTCTATAACCGAAAGAGATCACACTCATCACTTGGTTATAAGAGTCCTCTCGACTACGAACTAAATTTATCTTATCCAAATAACTAATACCTAAACTGTGTACGTATTATCGGGTGAACCTCAATATACTATATTAGAGCACATTTTAGTACAATAAACTCATAAGTCATTGTAAAAAAATAGATTACATATTTTGAATGTTAAAAAATGAAGTATGTAATTAAAATCTACACTTATCCCCTCCTGTCTTTGTCAAAACAGGCCAAATTACAAACAAGGGCTTAGTTATACCTAAATGAATAGGGTAATAACGCATCACTGATATACACCCTAGGCTAGGTATTAGATAGCTTATCTTAGGTTCAACACGACTACGTTTAATAGTCTAAGCCTATTTAATCATTTTTTACCATAACCCGGATAAGGCTTTCCATCAGCATCTAATTTTCCTGCAGCCCATAAAACACCCTTGGTTACCAAGTCCAAATAACGTGGATCGCTCACCGTCTGATTACTGTGCCCAATCGTAGTACTAAACACACGCACCTTTTTAGGGCCATAGTTATTAGTCCAAGCAACGACATAATCAGCTAACTTAGCGCTTCCATTTTTTTGCTTTTGCATCTGGGTACCACGCGCAAGCGGCGCATGATTAGGAAAATTGGAAGGCGGTTGTACATTATTGTATAACTCTTCATCAATTGTAGTCCAATCTGACATACCTGCTGTTATAGGGCTAGAATGAGGTATAAATTTAATATTAATTGGAGCTCTAGCACCGTGTGCGCTTGATTGTAAACCCAAGTAATCAAACCACAGTGCATTTTCAGAACCTGGTTGCATCGGTTTTACAAAATCAGGTGAAACCCTATAGGAATGCATAGCACAGTGGAGATTAACTCCTGGTATACCCTCCCGATGCGGCTTGAGCACATTTTCTACTTGGTTCTTATCTTTTATATCCGCTCCACATTCATCATGAATAATAAGATCATAGCCTTTTGCATAATTAGGATCAGTCAAACAGGCTAAATTAGGATGCGTATTTGCATCAGGACAGTACAACTGGGTCACACTAATATTAGCTCTTTGCTCTAACCCTGCTTTTAAAATATCCTTTTGATGAACGTAATCATGACAACAACCACCAGTTATGAGTAGCACCTTAAGAGGTGGAGTTTGTGCTAGGACAACGGATATAAGTGTAAAAAATAGCGCTGCCGTTATAAGATAACTATTAGCTTTTTTCATAAGGTTAAGGACTAGGGGTATATTTTAGTAATTAAAAAATTATTAAGCGTGTAGAAATAATGACGGCTCGAGCTTCTTTCGGTATCAAGGAATTCAGCCTTAAAAAGAACCATGAACTCTGTTGATGCCTCATGTTGAAACTAAACTCCAATCCTTTTTAAATATATTAAAGGCGAAGGCACGAGAAAGACTGCCTGACTTCTAAGATTAGCTCGTTTTTTGAGCGTTTTGACAAATACATGTTTTGATACTAGTTAGCTTAATGTCCGATTCCTCCTTTTACATAACCCGCCGTGTAGAGTTTCACGAAACGGATGCGGCAGGTCTCATGCACTTTTCAAATTTTTATAGGTGGATGGAAATTTGCGAACATGAATGGTTTCGTGCACAGGGTATACCAATCATGCGTACTACAGATGAAGGGACTCGGTATGGTTGGCCACGACGTGATGCTACGTGTAGCTTTATCAGACCTCTTCGCCTAGGAGATCTCGTCCGCGTAACTGCTAGTATAAAGAAAGTAAATGATACTAGCTTAACATATGCTTTTACATTCGAAAAAGATAGAGCAGGAAAATGGACAACGGTGGCATCAGGCACGATGACAACCGTACATGTAAAACAACACAAAGAAGGATTAATGGAAGCTGAGCCGTTTCCTACAGCAGTAGATACTGCTTTAAATGCTACCACTCACCTTCCTAAAGAAATCAACAAGTAAACAATTTATAATTCCACTTGGATCAAAATATCATTTTACGAATGAAACTGAAATTAACTGAAGGATTACAAAGTTCGATTATAGCATTAGCTTGGGCTGATGACGTATCTTTCGATAAAATTAAAAAAGAAACTGGTTTTAGTGAAAGCGAAGTAATTGCTATCATGCGTAAAAATCTAAAACCAAAAAGTTTTATCAATTGGAGAAAACGTGTTTACGGCAGAAAATCTAAGCATGAGAAACGTTCACGTCTTCTTGAAATAACATTAAGGTAAGTAGCTTGTGTTATTTCAAAAATTATAACGTATGAAAAAAAGAATAGCTATTATTGGTGCAGGAATGTCAGGACTGACACTTGCCAATAGACTTAAAGATGTTTTTGACGTCGTAATTTTTGAAAAATCACGAGGAGTCGGTGGTAGAATGGCGACACGTACTGCAGACGCTTTCAAATTCGATCATGGAACCCAATTCTTTACAGTCAGAGATAAGCATTTTTCTCACTTCATCTCTGATTATATAAACTCTGGAATAGTATCAGAATGGAAAGGGAAAGTAATAACCCTAGAAGCTGATAAGAAAACGAGTACGAGATTATGGTTTGAACCGCATTATGTGGCATGCCCTGGAATGAATAGCCTATGTAAGAAAATGGCTGAAGGTATTTCCATCCGTATCAATTGTGAGGTAGCACCCCTGGCAAAAAGAAATAACAACGTATGGCAATTAACTGATATAAGTAACCAAGAGCTCGGTGAATTTGATATAGTGATTTCTACTGCTCCACCTATTCAAACCTCCAAGCTCTTCAATGATTTCTTACCACTAAGCGCACCCCTGCGTAATGCTAAATTTCTTGCATGTTTTACCATGATGTTTGGATTCCATAAAACATGGGATAAGTCATGGATTGCTGCCAAAGTTAAGAATAGTCCAATTGAATGGATAGCCGTTAATTCATCGAAGCCTGGTCGAGATTCAACTAAGACTACACTTGTTGTGAATTCGAGTAACATATGGGCAGAAGAACATGTTAATGACGACCTAACGAATACAGAAAAGTTTCTACGTAATGAACTCAACCGCGTCTTGGATGTAGAATTAGAGTATCCAGACTATTTTTCACTCCACCGCTGGAGATACGCTTTAGTAAGTAAGCCGCAAGATAAGATGACTCGAGATCTGCCATACTATGATGAAAGTCTAAACCTTGCGAGTGTTGGCGACTGGGGTAGCCAATCAAGAATTGAAGATGTCTGGATACAAGCTAATCAATTAGCTGATACCATACTTGCTTAAGAAAACTATCTTACGAGGGATTGATGCTAACTAGGATCATTTTTGATTCAGTCATGCGATGCACCCTAGATTAAGTACAATCTTTAGCGATTATCTATCAACAATACTTACATCAGCATTAATCGGTTATAGTAATTTCTATTGATCTACCTAGTGCGTTTTGCTTTTCATTCAGTATCTCCTCATGACTCATTCTACTACTTCACTAGGTAACAAAAAATCTGGAATTGCTCGTTACCTACCAACGATTGCACGTGTGCTTCTTGGTCTATTATTCTTTGCAAGTGGCATCATGGGATTTTTCATGAAATCTCCAGCGAAGGAAACGATGTCTCCCGGCATGTGGGAGTTTTTCCAGGCTATGATACACTCAGGTTACCTCTTTTATTTAGTCAAAGGAACAGAAACCCTTGTTGGTGCACTTTTACTCATTAACCGCTTTGTTCCACTCGCACTCACTGTACTAACACCGATCTTAATAAACATAGCCCTAGTTAATTATTTCTTAGCACCTTCAGGGATTATATTCTCAATTATATTAATCGTTTTAGAGCTCTACCTAGTACTCGTTTATCGCAGCGCGTTTCGCCCGATGCTTGCATCACGTGTAACTCCAGAATAATCGTAATATCTGACTACCGCATCCTATTTTCTTTAGGCGATTGCCCTAAGTCAGTAGTAAAAAAATATGCCACCAGGCATTGAGGCCTAGGTGGCAAACAGATAGAGGAAATATTTGGAGATATTACGGACTACTTACTTCGTAGATTTCTAAAAGAGCATTTCCCGTGCTTCCGTTCACACCCGATACTTGCACCGTGTAAGCGCCAGTTGGAAGAGTTACAAGTACCGCTGAATCTGATGAGGTTGTAGGCAAACTAAATGCTCCCACTTTAGTCATAGCAGACGATAGGGCTGATGCACCACCCCATACCGTATTAGAAGCTATTGCAATACCTGCTGCATTATAGAGCGTTAGCGAAGGCTGTGATAATACACTAGAAATTCCATAGCTAGATAAAGTAGGTCCGACTACGCGTATTAATACTGTTTCTGTACTATTACCTGTTATAACAAACCCGCCCGTAATATTAGAAGTGCCAGTTGAAACCATACCACGCACTGAAATATTTAATAAACGTGATACAGTATCTGAAGTATCCGTATCGTAGATCTCCAACATAGCAGCACCAGTTGCACCGTTTGCACCCGTTACTACAGCTGTATAGGCTCCACTAGTTAAGGACTGGAGTAATGCTGAATCGCTTGATGTTGTACTTAATGGATATGCGCCAACTTGCGTAAATAAACTAGATAACGTTGAACTACCACCCCAGGCACTATTGGATCCCAAAGAAACACCCACACTATTGTATAAAGTCAAAACAGGATTAGCTAACACACCATTTATACCATAGTTTGCTAAAGACGGACCATCACCACGTAAAAGAATTGATTTAGAAGTAAGTCCAGTTGTAACAAATCCAACAGATAAGTTAGAGACTCCAACGAATGCTCGAGATGATAAATTAGCTAAGCGCGTTGTGTTTAGTGTTAATGTTGCTGCTAGTGTTGTTACAGATCCAGCAGAATTGGTAATTGTACAGGTATAGCTACCAACAGTGGCCGATGACGCAATTACTGAGTATGAAGATGTTGTAGCTCCAGCAATCGCAGTACCATTAAAATTCCACTGATATGTTAGAAAAACTCCAGAAGCATTTACAGTGAACGTAGCATTAGATCCTGATCGAACTAGTTGACTTGTTGGATTAGACGATATGGTAGGCTTAACAGGTTCAGCAGTAAGTGTAATTAGTGCAGAAGCTGGTTGGTAATCGTTACTGCCAGCTTGTGAAGCTCTAATTGTCACTGAATTTGTGTCGTTAATGATCAATGTAGATCCAGATAAAGTAGCATTACCAGAAATTACGGAATAAGTAATTGGTCCATTACTTGTAGATGAAGCAACTAATGTTACTGGAACCCCAACATTAAAAGTAACAGGTGTTGATATCGAAACAACCTGCTTAGCCGGTAGAATTGTGAGTGTTGATGATTGAGAACCATAATATATATTATCCACTACATTGACTAAGACACTATAAGTACCAGCTTCAGTAGGTGGATTAAATCCAGGATAATAAACAATACCTACGTTCAATGTAGATGGACTAAGAGATGTAGATACTGATATAGGTTTACCTGTGTAAGTTTGCGTTGTGTTCGTAATAGATATGCTAGCAGCTATCTTTACGGGAGTGACTACAGCTGCAGCCACTGTTGTAATAACAAGTGTAGCACTTCCAATACCGCCAGAATTAATAGCATTAATTGTGACGCTTGCTGTGCCAGCGGCCGTTGGAGTGCCTGATATTACTGACCCATTGAGAGTTAAACCTGGTGGTAGTCCAGTTGCTGTATAACTTGTCGGTGTATTTGAACCCGTTATTGTATAAGAGAATACTGAACCAACAGTTCCTGAGGTTGTAAGAGAACTTGTAATTACTGGTACTGGAGTAGCTATATAGGTATATAAACTATTTGCAGCATTACTTCCACTAGTCGTTGTTACAATGACACTAGTTACTCCAGCAGAACCAGCAGGAGTGGTAGCTGTGATAGTAGTGCTATTTACTAATTGAACATTAGTGGCAGGTACACCTCCAAAAGTAACGCTTGTAACACCCGAAAAATTAGTGCCTGTAATTGTAATATTGGTACCACCTGATAAGGGACCAGAAGATGCACTAAGAGCAGAGATTGTTGGATCAGGAATAAAAACTAATTTTCTAATTACATTATTACCTGTATCAGCAATGTATAGATTGCCTGAGCTATCGCATGTAAGAGATGTAGGACTATTTAATTTTGCATTTACAGACAGACCTCCATCACCACTATACCCTGATTCACTCCCTGCTACGGTAGTAATATAACCAGTAATATTGTCTACCCTTCTAATTCTGTCATTCATCCTGTCCGCAATATAAATATTGCCATCTTTATCAACGGCTACACCTGTTGGATGGTCTAACTCAGCATCAGTGGCAAATCCACCGTCACCACTAAAGCCCTCTATACCATTTCCTGCTACGGTTGATATTATATTATCATCATGTCTAACCATTCTTATTACATTATTATACGTATCCGCTATATACATATTACCGTTTGAATCAAAGGCTAACCCGAACGGATAAGCTAATTTTGCGTCTGTAGCGTGTCCACCATCACCACTGTAGAGAGAATTATTAGTTTTTGATAATACACCGGCAAAAGAATATAAATCTACTTGATAATTAGAAGTACTATGTTGTTGAACACCCGCTACTATAGTTTCTGAGGGATTCGGATTCTCGACATATTTTTGAACTATACAACTGGCTTTGTCTGTATAATAAAGATCATTATACTTAGCTAAGCCATATATTATTCCGCTTAACGACATAGTAGTTTTAGTCCAGTTGTTAGTACTTACTTTATAAATACTACTCCCATTATTTGAAACATACACGTACCCACTATCAAACAGTATACCAAATGCATTACTTATAGGGTAAACGAATGATGCTAAAGTGCTATTACTATTTAGGTCTACACGACTGATTTGGCCATTAGAATAATCAGCAATATAAAGTTTATGATTTATTTCATCTAACGCCACACCTGTAGGATTGTAGAGGTTGTTAGTACCATACATGCCAGCTACAGTAGTTATCACACCTCCTGCATATGATACTGAATATAAAAATGTGAATGATAAAAGAGCTATTAAAGAAAAAAGCAGTTTACGCATATTGATAATATCTAAAGTTTTTTTATTTTAGCGGTTATCAGTCGCTAAGCTTGCAAAGCGAACAGTAATTAAAAAAGCATCTGCAATACCTTCTCTAGCGAGTGCTGGAGAATTCATATTCCCGGATCTATAAGCTCCTCCTAAGTATACATTCCCTATCGAATCGTAGACAATCGAGTTACATGAAGCATCAGTTCCAGTACCACCAAAGTTTTTCACCCAAGTTATAGCTCCACTACTATCTAACTTCATTCCAAAGATATCCTGACTACCAATAATGCTCAAATTGGGAATAGTCAGGTTGGCCATCTTAAAAATGCCACCCAGGTATACATTGCCAGAATTATCCACTGAAATGCAGTTAAATTGCGCTTGAGCTTTATAACCTCCATAATTGTGCGCCCAGATTACATTACCAAGAGAGTCTAGTTTAAAAACATAGGCATCTTTATGAGCATGTCCGGCATCTGTATGTTTTAAGTGCGGCGAGGTCATACTGCTATTCATGAAGGCCCCGCACATATAAATGCAACCAGCACTATCTTCAGTCATACCATAGACAAAAGTATTCGCGTTTTTACCGCCGAAGTCCTTTTTCCAAATTATCTCACCATTAGTGTCTAATTTAAAAAGAAATGCATCATTGCCTCCAATATCATGGTTTAATCTTTTTAGTTCAGGTGTAGTAAGTCTACCTAAATTATATTGACCTGAAAATAATACATTTCCCGATCTATCAGATGTAATGCTCTGCCCTTTCGTAGTAGCCGAAATACCGCCAAACTTCTTTGCCCATAACGTCTCACCAGTACTAGATAATTTTATAACAAAACTATCCCAATTCGAATTTCTACTAATTTTATTAAGAACTGGTGATGTCAAATTACCTAAATCAAAGTAACCACCTAAGTACAGATTACCTGAACTATCGGTTGTAATACAGCTACCTGTACTCGATGCACTAGAACCACCGAAATTCTTAGCCCAAATTGTAGTACCGTTAGTATTAAGTTTCAGAACAAAACTATCTGAATTACTAGCATTCGTGCTAATTTTAGATAACTCAGGTGTAGATAAACTAGAGCCACTAAAAAATCCGCCAACACAAAGATCCCCCGCCCCATCTAGAACAAGTCCATTTGGTACCACCTTTGCCCCTTTACTACCTCCGAAATTCTTTAGCCATACTAAGCTTCTATCAGGATTTAGTTTAGCCACCCATAAATCCTGTAATCCAATTTTATTTATGGTTACCCCATCTAAAACCATATGACTGCCCGTGAAATAACCCGCTAAGTAAATATTACCTCCTGAATCTAAAACGGTATTATTTACACGCACGACCGAGTCACTCATTCCAAAACTAAGACCAAGTATAGTTGGATCGCTCGGTACAGTTGCAGAAAGCACCGGGATTATAACTAAAAGTGCTATAATGAATCCTATAGTTCTGTAGCACTTACTTAAAATTGATAGTCCAAATAAATACATGTACCATTTGGTACATGTAACAAATGGTACATACAAGCGTTTATTGATCTACCATTAGAAACTTTGGTGATAAATCCCTGCAAACACGCAAATTACTGATAATCATTATATAAGAAATGTTACGAAAGTGAAACAAAACACACTCCTAACTTAACCATCTATGCCTAGTAACTGATAAATAAAAAATTCTGCAGATTCCAGTAGTTATACTCGAAGTTCAAACACTACTAAGCTTTGAGCTCACTCGTGCGAATTCCTTCAATCAAATGAGCGAATAAGTCCATTGCAGCTTCAGTCTCAACTGGAGTGCGAAACACCAAATGGTCAAGTAGGAGTCCACGCATTGATGAAAAAACGAACCGAGCTAATATACGATTTGATGGTGATTTTTTACCACTCGTTTTCTCAATATACTTCATTAAGAAGTCTAACCACATTTCATTCATATCCTGAATTAACTTAAGTCGTTTTGCATTATCCAAACTCATCAAAGTGACCTCTAAATCTAGACGAAAAGCAGCTAACATTCTTTTATCCATCATCTTTTTATAATGCTCTATCAAAGGAGCATCATAAGTTGATAGAAGCTTAAGTGATTCAAGCGCCTCAGTTTGAGTCCTAGCAGTTACGGTCTTTACCACTTCGGTCCAAAATCCAGGAACTGTCTTAAAATGATAATTTATCATTCTATGAGAGACGCCTATTTTTTTCCCAATACTTCGAATAGATTTATCCTCAAAACCTTCTTTTAAAAATAAAGTAACTACCGCATCCAAGATCGCTTGTTTAGGGTCTACTTCTAAAGCTTTTGGGGTCTTACGCTTCATAGATAATATTAACCAGTCAGATAAGCTTTAGTTACGTAGCTAAGTATTCAATATTATTGTACACTAATAAACAAAAGGTCTAAACGAGTAGAAGAATCTGTTTAATATAATTTCTTAAGTTGGTTTAGTGACTATATAGTTTTTTATACCAGTAACAGTCTATCGTTTTTTATACACTTACCTTAAAAAGACGTGGATACACTGATACCCTTACCAGGATGTTAAGTCACTTAATGTAAATCCTTTGAGTAGGTAAAATATAATTCCATCTCATTTTAATCTCTTAAGAACATGTATAAGCATAGTCATTTAGCAGTATATAATATGCATTTTATCGTTTAAGGCAGTTTATAAGTTGCTTAAATCGATTATAGGAATACTATATACTGCATGAAAAATGACGTAATTCGAATTATTCGAAACGGACTTGATGTACGCATAGATGCGCTTAAAGCCGTGCGTAATGCTGCCCAGCGCCCAACTCGGGGTTGGCTCAGGACAGTACGTAGTGCTATTGGATTAAACCAACAAGATGTTGCACGCAAACTTGGGATTAAGCGCCAATCATATGCCCAATTAGAGAAAGCTGAACAAAATACTTCTATTACATTAAGCTCTGCACAACGTGCTGCTGAAGCAATGGGATGTGAGCTGATATATTTTGTTATTCCACGTGAATCAGTTGCTAAAACTTTTACTGAATTAGCTACGCGTTATGATCCAGACTTTAAACACTTAAAAGCAACTGAACACTCCATGGCATTAGAAGGACAAGCAGTTGGCGATCTTCCGTCAGACGTAAATTTTCTGCCATGAAAAATTTCATTTTCTATGCAGAAGATGGCGATACTGAAATTAGTCCTGAAGAACAGCTAGATTTAATTCCTAGTATTACTACAAGAAAAGAATTGAACCAAATAGAGAGATTAAACATCAAAACAGCACGCGTTTGGGCAATGCGAAAATCTGTTCTCTGCCGTTCAGATTTATTAACAGATGGATTCGCCAGAGAACTTCATCGACGCATGTTTAATCATGTTTGGGTGTGGGCTGGTCGCTACCGCAAAACAGAAAAGAATATTGGGTGGGAAGTTCACCGCTTACAGGAAGGCGTACGTATTGCATACGACGACGCAAACTACTGGATTAAGCACTCCGCATATAGCTTACCCGAGTCTGCTGTACGCTTACATCACCGATTAGTTTCTATACATCCTTGGCCAAACGGTAATGGTCGTCATTCAAGACTTATTGCCGACATCCTAGTAGCATCTCTTGGAGGTACGCCATTAACTTGGGGCGCTTGTAGCGAAAATTTATCGAATGAGAAGATACGCGAGCATTATATCACAGCTATTCGATCCGCTGATGCTGGTGATATGACCCCACTTATAATATTCGCTCAAAGTTAGTTATAGTACGCCTTAAGTCATATAGTTGTATGGCAGTTTTATGTAATACTTAACTACCAACCATACAACCTACTGTAACTAATTTTATATCTTATAACACATTAAAACTAAACCTAAGTAGCTAAGAAAAAGCCACCTAGCAGTAACGCTAGGTGGCTTTCGTTGATCTAAATTATACTAAACTTAATCTATTAATAGCGGACAGTGGCAGATAGCTTGTAATTACGTCCAAGCTGCCAGTTAGCACCGTAGAAGGTTTCGTCGTCCTTTAGGTTCTGTAAGTTCAATTTAAGTTCAGTGTTATAAGCGCCTAATTTAACCTTATAACCGAGAGCTAAATCATATAATTCATGCGATGGAACGGTCCAATCTGTAACCGTAGCAACACCTGTAGAAGTACTTACTGATACTAGCTCTGCTTGACGCGATCCTAAGTACTTAGCACCAAAGAGAACCCAGAGGTTATTAAGCACTCCGGAACGGAAGTCATAGCGCACAAAGCCTGAACCAGTATACTTTGAAATATCGGTTGATGGCTTACCAAGGTACTTACTCGAACTTCCGCCGTTCGCGATATACTGCTTCTGAGCAGCAAGGTAAGTTGCATTAGGATTGTTAGGAGTAACAAAAGGATCAATTGCTACCACAATCGCATTATTTTCTGATACACCAAAATTAATACGAAGATTTTGAACAGGGATATAATCAACCTTTAAGTCAAAACCTTTAGAATCAGTTGTTGTTTTAACGAAGGCACCGAAGCCAGACGTTAATGTTGCTCCAGAACCTGCTGCTGTAACAAGATTCTGAATAGCTCCTGCATAGCTAATAGGACGATCTTTATCCTCCATTTTAAATGCAGAGAAGTTAAACAGTAGCTTGTTGTTTAATACATCCAGCTTAATACCAGCTTCAGCATTGGTTACCTGTGCAGCATTGAGCGGAACACCATTACCATCATATCCTGAATAAGATGGACCTGGATCAAGCGCACTCATTGCATTTGCGTAAAGTCTTACTAATGAATTTGGCATCCAAATTAAGGTCGCACTCGGAGCAGTATTTCTTACTGGAGTAGGACGGCGGATACCTGAAGGAGTACCTGATGGGCTACCTGCTGGAGGTGCCGTATTCCATAGATAATTTCCCTGCGTATCATACACATTACCTGCACGGTCATTGCGGGTATTAAATATACCTACGATTGTTTGTATCTTATCATTAAAAAAGCTGCTCTGTAAGTTAGCGTATAAATTACGATCCCAGAAAAGCGAAGTGACGTAAGATGCCTTTGTGCCATTCACAGCAGCTGGACCTTGAGGATATTGATTAATGTTATAAGGATTCCAGCGCTGAACGGATGTATAATCCGTTGGACTACGGAATCTCGATAAAATGACACTCGCTGGTAATGCTTCCCACGCTTGGGTTATAGGATCATTTGGTGAACCCGTATTACCGTAATAGAAATTTTCGTTTGGAGCGTTATTACCAGAACGTAAAGGACCATAGCTTACGCCCGTGATAAGACGATTTTCTACCGATGCTAGTTTGAATGCATAATAGAGTTCAGATTTCCATGTAGGTCTTACTGTTCTTGCCGATTCAGTAATATTGTTAGGTCTAATATCAAGCACTTGTGGCTGAGCTGTTCCATAGCCAGGTCTTAAAAGAGCTAAGAAACTAGGATTTGTCCTAATGGACATGGGAATGGAAGAATCATTAGCATTACGTAAGGCGATGTTCCAACCTTGTTCATGTACGTTAATGTCCTCGGAACTAAAACCACCCCACCATTGTAAGTTACTTGAAAAAGCATAATCAACACGGTACGTCGTAACATAATCACGTTCACGTCTGTACGTGTCCGGACCATCAAACCTGAAATCGCGCTGATTTGGAGTTGTGAGTACTGCACTACCTGGACGTCCTGGTATTAATGTGCCGTAAGGAACACCTGCTGGATTTAGAGCCGTATCTGTTAAGAAAAATGTGCTAAAATCGTTACGATGATTAAACCGTGATTCAATACTCGCTAATAAACGCAACTTATCACCGAAATTAGCAGTTAAGGTAGGAACCATAACAAAATTATCTATACCATAATACATCCAGGTGCTCTTTTGTTCCTGATATGCCATAGGTAATGCAAAACCTACATTTTTAAGGTATGGGAGTGGTGTAGAAAGAGATAATTCTTCACGTCTTAATCCAAAGGAACCAACCGTAGTGCTTGCTTGGACTTGTGGACGGCTACCTGCCATCACACTCGTAACATTCACAACACCACCCGTACCATTTTGACCGTAGAGAGCACCACCAGGACCTTTAATAATATCTAACTGATTAATCGTGATTGGATCAATCGGTACGAAACGAGCAAAACCGTCCTTTTTAGTTGCAGCAGAAATACCACGTATAAGTAAGGTGGAATTTTCTGGGTTACCTGTTGAAGATCCTGAAGACGTGGTATTATCAAGCTGTACACCACTTACATATTCGAGCACATCACGCACATTGGTAGCTCCAATATCATGCATAAATGCTGGAGTGATTACCTCAATGTCCATCGGTAAGTTTTTAATAGGTGTATTATACCGGGTACCTGTGGTTGTGTTTGCAGCACGGTATTCATCCTGATCAGCAGCTACTACTTGGAACACGTCCAAGTGAGTAATTTCATCAGAATTTTTACTATCTGCAAATACAGGAGTACTGTTTGGTACCTGGGCTTTAACTAATAAAGCACACAGACAAAAAAGTTGAATGTATAATAATTTCGATTTCATGAACTTGAGGGTTAGGGTTAACGCTACACCTATACACAAGGGGGTCAGTGTGTAGAATTCACATGTAGTAGTAAGTCGCTGTAACCTAGCAGCAAAATATTATTTACTTTAATCGTAAAGTAAAAGGTAGTAAGCCTTAGTGCGTCTTCAAAAATAAGCCATAACATTACCCCATGTTAGAACGCATCATTTTAAATCTAAAAATTACATCATATATTAAATACGTAGCCGCATGCGTACAAAAGCCTGAGTAGTATATAACCCTACCCCATGTCCTCAAAACCATCCATGAAGCATGTTGCTAAACTAGCAGGTGTTTCAACCATGACTGTTTCTTTAGCACTTCGCTCTCACCCCAGCATCCCACAAAAAACGATCCAAAAAATAAATGCTCTTGCAGATAAAATAGGTTACCGCCCTAACCCTATGATCTCTGCTCTTATGTCTGATCTCAAAAGCAAACGGTCAACAAAGTCTGCTAGTATCATCGCCTTTATAAATGCCTTTCCTAAAAACGCGCATTGGAGAACACTGAGTTCATTAAAGCGACTAAGAAATGGACTGCAGGTACGAGCAGAACAACTGGGTTACAAAATCTCTGAATTCGAACTAGGCACACATGCTGTAAGTGAAAAACAGTTAATCAGAATCTTACAGGCTCGAGGCATACGAGGGGTTGTATTCGCACCATTTCCCGAATCAGACACACGTCTTGAACAGGACTGGAGTAACTTTGCGTGCGCAGCCCTAGGCTATTCACTCGCATATCCTCAGTTTCACAGCGCGGTTAATCATCAAATGCATTCTTTAAGATTAGCCTTTCATGAATTAAGAAATAAGGGCTATAAAAGAATAGGCTTCGCAACTAGTACATCCGATGATCAACGTTCATCACATAACTGGTTAGCTTCATTTCTTCTCGAAAAGCATAAAGACTTAGATAAAAAATTAGAATTACCCCTTTTTCTAACGGAGCAGTGGGAAAGAAAACAATTTCTTAATTGGCTCAAGAAATCGAAGCCCGATGCAATTGTTACTACAAATTCAGAGTTACATGAAATGCTAGACAGTGGTGGATATAAAATTCCTAAGGATTTAGGTTTAGCATACCTTCACTTGTTTGCAGAAATGAAAAACTGTGCAGGAGTTGATCAGAATGATGAACAAATAGCCGAAGCAGCCTTAGACTTAGTGATCGAACAACTCTACACTAATTCACTAGGTCCTAAAACAAACCCCAAAGTCGTACTTATTGAAGGTAAGTGGATTGAAGGTAATACTACTTTAAAAATCAAAAGCTAAACTTAGTACTAAGGTACTTCATACACCTCTATCATAGTCGCGCCGGCAACTCCCGAAACACTGGTTGCTTGTACAGTATAAGGACCTGGAGGCTTTATTGATATCGCTCAAAATGCTAAAAAGGTCGTATTTTGCGGCACCTTCGATGCACAAGGATCAAAAGTTACTTGGGATGGAAGTAAACTTAGTATCACGCAAGCAGGAAAAATCCGAAAATTTATTAATAAAGTAGAGCGTATTACTTTTTCGGGTGCCTATTCAAAACAACGAAAGCAAGAAGTCCTTTATGTTACTGAACGTGCTGTGTTCTCTCTCAAAGAGAATGGCTTACACTTGATAGAAATAGCACCAGGAATCGAGATTGAACGCGATATTCTCCCTTACATGGATTTTAAGCCTAACTATAATCACGTAGCTGTAATGGATATGAAATGCTTTAGGTAACATCCTACCGCATATACTCGCATGAGCTCTTTAGAACTACCTCCCGGCGATTACTACTATGAGAATCTTGAGGTTGGTCATTTTTTTAAGACCTCTTCTATTACTATAACCGAAGATAAAATACGCCAATTTTCAGAGTTATCAGGTGATTTTTTTGAAATCCATAACGATGATGTATTTGCACAGTCCCAAGGTTTTCCTTCAAAAATTGCGCACGGACTACTTGTTCTTGCGATTACAGACGGATTAAAAAATAATGCTTTAGTTAAGCTTAAGGCTACAGCATCGCTTGGGTGGAATTGGAAATTCTTAAAAGCAGTTCTCCCCGGAGATTCGATTTGTGCAACGATAAGGGTAACTTCAAAAAGAATTTCAAGCAAGGGACATTGTCTTGTTACCCTAAATCTTAGTGTTAATAATCAAAACGACGAACCAGTTCAAAGTGGTGATACTAATCTGATCTTACGATCACATTCAAAGTAGTAAAACTTTAGCTAAAGCCTGGTATCGTGACAAACGACGTGCTCATAACCTACCCTAGATAAGTGTGTAAAATCTAGACCTGCTCACATACTGGTTTTATACATAATGAGCACACTTCAGTTACTAGAGCTGTAACGGTAATCCCATTTCAATAATTTGAGACGGTGGAATTTGGTAATAATCTTTAGCAGGACGTGAATTACGAGTGAGATAACCGTAGAAACTCTTTTCCCACTCCCACATACCACTGTTACCACCATGCATGATCATTTCTCTATTAAAGAAATAAATGGTACCATGAATATTAAAGTTAACTCCAGAATCGTGAATGATTTGAACTAAGGCGCTGACGTTCGGTGATTGCATGTAACCATAATGTCCATTTGCTCTCCAGATACCGGCTCCAATTTCACGCAGGTCTAAACATTTAGACTCTGGAACAACAGGAACATCTTCGGTTACGATACTCATTAAGATAATTGTCGAATGTAAGCACCGATTTGCTTTTACGTGATGCAGAAGTGCTACCGGAGTTCCTTGTTGAGAACCTACCATAAATACAGCTGCACCCTGTACACGAACGATGTATTTACTGTGAGCGATATTAATTAATTCTCCCTCCGTTACATTATTTGCGTAAACGAGATTAAAGACAGCATCTCTTCCTGTTTTCCAAGTATGCATTACGGCTAGAACCGTGGCTCCTATTGCTAACGGAAACCATCCTCCATCAACAAGCTTGAGTGCGTTGGATGAGAAAAAGGCTAAATCGACGATGATAAATACTGCACAGATAGAGCCAATTTTATAGATCGGCCAATTCCAGTTACGTCTTGCTACAAAGAAATAAGCAAAGGTAGTAATCCCCATCGTTCCTGTGACAGCAATACCATAGGCTGATGCAAGACGATCACTCGATCCAAACACAGCCGCAGTTAGAATACATCCAACGGCTAAGAGTGTATTAACAAAGGGAACATAAATCTGACCTGATTGTTCAGCGTTAGTGTAGTTAATCTTAAGACGTGGAAAATAGCCCAGTTGGATGGCTTGCCGCGTTAAGGAATAAGCTCCTGATATTAACGCCTGACTTGCAATAACAGCAGCTAAAATAGAAAGAATGGTTAATGTAGCACGACCTAGTCCTACAGGTGCCATCGCAAAAAAGGGATTATCTACAGAATTAGGATGACTTAAAATAAAAGCACCTTGGCCAAAGTAATTTAAAATAAGTCCAGGAAATGCGATGAAGTACCAAGCAAAAGCAATGTAGCGTTTTCCAAAGTGACCCATATCAGCATAAAGCGCTTCTGCACCTGTTACAGCTAAGACAATCGATCCAAGTAAGGTAGCAACTTGTGCAGGTGGATGATGCAGTAAAGCAAACCCGTATGCAGGATTTAGTGCTTTAAGCACCAACGGGAATTTTAACAAATGCCAAACACCGAGTAATCCTAAACCGACAAACCACACAAACATAACCGGACCAAAAATGCCTCCGATACTTTTCGTGCCTTTATGTTGCACCCAGAAAAGTCCGGCTAAAATAATACACGCCATAGGCACTACGTAAGGCGTGAAGACTGGACTAATCATATTGAAGCCTTCAGCAGCACCTAATACGGAAATCGCAGGAGTAATAATGCCATCACCGTAGAGTAAGGCAGCTCCAATGAGGATCATAATGACCATCGGTCCCAAGGCTCTTGGAACGGGTTTACCATCCGTTCCTTTTTTCGAACTATGAATCAAAGCAAGTAGCGCAAAAATACCTCCTTCTCCTTGATTGTCTGCTTTCATGACGAACCATAAGTATTTAACGCTTACAATCAGTACCAAGGACCAAAAGATGAGAGACAATACACCCAAGACTCCATCAGCACGGTCACTCACCGGAACATGCGAGATACACTCACGCATCGTGTACAAAGGACTTGTACCAATATCACCAAAAACGACACCTAGAGCACCAAGGCACAATGCACGTTTTGCAGCTGGACTTAGATGCGTAGCGGAATGACTAGACATACCAGAACTATTACAAAGATACAGACTACGCCAAGCAGTTTTCTAAAAATTAAGTGTGGGTAGCAATGAGTGATTGCCTGATAAATAAGACTATTTTTGGTGTTTTGGTGATCTTTCACCACTTGATTTAAAACCACCACTCGTTACGGAGTACCCTACTTGCAAACCCAAGCATTTTAACTAGGTTTGTTACTTATACTGTAAAAATCCAAACCAAATTTAATAGTTAAGCATCTTAATTTCATGAGCACACCGAAATGTTTTTCTGTCAAAGCCTACGCCACCTCAACTCCTGCTTCACCGCTTAGCCCTGTTACGATTTCACGCCGTGAACCAGGTCCAAGTGATGTTCAAATGGACATTCTGTACTGCGGCGTATGCCACTCTGATCTTCACTTTGCTCGTAACGAATGGGGCTTCACCCAGTATCCTGCTGTACCAGGACATGAAATCATAGGCCGTGTCACCAAGGTTGGTAGTGGTGTAAGTAAATTTAAAGTTGGTGATTTAGTTGGCGTAGGTTGCTTGGTCGATTCTTGCCGCACCTGCCCTGAATGCCGAGACGGACTTGAGCAGTACTGTAATGGCATGGTGATGACTTATGGTAGTGCTGACACCCAATTAGGTGGTGGAACACTTGGTGGATATTCGAAAGGCATTGTTGTCACTCAAGACTTTGTACTTAAGATACCTGCAAATTTAAATCCAGCTGCAGCTGCGCCACTCTTATGCGCTGGTATTACCACCTACTCTCCCCTTAAACATTGGAATGTAGGACCAGGTAAAAAAGTTGGTATCGTGGGATTAGGTGGTTTAGGCCACATGGCAGTCAAATTTGCCCGTGCTTTCGGTGCACAGGTTGTCTTGTTTACGACCTCTAAAGGAAAAATTGAAGATGCTAAGCGGCTAGGAGCTCATGAAGTCGTTGTTTCAACCGATGAAGCCCAAATGGCAGCTCATGTAGGCAGTTTTGATTTCATCCTTGATGCCGTATCTGCCTCACATGATTTAAACGCTTACTTTAATCTCTTAAAACGCGATGGTAATCTAACACTCGTTGGTGCTCCAGAGAAACCGCTCCCCGTAGCTGCTTTCCCTCTGATTATGCGTAGACGTTCCTTCTCGGGTTCTTTAATTGGCGGTCTCCCTGAAACACAAGAGATGCTCGATTTCTGTGGTAAGCATGGAATCACCTCCGATATTGAACTCATTAAAATGAGCGAAATTAACACCGCTTACGAACGCATGCTTAAGAGCGATGTGAAATACCGTTTTGTAATCGATATGGCTTCTCTGTAAATGAGAAACTAAGTACCCATTAGGTACTATCAATCTAAAGCACCTTACCGTGCTAAACAATTAAGACGCTGAGTTAATTAGAACTTAGCGTCTTTATTTTTGTAGGAATAAAATGCATTTATAGCAAAAAATGCGTCTTTTGTAAGCAATTTGCCGACAAAAGATGCATATCGTTAAATCACTCCATGAATTAATTAAACTCATTAGCACAAACCTACATCGATAAAACACTCAGAAACGTTTTTTTAATTCTAAGAGTTTATTTAAGTATCGTAGCAATGAGTGGTTTTTTGAGATATGAATTATAAGCTCTAAATCACAATCTATGCGTAACTGTAGGCAAATATTGCGACGTATGTTTCCTACATAAGCCTATACTCAGTCTTGTGAGAACTACTATAAAAACCCTCGCTAAGATATTTCTAATCGCAATTATTTTCATTTCCTTATTTGGAAATACGTCACAAGCACTCCCTAGTTTTGCAAGACAACTTAACATGCAATGCATAACCTGTCATACCGAATTTCCTGTGCTAAACGAGATGGGCAGACAGTTTAAAATCAGTGGTTATACGATGAGTGCAGAGTCGACTAATCTACCTCCTATTTCGTTTATGCTTATGCCTTCGTTTACTTCAACTCGCGTAGGTCAAGAAGGAGGTGCTGCACCTAATTTTAGCAGTAATAATAATTTTGCAGTAACCCAATTTAGCGCATTTTACGCAGGACGCCTTTTTGGACCCTATGCGAGCAAAGCGTTTGATCCTTCGATTGCTTCCGTACTCAATAAATTTGGTATTTTTTCGCAAACTACCTATAGCGGAGTCAGTAAAACATGGAACTGGGATAATACAGATATACGTTACGCGGATAGTGCAAATGTTAGTAGCCATAGCTTACAATACGGCGTTTCTTTAAACAATAATCCTACGGTTGAAGATCTATGGAATACAGCGCCCGCTTGGACCTTCCCATTCTCGCAATCTGGACTAGCCCCAACACCCGCTGCTAGTCCAGTAATCGCTGGTGGTTTAGCTCAACAAGTAGGAGGACTTAACTTCTATAGCATGATAGATGGCCACCTGTATGTAGATATTGGCGGTTACCGAACACTCGGCGCTAAAGCACAAACAAGTCTAGGTGTTGATCCAGCTAGTGAAAATAAAATCAAGGGTATCGCACCTTACTGGAGAGTAGCCTACGCCCAATATGTAGGAAGTACTTACATAGAAACAGGACTCTATGGTCTCTTTGGAAGTGTCTATCCTGGTAATGATACGAGTAGCGGAACAGATAAATTTACCGACATTGTTATCGACTCAGAAATCCA
>Ga0208742_1000194_pt1 | contig 25893 bp, 25 predicted proteins | sample CryBogCBH28Sep08_FD_184601 | JGI IMG/M metagenome (GOLD analysis project Ga0208742, IMG submission 184601) | Freshwater microbial communities from Crystal Bog, Wisconsin, USA - CBH28Sep08 (SPAdes) (version 2) | ecosystem: Environmental > Aquatic > Freshwater > Lake | place: Crystal Bog... | reverse complement strand
CAATGCTGTTTGGCAAATCGCTCTAGGGTGCTTGCCATTGATGCACTGGCTTTACCGGCCCCAACAACTAAGCACTTTTTTTGTGGGGGGCTATCTGCAAAAATCTTTTCCAGGTATTCGGGTACGATTTTCTGGGGATCTGCTACCGCTAGAGCGGCAGCAAACGCATTTTGCAGAATGGATTTTTGATGACTCATCAGAGTATTCTAATCAAGCGTGGCTCGTTCTTGCATTTGCCACATCTCAGCATAGCGACCTTGGTGCGCCAGCAACTCAATATGAGTACCACGCTCCACAATTTGGCCATGCTCCATGACCAATATCTGATCTGCGTGAACTATCGTTGATAGTCGATGCGCAATGATGAGTGTGGTGCGATTTTTAGCCAAGCTCAGTAATTCTTCCTGAAAAGCCCGCTCTGTTTTCGAATCCAAGGCAGACGTGGCTTCGTCAAATATCAGCATTGCGGGGTTCTTTAATAAAGTACGAGCAATCGCAACCCTCTGCTTCTCACCGCCAGATAGCTTTAAGCCTCGCTCACCGACTTGGGTGTTATAGCCGTCGGGTAAGCGCTCAATAAAACCATCAATTTGTGCTGCCCGCGCTGCCTCTTGAACCGCCTCAGGCGTAGCCCCAGGATTTCCATAAGCGATGTTGTAACCAATCGTGTCGTTGAATAGCACGGTGTCCTGAGGAACTATGCCAATGACCTTGCGTAAGCTCGCCTGCTGCACATCTTGGATATTTTGCCTATCGATCATAATTTTGCCGGACTGGACATCATAAAAACGAAAGAGTAAGCGGGCTAGAGTACTTTTACCAGCCCCACTCTGACCAACAACAGCCGTAATCGTTCCGGCAGGAATATTAAAACTCACGTCACGAAGAATTTCACGTTTAGCATCGTAATGAAAAGAGACATGCTCAAAGTGGACGTCTGGTCCAATCGAATAATTCTGAATTATTAAGGGCTGAGCACTGGGCAAGTCAGCAATCTCTTTATCAGTATTTAGCAGAGAAAACATTCGGTCCATATCTGTCAGAGACTGCTTAATCTCTCGATAAATCACCCCTAAAAAATTCAGCGGGATATAGAGTTGGATCATTAGGGTGTTGACTAAAACTAAATCACCCAAAGTCATCGTGCCATTAATAACGCCTGAGGTGGCACGCCAAAGAATTAAAATTAAGCCGACTGCAATAATCGTTTGCTGTCCTAAATTCAGAACGGCCAAGGATTTTTGTGACTTGACCGCCGCCACTTGGTAACGCGCTAAATTTTCATCATAGCGACGCGATTCAAAAGCTTCATTACCAAAATACTTTACTGTCTCAAAATTTAATAATGAATCAATCGCCTTTTGATTGGCTCTTGAGTCCATATCATTCATGGTACGACGAAAATGGGTGCGCCATTCAGTAACAACCACAGTAAAGGCGATATAGAAAACTAGCGCTACAAGCGTAATCAGCGCAAACCAAATATCGTAGGTATACGCCAAGTAGCCGAGAACCAAGATAAATTCAATGAGGGTTGGCAGAATGCTGTACAGGGAATACTGGATCAGCGACTGAATCCCTCGCGTCCCGCGTTCAATATCTCGACTAACCCCTCCAGTCTGACGTGCCAGATGAAAGCGTAAAGAGAGAGCATGGAGATGATCAAAGACTTGTAAGGCGACTTTACGAACAGCGTTTTGTGTCACCTTGGCAAATAGAGCCTCACGCAATTCATTAAATAATGATGCGGAGATTCTCAACAGGCCATAAGCCACAATCAGAGCAACTGGAACAGCTAACAGAGCTTGGCCAGAATCCACTGTGATATTCAAACCGTCAATCAAACGCTTCATCAAAATGGGAATACCCAGATTAGCAACCTTAGCAGCGACTAGACACACTAAAGCAAGTAACACTCTTAGGCGGTACTCTAATAAGTAAGGGAGTAAATCACGAATAACCCGCCAGTCACTACGTTGCGAAGTCGCTAGGGAAGGTTCGCTCGATCTTGAACCTGCTAAATGTCTCATGATGCCTTTGAAGAAAATAACTGCAGAATAGCTTGACCATTGCTGGGAGAAAAACATTTAGCTGCAGCCGCTGCAAAAGGCAACCACTCATAAGCAATATGCTCCCTAGGAGAAAGGGTAACTGCGGTCTCATCAGGCACCAGCAATGAGAACCAATGTTCAGTATTTTTAATCACACCGGCTTCATATCTAAAACGCCATTGTGGGTAGATTTCGTATTCAATTTGATGTTGCATATCTTGTAATGCGTCAGGATTTAGCTGGCATACATCGATACCAGTCTCTTCCTGGACTTCTCTGATCGCCGCTTGTCTTAAATCTTCACCAGGAAAATCAATACTGCCTGTTACGGATTGCCAAAAGCCTTCTCGGTCAGCTCGCTCGATCAATAAAACTTCCCCATTCGATTTATAAATGACAACTAAAACCGAGACGGGGATTTTCAAGATATGGTACTTATGCAGTAGGCGCTGCTTGGCGAAGACGGATATGTAATTCGCGTAATTGACGCTCATCCACTGGGCTAGGTGCTTGTGTCAACAAGCACTGTGCCCGTTGAGTTTTGGGGAAAGCAATCACATCACGAATCGATTCGGCGCCAGTCATCATAGTGACAATGCGATCTAATCCAAAAGCGATACCACCGTGAGGAGGGGCGCCATACTGAAGTGCGTCTAACAAGAATCCAAATTTAGCTTGCGCCTCTTCTGGACCAATCTTCAGGGCACGAAATACTTGACTTTGAACTGCCTCTTGATGAATACGCACAGAGCCACCACCAATTTCGCTACCGTTCAACACCATATCGTAGGCCTTTGCCAAACACTTACCCGGATCAGTCTCCAGATATTTGAGGTGCTCATCCTTGGGGCTCGTGAATGGATGGTGACAAGCAACCCAACGGGCTTCAGCATCATCGTAATCAAACATAGGGAAGTCAACGACCCACAAAGGCTTCCAGCCTTCAGTGAATAGGCCATGTTCTTTACCCCAAGTAGAATGACCAATCCGTAAACGCAAATTACCAATTGCATCATTGACTACTTTTTCTTTATCGGCACCAAAGAAAATAATATCGCCATCTTTTGCACCGGTGCGCTTTAAAATCTCATAAATGGCTGCATCATGGAGATTCTTAACGATTGGAGATTGCAAACCATTGCGTCCTTCAGACACACTATTCACTTTGATCCAAGCTAAACCTTTTGCACCATAGATCGACACAAATTGTGTGTAATCATCGATTTCACTACGGCTGATCTCTGCACCACCAGGGACGCATAAACCCACGACTCGACCACCTGCTTGATTAGCGGCTCCGGAGAAGACTTTGAAGTCCACATCTTTCATCAGATCAGTCAATTCTGTAAATTCCATTGCAACCCGCAAGTCAGGCTTATCTGAGCCGTAGCGCGCCATGCCCTCTGAGTACGGCATGGTGGGGAATGGGTTGGGTAGTTCAACCTGCATCGTGGTCTTGAAAATATGACGGATCATATTTTCAAATAAGTCACGAATTTCGATCTCGTCTAGGAATGCTGTTTCACAGTCGATCTGAGTAAATTCAGGCTGACGATCGGCACGCAAGTCTTCGTCACGGAAGCACTTAGTAATTTGATAGTAACGATCAAAGCCAGCCACCATCAAGAGCTGCTTGAATAATTGTGGGGACTGAGGCAATGCAAAAAATTGTCCATCATGCACACGGGACGGAACTAAATAATCGCGGGCTCCCTCAGGAGTGCTTTTTGTGAGCATCGGTGTTTCAATATCAATAAAGCCTGCATCATCTAGATAACGTCGGCATTCCATCGCAACGTTGTAACGCAAACGTAAATTCTTTTGCATTTGTGGACGACGCAAGTCGAGCACTCGATGGGTCAAGCGAGTTGTCTCTGATAGATTCTCATCATCGAGCTGGAATGGGGGTGTTACAGATGCATTTAGGATCACTAATTGATGGCAAAGAATTTCAACCTTACCGCTGACTAAATCGGTGTTCTCGGTGCCAGCAGGACGCGCACGCACTAAACCAGTAATCTGAATACAAAACTCATTACGCACTTGTTCAGCAAGGGCAAACATCTCTGGACGGTCAGGATCACAAACAATTTGTACAAAACCCTCACGATCGCGCAAATCAATAAAAATCACTCCGCCATGATCACGGCGACGATTAACCCAACCAGCAAGGGTGACTTCTTTACCTATCAGTGAATCGCTGACCTGGCCGCAGGTATGACTTCGCATCGACATAACAATTTCCTATAAATCAAAGTGGTTTTGGTGACTCTAATGCAGCCTTACCAGTAGAACTGTGTGGTGGGACAGATCCCATTGAAACAATGTGCTTAAGTGCATCTTCAACGCTCATATCCAAGACAATCGTTTGCTCTCGTGGCACGATCATGAAAAAGCCTGAAGTTGGATTCGGGGTAGTGGGAAGAAAGACATTGACATAGTCCGCGCCCAACTTTGTACTAATTTCTTTTGCAGGTAATCCTGTTTGGAAAGCAATTGCCCAAGAATCGGCATGGGGATAGCGAATCAACAGCGCCTTACTAAAAGCATTGCCATTACCAGACAATAAAGTGGTAGATACCTGCTGAACACTTGAATAAATAGAGCGAACAATAGGAATGCGATTAACAAATCCATCCCATATTCTCATCCACCACTGCCCAGCAAAATGAATCGCTAACAAGCCTGTAAAGATCACCACCAAAATGACGATCAAGATTCCAACGCCTGGAAGGTTGCGGAAATGCTGCAAATCGGATGAGAATTGCTCTGGGAAAACCGCAATAATCGCGCTCATAACGGAGCCAAAAACACCGTCGAGCAAGCCCAAGCCCCAAGTGATCACCCAAATGGTGACGGCCATTGGGGCCCAAACGAGAATTCCAGCGATAAAGTATTTTTTCATGTTTTTTGCCTAACCACGCATTTTAACGGGTTAGACGCCCTTTGGGCGAGAGCCTAGTAAATACTGAGGCTGATTAACACAATCCCAGCTAAAAAACCGCCTGTAAAGAGGAGCGCCCCCACGATGAGACGGTGCGTACGCCGCTCTTCAAATAAAACCGCCCTCAAAACCTCTAATTCAGCATTTTGCTTTTGTTGCTGATTTTGTATCAAGCTATCTGCAATAAGCCTTGGAAGAGTTGGCAAAATTTTTGCCCAGGCAGGCGCCTCAGCCTTGAGGCCATCGATAAAGCCACGCCAGCCCAGCTGCTTATCTACCCATTTCTCTAGGATTGGCTTGGCTGTTTTCCATAGGTCCAAATCGGGATCCAGTTCGCGAGCTAACCCTTCTACATTTAATAAAGTCTTTTGCAGGAGTGTTAACTGAGGCTGAATCTCTACCTTGAAGCGTCGCGAAGTTTGGAATAAGCGCATCAGCACAATGCCCAAAGAAATTTCTTTTAAGGGTCGATCAAAATAAGGCTCGCAAACTGAACGTACTGCCCCCTCTAATTCCTCGACTCTGGTATTTGCCGGTACCCAACCAGACTCGATATGTAACTCAGCCACTCTGCGGTAATCACGATTAAAGAAAGCCAAAAAGTTTTGGGCCAAATAGTTTTTATCGGTTTCGCTTAACGTGCCCACAATGCCGAAGTCGAAAGATATAAAACGGCCAAAGGTTTCGGGCTCTAGGCTGATGGAAATATTTCCAGGGTGCATATCCGCATGAAAGAAACCATATTCAAACACTTGCGTGAAAAAGATCTCGACGCCGTCTGCAGCAAGCTTCTTAAAGTCAACCCCTGCAGCACGTAACTCTGCAGTTCGACCAATAGAGATGCCATCCATTCTTTCCATGACAATCACATTGGTTCGACAAAGATCCCAATACATTTCAGGGATCATCAATTTCTGAGAATCAATAAAGTAACGGCGTAACTGACTTGCATTAGCAGCCTCGCGCATCAGGTCAAGTTCGTCATGCAAATAAATATCAAACTCAGCAACAACTTCACGAGGCTTTAAGCGTCGACCATCTTCTGATGTTTTCTCAATGATTTTGGCTAGATCCCGCATTAAAGCCAGATCACCTTCAATCACCGGCAAAATACCTGGGCGTAGCACCTTGATGGCCACTGGTCTGCGCAGCCACTCTGGGTGCTTATCTGTACCGCGCAAAACACCAAAATGGACTTGAGCAACCGAAGCGCTAGCTATAGGAGTGGCATCAAAACTTTCAAAGATGGCTTCAATAGGCTCGCCTAAGGCCACTTCAATCAAACGCCGTGACTCAGCGTTTGAGAATGGCGGTACTTGGTCTTGTAATTTAGCCAGCTCGTTAGCAATGTCCTCAGACAAGAGGTCTCGACGCGTTGAGAGAACTTGACCGAACTTTACAAAGATGGGGCCGAGTGCTTCTAACGTTAAACGAATACGCTCGCCTCTCGGTAAATCTGCGCCCGGAGAAATCCAACACAGAATTGACAATAAGCCTCGGCGCAATCCAGGCTTGAGAGTATCGCGCAATAAAGGTAACAAGCCGTAGCGCCAAGCAGTAAAGAAAATAAAAAAGAGGCGACTAATGCGGCGCATGATTATCTGGTCTTTTGCTCAAGTAGCGAAATGCGTTTTTCAATGCGGTCCACTGAGTCACGTAACTCATTCAACTCATTCTTACGAACCATGAAATCCCGTTTATTCAGAAGTATTTTTCTTTCTTCACTGACATACTCCACGACGTTGTGCAAAAAGTCTTTCGTAGCAGCTTGACCAGCCTTTACTATGGTCTTGGCTTGACGTACTGCAAAGTTCGCAGGCGCGTCACCAATCCATTTCGCTAAGTCCTCTTCATACTCCCAGCGCACCTGGGAAGCTAGCCGTCCAATCAATTGAGCCAAATCAGCATCACCACTAATTTTGACTGCTTTAAAAGCTTGATCACGCAAATTACCAGGACTCGCTAGTAAACCTGAAAGTGCTTGCGTAGAGACTTCTAAGACTAGATTTGCTTGATCAGCACTATTCAGTGCGGAGAGATTTCCTTCTGGGGTGATCTCTACAGCCATCTCACCCATCGGCAGCTTAAGACAAATACTTTTGCCTGCATGGGATGACAGCTCTACCATTGCCCAAGATTCACTGGCCAATACATGATTCACCCCCCGGCACAGCGTGCCGGCAGCAAGGTAATGGGTTGACGAGGTCATGCTATTCATGGGTGCAAAAAACCCGCACGAATGCGGGTTTCCTAAGGAAAGTATCTAAGCTTAAACCAACTGCTGAATACCTGCTAGTACCCAACCTCCGGGACCATTCACTGGCTTACTGAGATTCCAGATTTCTGAGAAGTTGCTTGCTGGAGCAGAAACTTGCTCCCGAATCATGCCGGTAAATTGAACGCTGCAGTAATAATGACTATCAGCGGTTTCAATACCCAGCAAGCTGGCTTGCATGCTAATGACTTCAGTTTGATTGGAGGCATCGAATCTACCAGCCAAATCTTGCTGGATGGTAATGAACATCTCGGAAGTGGTGTATTCCTTAAGTGAAACTAAATCACCCTGATCCCAAGCTTTTTGAAGACGAACAAAGAATTGTTTAGCGTTCTCTAGGAAGGAGTACTCATCAAAACCAGGAGGGATAGTTGATTGAAAAGTTTCGGCAACAGGAGGAGCGCTACTAAAGCCATTACTTACAGGCTGAAAAGCAGGCTCTTGTTTAGCCAGGGGCTCGCTAGTCCGTTGCATACCTTGAGCGCCGGAAAGGGAAGGCAACAGCCGCCTGATCACAAACATAATGGCAAAGCCAACCAACAGTGCAATCAATAAACCCGAAAACATGGAGGCCATTCCTTCACCCAAACCGAAGTGAGAGAAAAGATAAGCAATGCCCAAGCCCGCCGCTAAGCCACCCAACATACCGCCCATGCCACCAAAATAAGTAGATCCAAAAATGCCTGCTGCAATACCGCCCCAAGCACCACAGAGTCCATGTAATGGCCACACCCCTAATACATCATCAATTTTTAACCGATTTTGTGTAAGCGTAAAAGCCCATACAAAGAGAACGCCTGCAACTAAACCTGTAATAAGAGCGCCAATAGGATGAAAAATATCTGATCCCGCGCAAACAGCTACAAGGCCTGCAAGTGGGCCATTATGGATAAAACCAGGGTCATTTTTTCCAACAATGAGCGCTGCGATCGTACCACCGACTAATGCCATTAGAGAATTTATTGCAACTAGGCCTGAAATACCATTGGCGGTTTGCGCTGACATCACATTAAAGCCAAACCAACCTACAGTTAAAATCCACGCACCTAATGCGAGAAACGGAATATTAGATGGCGGGTAAGCATGGAGCCTTCCATCTTTACCATATCTTCCATTTCTTGCTCCGAGCAATAAAACCGCTGCTAAAGCAATCCATCCACCCATAGCATGCACAACAACCGATCCTGCAAAGTCATGAAATTTAAATCCAAAATTACCTTCAAGAAAAGACTGAACACCTAAATGATTATTCCAAGCAATGCCTTCAAAAAACGGATACACAAACCCCACCAAAGCAAAAGTAGCTGCTAATTGAGAATTGAATTTAGCTCTCTCAGCAATGCCTCCAGAAATAATGGCAGGAATCGCTGCAGCAAAAGTAAGCAAGAAGAAAAACTTTACGAGCTCATAGCCATTTTTAGCAGACAATGTTTCTGCAGGAGATAAGAAGCTGACGCCATAAGCGATACCATAACCAATAAAGAAATAAGCAAGCGTCGATACAGAAAAATCAACAAGAATTTTAACTAGCGCATTCACTTGGTTTTTATGACGAACCGTACCTACTTCTAAAAATGCGAATCCTGCATGCATAGCAAGCACCATAATCGCGCCTAATAAAACAAATAAAACATCATTTGCACCAATTAAGTTATCCATGACCGGAATTCCTTATCTTTAATATTTAATTAAGCTTAATTTTATATAAAAATGAATAAAAATAAGAGATTGTGAATTTTTTATCTTAAAATTTACGAATTATTCTACTTTTAAGCACTATTTATGTGCATTTATATGAATTCATATTTTGATGCACATAAAGAATGCGTCAAAATAATCGCTAAAGTCTCAATAACCCCGTTTAAGATATCAAAATCTATTTTTTTTATTAAAACCCATGTTGGAATACAGCCTTCTTGCATTAATCATCGCTATTGCTTGGTTTTGGATTGATACAATCTCAAAACGCGAACTAGCTATTCAACTTGGCAAAAATCTATCGCAACAATTTGATCTTCAATTCTTAGATGAAACCGTTGCCTGCGAAAAAATTACATTGAAACGAAATGAAAAAGGACAAGTTGCCATATTAAGGTGTTATGAATTTATGGTGAGTAGTTCTACGAATGATCGCATTAAATGTAATCTCTTTCTTTTAGGTACTGATCTGCATAATTGGCATATTCCACCTTATATCAACACCCCCTCTTAAATGTATATAGGTCGATTTGCACCCTCCCCTACAGGTCCAATGCATTTTGGATCACTTGTTACCGCAGTGGCTAGCTATCTTGATGCAAAACATCACGATGGCCTCTGGAAAGTTAGGATGGAAGATCTCGATCAGCCAAGAGTTGTTAAACAGAGTGATAAAGCTATTTTAGATACACTTCATCAACATGGTTTTCAATGGGATGACGAAATCATTTACCAAAGTCATCGCATAGATATTTACGAACACTATGCGTCTAATTTAAATCAAAAAGAAAATACGTATTTTTGCGAATGTAGCCGAAAAGAAATTGCTGATTCAGCGATGACAGGTATTGATGGGATGATTTATCCTGGGACTTGCAGAGATAAGAAATTAAACGCGCAACATCATGCTTTGAGAATAAAAGCAGAAGATATTTGCATGGTATTTCAAGATAAGATTCAAGGTGTTATTCAACAAAATATATTAAAAGATTTTGGTGATTTTATTTTAAAAAGATCTGATGGTATTTATGCTTACCAACTTGCAGTTGTGATTGATGATGCATTGCAAAATATCAACACCATTGTAAGAGGTGCAGATCTTATTGACTCTACATCAAGGCAAATATTCTTACAGAAAAAATTATCTCTTCCTTCAATTAATTATGGTCACATACCTATTGCAACATTCAATCAAAAAAAATTAAGCAAAGAAAATCAATCTACCCCTGTGGACCATTCAAACATAAAAGATAATTTGATCGCGTGCCTTAAATTTCTCGGTCAAGACTATGAGGTAATTGAAAAAGAAAATACACTTACAAACTTTTGGGCTACCGCTATCCAATTATGGGATATCTCGCTTGTGCCTAAAAGAAAAATGATTGAAATTTAAATTTTATGCACAACTCTGAAGATACACTTCATCGATTTATTTTTGAAAATACCGATATTCGCGGTAACTATGTAAAGCTTAATCATACAATCGAAGAAGCCACACAGCATCAAGCATTACCTCAAAACCTCCATATGGCATTGGGTGAATTGATGGTGGCAAGCGCCCTCCTTGCTTCAACACTTAAACTTGACGGCTCACTGACATTACAAATTCAAACAAATGGGCCCCTTAAACTATTAATTGCTGAATGCAATGAAAATCTAGGTATGCGAGGTACAGTCAAATGGAGTGGTCCTGTCGAATCTATAGCACCGATTGATCTCATTAAAGAAGGTCACTTCATCATTACTTTAATTCAAAAAAATGCGAAAACACCTTATCAAGGCATTGTGCCTATGGAGGGAAATTCAATTAGCGAGCTTCTTGAAAACTACATGCTAAGGTCAGAACAAATCCAAACAAAATTATGGATTAATTCTCAAGATAATATTTTTCATGGGCTTCTTATTCAAAAGCTTCCATTTAATACCTCAGCAGAAATACTCGACCCTGATGCTATGAAAAATGCTTGGGAAAATATTGTGGCATCTACTAATGAATCGTTTAAATTTATTCACCCCGAGCTAAAAGCTTCCGAAATTCTTCAGACTATATTTTCTTCAGAAACCATTCGCTTATACGATCCAAGCTTTCCTGAATTCGCATGTAGCTGTTCTAAAAAAAGCGTAGAAAATATGCTTCGCCTGATTGGCAAAAATGAATGTGAATCTATTATCGAAGAACAATCATTAATCACGATTCATTGTGATTTCTGCAATGAATGTTATAAATACGCTGAAGATGAAGTAGATTTTGTGTTTAATGAATCAGGGGATTCAATTAAACATTAAAATGTTCTTGTCTATATTTTTCATATAAACATACAGAGACGGCGGCAGAAACATTTAATGACTCTATACCTTTTTCCATAGGTATATGAATTACATGTGAAGTTAATCCTATTGTTTCTGATTGAAGACCACTACCTTCGTTGCCAAAAATAAATGCGACAGGCCCTTTCAAATCTTCTTTGAAAATCGACTTTCCATTCAATGTTGTTGCAAAAATTTTTCCAGTAAATGCTTTTGTAATATCTGAAAAGATTGCTTTCTCAATACATGGAAGATGAAAATGAGCGCCCTGCCCACCCCTTAGCACTTTGGGTGACCAAAGATCGGCGCAATGATCAGACAAATAAACAAGGTCAACGCCTGATGCACTCGCAGATCTTAATATACTGCCTAAATTACCTGGATCTTGGATATCTTCCAACAACAAAATACAATTTTGTTTTTTTGGTATTTCCAAATGTGGGATGTTTATAGAAGCCAAAATACCTGTAGGAGATATAACAGGTGCTATTTCAGAAAAAAGAGCTGCTGGAAATTCTAATACTTGCGTATCTTCATTAAGATAAGGCGCAATCTTATCAATGTTGCCGCTCTCGATTAAAGCTATTGAATCAGGCGAACCGAAGCGCTCAGCATAAGACTCGATAAGATGTATACCATCTAAAATGGTTTGCTGCACTTCGTGACGATAACGAGGCGATTCATTAAGTTTTTTTAAATGTTTAAAATGTTGATTTCCGCGAGATGAAATAATTTGACGTTTCATATCATTCAAACGCTTTCATAGGAGAGATTTTAAATCCCGATTGTTTTAATTGATTTAATAAGCCATCTTGACCTGCAAGATGAGATGCTCCTACTGCAATAAATAATTGCTTATCTTTTGAAAGTTCTTTAATTCTTGCAACCATTTTTTTATTTCTCTCATCCATAAGCTGAACTTTAATTTTAGCCCACAATGCTTCTGGCAATAATTTACCCGTTAATCGCTCATCGGTATGACGTATCTGATCTACATCAGTTGAAAGATAATCTTTCATAAGTAAATTGTAATCAGATAATCTTTCTTTCTCTGTTTTTTTTAGAACTGCTCTAAGCATAATTAATTGCTCATCTAAGGACAAAGAATCCATTATCGCAAAATGCTCTTGTGATGATTCAATTCCTAAAACTTCTTTATCTAAATCTTCTGCCATGGCCATCAGAAGATAATCTTGATTGAATTCAGTATGAGGCTTTGGTGAATCAAAAATAATAGCCAACAACCAAGGTTTCATTCTGATGGCATTCTCAAAATACATCACATGAAACTCTGAAAGTTTTTTGACTTGATTTAATTCATTTTCTGTCAAATCAGACATTAGAGAATGATCTTTCATAAGTAAATTTTGTGAGCGATTATCAGGTGTAATTTCTACAACAAGAAGATCTGAGGCGCTGACCGATTTTTTTACAATAGGTAGGAACTTAATAATTCTATTGTCATCAGTATGAATCGTACCGAATAAATAATGTGTTGATCCGTTCGGTGCTTTTAATTTCCAAAACAACCCCCGCTCATTGGCATAAGCCATTGGGAAGATATTTAAGAGTAATATAACTAATATTGAAAAACGTTTCATATCTTAAAAATTAAATAAAGCATTCCTCACAAAAACATATGGGTCAATGGATAAAAACTGATTTTGGTTCCATCGCTTTTCTTGATAATCATGACCCCTTTCCTAATACTGATCAAGCGCTTATTGAACCTAATGGTCTTATCGCAATATCTAAAACACTCGAAGCTGAAAAAATCATTGAGGCATATAAACAAGGAATCTTTCCCTGGTTTAATCAATATGAACCCATTTTATGGTGGTCACCGAATCCAAGATTAGTATTATTTCCTGATGATCTTAAGATTTCTTCATCGCTCTCCAAGAAAATTAAAAAAATAATTATCAATTTGAAATCGATAAGGATTTTTCATCTGTCATTAAGCACTGCAGTGAAGTTAAAAGAAAAGATCAAACTGGCACTTGGATTGATCATCGCATTATCAATGCTTATTCAGAATTACATCAAATGAAAATAGCTCATTCTTTTGAAATTTATTTCAATGAAAAATTAGTTGGCGGACTTTATGGGATTATTTTAGATGGTGTTTTCTTTGGTGAATCAATGTTTCATTATGAAACAGATGCTTCAAAAATTGCATTTGTGTTTGCTGTCCAGTATTTAAAAAACATAGGAGTTAAAATGATAGACTGTCAGATGAAAACAGATCATCTTTTAAGTTTTGGTGCTAAAGAAATCGTGCGAAATCAATTTATTCAATTACTCAGAACTTACATTAAAACATGAGCCTACCTGATGAACTTTCCAGTCATAAGATTCAATTCTATGTCACGACAAGTTACGCGTGTGGCTATATAGAAGGTCTTGCTTCTCAGTCGTTAGTTGCTACCCCTCATCACCTTATCAGTCAACATCATTATAACGATCTAATTAAAAAAGGCTTTCGAAGAAGCGGTAAATTTACATACAAGCCCTATTGTGAGCTTTGTAATGCATGCATTCCTATTCGTATCAATGTTAAAAATTTTGTATCTTCAAAAAGCTTTAAAAGAATCACAAAGAAACATCAGCATTTACAAACTTCGGTGCTTCCGCTTTCCTTTCATGAAAATCATTTTAAGCTTTACTTGGAATATCAAAAAATGAGACATGAAAAAACAAAAACAACAGATGATGATGTTAACCAGTACAGTGAATTTTTATTACAAAGTAATATTGATAGTCGATTAATTCAATTTCAAGATCAAGACGATTTAAAAATAGTAAGTTTTGTTGATGTGATTAATGATGGCATTTCTGCAGTCTATACATTTTATGATACGCACGATAAGTCGCTTAGTTATGGCACTTATTCCATACTATGGCTTATCAATTGGTGCATAGAAAAGAAATTAGATTATGTGTATTTAGGCTATTGGATTAAAGAGAGTAAAAAGATGAATTACAAAACTCACTTTAAGCCTTTTGAATTATTCATCAATAACGAATGGCGATCATTTAATAGTGAACATGATACAATTCAATTGTTAAACAATATCAAATAAATCAACTATATACAGTGAATAAAATTCTTATTTTTGGTGTCGGTCTTATTGGTGGATCTATTGCACTTTCTGCTAAAAAATCAGGTCTTGCGTCTGATATTGTGGGCGTCGGTAGAAATCAAGATAACCTTAACGACGCTATTAAATTAAAGCTTATCGATCGAACAAGCCAGGACCTAAAGAAAGATATTGCTGAAGCACATATTATTATTATCGCAACGCCTGTTGCGCAATTTCCCTCCATACTCAAAACTATCCAACCGCATTTATCTTCACACACGATTATTACTGATGTGGGTAGTACAAAAACAGATGTCATTGAATCAGCAAAACAAATTTTAGGGCCGCATTATTCGCAATTTATCGGTGGGCATCCTATTGCTGGATCTGAAAAACACGGTGCAATAGCAGCGCATATTGATTTATTTAAAAATAAAAATGTCATACTAACGCCAGATCAAGAGACTTCGCTTGAAGCAAAAGAAAAAATCGAAACGCTATGGAAAAGTGCAGGCGCAATAGTTTCAAATATGTCTCATAGTGATCATGACAAAATATTTTCGACAATTAGCCATCTTCCTCACCTATTAGCATTTTCTCTTGTGGATATGATTACTCAGAGAACAAATGCTAATGAACTTTTAAAATTTGCTGCGAGTGGCTTTAAAGATTTCACAAGAATTGCAGCAAGCTCTCCTGAGATGTGGAAAGATATTACGCTCGCAAATAAGAAATTTATTCTTGAAGATATTAAGCATTTTGAAAATCAAATTAAATTACTTAAAGAAGCTATTGAACACGAAGATGCTAAAAAGATTTTAGCCTTATTTGAAAATGCAAGTAAAACTCGAAACGAATGGTCTCAGTAATCTAAACGCATGACAAACCAAAAGAAATTAAAAGCCATTCAATCTGTTTCTGGTCAAGTCAATCTCCCTGGATCTAAAAGTATTACTAATCGCATTCTTCTTTTATCTGCTATTGCAGATGGAGAAACAATTATTAAACACCCGCTTCAATCAGACGATACGCATCATATGATTGAAGCGCTCAAAATACTTCAAGTTGATCTTACACAAAATAAGAATGGTGACATTCACATTAAAGGCTCTCAAGGTCAGTTCAAAAATAAATCAGCTGAAATTTTTCTAGGTAATGCAGGCACTGCTTTTAGGCCACTCACCGCAGCGTTATCTTTTAGTCAAGGTAATTACATGCTAAGTGGCGTGCCTCGAATGCATGAGCGTCCTATTAAAGATCTCGTCGATGCTCTTTTACAATTAAATGCAAATATCACTTATCTCAATCAAGAAGGCTATCCCCCGCTAAAAATATCTCCTTCTGAAATTATTATTAACAGCTCAGTAAAAATTAGAGGTGATATTTCAAGTCAATTCTTAACAGCGCTATTAATGGCGATTCCACTCACAAAAAAAGAAGTGTCTATCGAAATCGTCGGAGATTTAATTTCAAAACCTTATATTGATATCACGCTTAATCTTATGAGTCGATTTGGTGTGCATGTAAAAAAAATAGACTGGCAACACTTTCTGATTCCAGGCTCAAGTGCTTATGTGAGCCCAGGTGAAATATTTGTTGAGGGTGACGCCTCATCAGCTTCATACTTTTTAGCCGCTGGTGCACTTGCTGGTGATATTGAAGTTAAAGGCATTGGGAAAAATAGCATTCAAGGTGATGTAAAATTTACTGAAGCCCTAGCTCTTATGGGCGCTAAAATTCAAACTCTTGAAGCATCAATTAAGGTTTCAAAAGTTACAACACTTCAAGCAATCAATCTTGATTGCAACCATATTCCAGATGCTGCAATGACACTCGCAGTTTTAGCTTTATTTGCAAATGGTACGACTAAACTTCACAACATTGGAAGTTGGCGCGTTAAAGAAACTGATCGTATTAAAGCTATGGCAACTGAACTTAAAAAGTTAGGTGCAGCGGTTGTTGAAGGTGAAGATTTTATTGAAATAACCCCTCCGCTTCATATCAAAGAAAACGTAGAAATTGATACTTATGATGACCATCGAATAGCTATGTGTTTCTCATTGGTCAGCCTTAAAAATATCGCGATCACAATTAATGATCCAGCATGTGTAAATAAAACATTCCCCACTTACTTTGAAGTATTAGAAAGTATTGTAAAGACATAGATGACATCTCACGTTCCTATTATTGCGATTGATGGCCCTTCCGCTTCTGGAAAAGGTACTGTCGCTAAACTTGTTGCAGAAAAACTAGGCTTTCATTATCTAGACTCAGGATCAATCTATCGAACGATCGCTTATGCGGGTCGCATACAAAATATACCCCTCGATAACGAAGCTTTACTTCTCAAAGTCCTCGAAAATGCTGATTTAAGCTTCAAAAATGATCAAATTTTACTCAACGGTAAAGACGTCTCGGAAGCAATACGTTCTGAAGAATCAGGTCGCGGAGCCTCTGAAGTTGCGGTTCATAAGGCTTTAAGAGAGGCGATTCTTGGATTTCAGAGGAGCTTTGAAAAAAGCCCTGGATTGGTGGCTGAAGGAAGAGATATGACTTCAGTTGTTTTCCCTCATGCTGACATTAAAATATACTTAACTGCAAGCGCTCAAATTAGAGCTGAAAGAAGATATAAACAGTTGATCTCAAAAGGAAACCCTGCTAATATGGCCTCGGTTTTAAGTGAAATTATTTTAAGAGATGAGCGGGATTTACAAAGAGAAATCTCACCCCTCTTAAAGACAAAAGACGCTATAGAAATAGATACAGACACATTAAGCATATCTGATGCCGTTGATAACATCACCCATCTCTTCAGTTTAAAGTCTCAAACGTCTTAAAAAAAATTAGGTGTAATAGATTTCAAAGATCTATTGCTAACTTTAACATCCCTATCGCTAGGTAGGACTTTATAGGTAACATTTAATGGCAACGACAGCAAAAAATACAGAATCAAAATCCACAGAAAGTTTCGCAGCACTATTTGAAGAAAGCATAGCGCTTCAAGAAATGCGTTCAGGCGAAGTAATTACAGCCGAAGTTATATCTATTGATAATGACTTTGTGATTGTAAACGCAGGACTTAAATCAGAAAGCGTTATCAAAGCAGAAGAATTCCTTAATGACCAAGGCGGACTTGACGTTAAAGTGGGTGACTTTGTTAAAGTTGCAATTGAAAAACTAGAAGACGGTTTCGGCTCAACGATCCTATCAAGAGATAAAGCAAAGAAAATGCAAGCATGGCTTGATCTTGAAGATGCAATGAATGAAGGAACGGTAGTTAAAGGTTTTGTAAGTAGTCGTGTTAAAGGTGGCTTAAGAGTTTCTGTAAATGGAATCACAGCATTCTTACCAGGCTCACTCGTTGATGTAAGACCTGTTAAAGATACATCACCATTTGAAAATAAAGAATGGGATCTTAAAGTTATCAAAATTGATAAGAAAAGAAACAACGTGGTTGTTTCAAGAAAAGCAGTGATGGAACAATCTTCAGGTGCAGACAGGGACGCTGTTATTGGCACACTTACTGAAGGCGCAACTGTAAAAGGTATTATTAAAAATATTACAGATTACGGTGCATTCGTTGACTTGGGCGGTATTGACGGCTTACTTCATATTACTGACTTAGCATGGAGACGCGTAAAGCATCCATCTGAAATTTTAAATATTGGTGATGAAGTTGAAGCTAAAGTGCTTAAATTTGATCAAGAAAAAAATCGTGTCTCATTAGGTTTAAAACAACTCGACGATGATCCTTGGAAAGGTTTATCAAGAAGATATCCAGTAAGCACACGTCTATTCGGTAAGGTATCTAACTTAACTGATTACGGTGCATTCGTTGAAATTGAAGCTGGTATTGAAGGTTTAGTTCACGTTTCAGAAATGGATTGGACAAATAAAAATATTCACCCAGGAAAAATTGCACAGCTCGGCGACGAAGTTGAAGTAATGATTCTTGAAATTGATGAAGACAGAAGAAGACTCTCATTGGGTATGAAACAATGCAAATCAAATCCATGGGCAGAATTTTCTGAAACACATAAAAAAGGTGACAAAGTTAGCGGCCCTATTAAATCAATCACTGATTTCGGTATCTTTATCGGTCTTGATGGTGGCATAGATGGTCTTATTCATTTGTCTGATATCTCATGGGATAAAACAGGTGAAGAAGCGATTAGAAACTTTAAAAAAGGTGACGAACTCGAAGCGCTTATCGTGGCAATCGATGTTGAGAAAGAAAGAATTTCTCTTGGCCTTAAACAATTATCAGGCGACAACTTCACAGGCTTCACAAAAGCTAACGACAAAGGTAGTTTTGTTAAAGGCACAGTTAAATCAGCAGATGCTTCTGGTATCGTAGTGACTTTAGCTGATCAAGTTGAAGGTACGGTTGATATAAGCGAAGTCAGCGAAGATAAAGTTGATGATGCTTCAACTGTTGTTAAAGCCGGTGACGAAATTGAAGTTAAAATACTTAATGTCGACGCTAAAGAAAAAACAATCCAACTTTCACTTAAATCTAAAAATTCAGCTAAACTAAAAGCTGCTAAGAAAAAAGTAGAAGTTGAAGAAAGTTCTGATAATGCTGGTACAACTAACCTTGGCGCGTTATTAAAGGCAAAATTAGATAGTAAAAAATAATTGATCTTATGACGAAGTCTAAATTAATCAACTTACTTGCTAGCCGTTTCTCTCAGTTAGTCTACAAAGACGCTGAGTTATCGGTCAAAACAATTCTTGATGCTATGGGTGAAACACTCTCCAAAGGCAAAAGAATTGAAATTAGAGGGTTTGGTAGTTTTAGTTTAAATTACCGACCACCTCGTTTGGGCAGAAACCCTAAAACAGGTTCAAAAGTGGAAGTACCAGAGAAATACGTTCCACATTTTAAAGCAGGTAAAGAACTAAGAGATCGCGTTGATAAATAAGACTAAACATCATTTAAAAGCATATCTTCTTACCAGGATATGCTTTTTTTTTGATCTATCAATTAATAGATATACAATAAATCAAATATGATTCAATTCGAATATTGGTGGCTCCTTGTTATCCCCTTCTTCTTTGCATTGGGTTGGGTAGCCGCTCGCATTGATATTAAACAACTCATGAAGGAATCAACAAGCCTTCCTGCGACCTACTTTAAAGGCCTTAATTACCTCATCACTAATCAATACGAAAAAGCAGTAAACGCTTTTATGGATGCTGTTCGTATTAATAATGAATCGCTTGAATTGCACTTTGCCTTAGGCAGCATCTTAAGAAGAATAGGTCACATTGATCGCGCTATCAATATGCATTTAGATTTATTAGAAAATCGTGATCTTAATCCTTCGCAAGAAGAATCTGTGAAAGCTGAATTAGCTCAAGATTATCTTAAAGCAGGCTTATTTGATCGTGCTGAAGAATTATTCCTAAAATTAGAATCTGGAAAATATAAACAATATGCATCTAATGCTTTACTTGAGATTTACGTGAAAGAACGTGAATGGCAAAATGCGATTAAGATGGCCACAAAATTAGAAAAAGAATCAGGCGTTTCATTTAGATTACAAATTAGTCATTACCATTGTGAAATTGCATTGAATGCGATTTTAGATAAAGATAAAAAGTCAGCAATTAAATCACTTAACGATGCACTCGACGCGCATAAAAAATGTGTTCGAGCAAATATTTTACTTGGTGATTTAGATGCAGAAGATGGTGATCATAATAAAGCGATCAATCACTGGAAAAAAATTGAATTTCAAGATCCAGAATCCTTAGGTCTTGTCGCAGCCAAAATACTTAATTCATTTGAAAAACTTAAAAAACCTGAAGAAGGTTTATCACTCCTAAATCTTTATTTTGAAAATTACAAATTAAGATCACTGCTTAATGTTATCTATGAAGCAACATTAAAACTAGAAGGCTCTGAAATGGCTGAAGAGCTTGCACGCAAAGAGCTTATAAGAAAGCCAAGCCTTCAAGCATTAGATCAATTATTTCAAGCACGCGCTATGAATAGCAAGCATAAAGAACAAGACATCCAACTTATTCAACAAACTGTTCGAAATGCTATTGGCAATCGACGTTTATTTACATGCAGCAGTTGTGGCTTTAAAGCTAAACAGCATCATTGGCAATGTCCGGCTTGTAATGCCTGGGAAGCACTTCCGTCAGAACCTACTGAGATGAATGAAATTAGTTAATGACACCAACGCATAAAGTTACCGTAGCTCTTGATTTTGCAAATCTTGCAGATGCAAAAACATTAGTTTCGCAACTTAATCCAGAATATTGCAATGTAAAAGTTGGCAAAGAATTATTTACAGCAACTGGTCCCGCTTTTATCGAATACCTGCACAATAAAAATTTCAAAGTATTTTTAGATCTTAAATTCCATGACATTCCTACGACCGTTAAAAAAGCATGTGAAGCAGCAAGTCAGTTAGGCGTATGGATGCTCAATGTTCATGCTTCTGGAGGAAGTAACATGTTGGAAGCGGCACTCGAGGGCACGAGTAAAGCCAAACAACCAGCTCTTCTTATAGCAGTCACTGTATTGACAAGTATGGATCAGAAAACTTTAGAAGAAATTGGTGTGTCTAGAAATTTAGAAGACCAAGTATTACGTCTCGCAAAATTAACCGAACAAAGTGGGCTTCAAGGTATCGTCTGTTCTGCTAAAGATTTAGGCTTCTTAAAAGACCAGTTTAATCCGTCTTTCTTATTTGTGACGCCAGGTATAAGGATGGCTGATGATGTCGCAAATGATCAAGTGAGAACTATGACACCTGCAGAGGCTATCAAAGCAGGATCTAATCATCTAGTAATTGGAAGACCCATTACCCAATCAAAAGATCCATCAAAAACTTTAGAAAAAATTTATTTAGAAATTAACCAAGGTTAATTATTTAATGCGCATGCCAGGTTTAGCGCCTTGATCTGGATAAAGTACGAACGGCCCTTCAGACTCATTGCTTGCAGCAAGCACCATACCTTCAGATAAACCAAATTTCATTTGTCTTGGTTTTAAATTAGCAACCATAACAGTTAATTTTCCAACAAGCTGATCAGGGTTATATTTAGATTTAATACCTGCAAAAACTTGTCTTGGACGACCGTCATTAAGATCTAAGCTTAATCTTAAAAGACTGTCTGCACCTTCCACAAAAGAGGCTTCTTTAATAAGCGCGACTCTTAAATCGATTTTCATAAAATCGTCAATGGAAATAGTCGATTGATCGATGTCTACCTTTTTCGAAGATTCATTATTTTTGTCTAAAGACTCTTTGTTTGATTCAATCATCATATCGATATCTTTCTTTTCAACTCTAGTTAATATGTGCTGATACTCGTTAACGGTAATGTCTTTTTTATCAAGATCTTTAAATGACTTAAATTCTTTTTCATTAAAAAATTTTGCTATATCTGACGTAAGTTTAGGCAATACAGGTGCAAGATATATAGAAAGCCGCCTAAAGGCTTCAAGACTTCTACTGCATATCACATGTAAATCTGAACCTAATTTATGTTGTGTATCATCTTTTGCAAGTGTCCAGGGCGCTTTTGTATTGACGTACTCATTTGTAATATCTGCTACACGCATAATTTCTCGAACTGCACGACCATATTCTCTAGATTCAAAGCAACTCTTGATTTCGCTTTCAATATCTTTGCATTTTTGCGTGATAGAAATATGTTCTTGATCAGTTTTTGAATCATCAAGAAAAAGTTTGCCTTCAAAATATTTATGAATAAACCCTGAGGTTCGACTTGCGATATTAATAAATTTGCCTACAAGATCACTATTCACTCGAGATAAAAAATCTTCTAAATTAAGATCAATATCTTCCATAGTGTTATTTAATTTAGCAGCGTAATAATATCGAAGGTAGTCTGGATTTTTAATATGATCTAAGTAACTTCGAGCTGTGATGAATGTACCGCGAGATTTAGACATCTTCTCTGCATTTACCGTAAGAAAACCATGTGCAAAAATCTTTGTAGGTTTTCTATAGCCAGAAAATTCTAAAGTTGCCGGCCAAAATAATGCATGGAAATAAAGAATATCTTTTCCAATAAAATGATATAGCTCTGTTTGTGAATCTGCGTTCCAAAATTCATCAAAATTTATCTTTTTATCTTCACAAAGTTTTTTAAAACTCGCCATATACCCGATAGGAGCATCAAGCCACACATAAAAATATTTACCTGGCGCATCGGGAATTTCAAAACCAAAATAAGGTGCATCTCTTGAAATGTCCCAATCAGCTAAGCCGGATTTAAACCACTCTTTCATTTTATTGGCAGCTTCTTGCTGAAGCGTGCCAGAAGATGTCCAGTTTTCTAAAAATGATTCGCACTCTGAAAGCTTAAAAAAGTAATGCTCCGTTTCTTTTCTGATCGGAACGGAGCCTGAGACAGAAGATGTAGGATTAATTAATTCAGTAGGTGCATATGTAGCACCGCAAACTTCACATGAATCACCATATTGATCTTTGGCGTGACACTTAGGACACTCACCTTTAATAAAGCGATCAGGTAAAAACATTTCTTTTACTGGATCGTAAAATTGCTCTATGGTTTTTGTATAAATCTTCTTATTCTGTTTAAGTTTTTTATAAACAGTTTGAGATAGCTCAAGATTTTCAGGAGAGTTTGTAGAATAAAAATTATCAAAATTTACAAAAAAATCAGAAAAATCTTTCGAATGTTCTACATGTACTTTTTTAATTAGCGCTTCCGGCGTAATACCCTCTTTTTCAGCCCTAAGCATAATAGGGGTTCCATGTGTATCATCAGCACATACGTAATAAGCCTCACGACCTTGCATTTTTTGAAATCTAACCCAGATATCAGTTTGGATGTATTCCACTAAATGGCCTAAATGAATGCTCCCATTCGCGTACGGCAAGGCTGAAGTGACTAAGATCTTTCGCATGAATTGAGAAACTTTATTGATTTGACTAAGTCCCTATTCTATCAAATGACGCCTCAACTAAGATAGGTTAAAATTACCGCCTCATGACTCACTCAGAAGAACAAATAAAAGATCTGTTAAAAGACGTTGTTGATCCCAATACGAACGACAACCTTATTAACGATAAATCTATTAAGAGCATTTCAATAAAAGATAATGATATTGATATCAAAGTCTTGCTTGGCTACCCAGCTAAAAGCCAATTAAATGACATCAAAAATTTGATTGCGACACAAATTAAAAAAATATTGCCTGAAGTTAATTTAAATATTGAAGTTGATTTTAAAATCACATCCCATGCGGCTCAAAAAGGCATAGCGCTTATTCCTGGTGTTAAGAACATTATTGCTGTCGCTTCTGGCAAGGGTGGCGTAGGTAAATCTACAACCGCAGTCAATCTCGCTTTAGCTTTATCAGCTGAAGGTGCTCGTGTAGGCATTTTGGATGCTGATATTTATGGCCCAAGCCAACCTCAAATGTTAGGAATATACACAAAGCCTGAGAGCAAAGATGGCAAGTCAATGGAGCCTATTATGGCTCACAACATTCAAGCTATGTCGATTGGATTCCTTGTAGATACAGAAACGCCCATGGTATGGCGCGGCCCTATGGTTACAGGCACACTCGAACAACTCTTAAAAGAAACAAGGTGGGATAACCTTGATTACCTTGTTGTTGATTTACCTCCTGGCACCGGTGATATTCAACTCACCTTATCTCAAAAAGTTCCTGTCACAGGCGCTATTATCGTTACAACGCCACAAGATATTGCCCTACTTGATGCTAGGCGCGGATTAAAAATGTTTGAAAAAGTTAATATTCCAATTATTGGTATTGTAGAAAATATGGCCATGCATACATGTTCAAAATGTGGCAACGAAGAACATATTTTTGGATCAGGTGGCGCTGAAAAAATGTGTCAGGATTATGGTGTATCTCTTTTAGGAAGCCTGCCTTTAGACATTAAGATTAGGGAGCAAGCTGACAATGGAAACCCAACGGTGGTGGCAGAGCCTGAAAGCAGCGCTGCAAAAACTTACAAGAAAATTGCCCGTTTAACAGCCATTAAAGTATCTAAACTTGCCCAAGATTACAGCAATAAATTCCCAAATATTGTGATTCAAAAAACCTAGCTTACGTTAAAACAAAATACATCTACCCCATTGTTACAGGTGATCGTGCTTGCAGGTATTAAATCTCCTGCTTTCCATTGATTTATCGCAGTTTGTTTCTCTTTTCCACTAACCAAGAAAAGCACAGATTTAGATCGACTTAAGCGTGCTGGCGACATAGATATTCTTAATGGTGGTGGCTTGGGCGCATCGAAGACCGCTAAAGCATCTAAATTGTTATCCCAACGATGTCCTGGGAATAAGCTTGCCGTATGGGCGTCTTCACCAAGCCCTAAAAGGACTAAATCAAAATCCCCTACCTTGCTTAGAGTTTCATTATATAAATTTGCACCTTCTACCGGACCAAGCTCAGCTGGAATTGTATGAATGTTTTGGGTTGGAATATCGATATGATTAAGCCAAGCTTCAAAAGCCATAGTACTATTTCGATCTTGGTGAGCCGAATCGAGACATCGCTCATCTCCAAAATAGACATGCCATTTATGCCAATCTGTATTGATGTTTTTAAGAAGTGTATAGACGTTTTTAGGTGTCGATCCTCCGGCTAATACAAGATGAAATTGGCCTCGCGCTTTAATTGAAGAATCAGCTAAAGCTACAACCCTTTCCATAGCCGCTTGATCAAGAGAAACTTGGCTTTCAAATGACTGCCATTTAATTTGCTTCAAATTCATGTAAATCTTTCAAAATAATGTGGATTTTATATCGAAATCAATTCCTTGAAGAGGCTTGCGTTTGATATAATTTAACTTGTATCGCACTTTAAACTAATTTGCTTTATTCCAAAAGATTAAGCAACGACAAATCTTCCATAAAAAGGTAAAAAAAATGAAATTAGCAATGATTGGTCTCGGAAAAATGGGTGGCAATATGGCTACTCGTCTCGTTCAAAAAGGTATTTCTGTTGTAGGCTTTGACCGAAGCGCAGAAGTTGTAAAAACTCTAGAAGAAAAATCTAAAATTATTGGCGCAAGCTCAGTGGCAGAAGCTGTAGCAAAATTAGATGGTCAAAAAATCGTATGGCTTATGGTGCCAGCAGGAAATCCAACCGAAGAACAAATCAAAGAACTCATCCCAATGCTCAATAAAGGCGACATTATTATTGACGGTGGCAATTCAAATTACAAAGACTCTCAACGCATCGGCAAATTCCTTGAAGAAAAAGGTATTGGCTTTATGGATTGTGGAACATCAGGTGGTGTATGGGGTTTAGCAAATGGCTACTGCTTAATGGTGGGCGCAAAACAAGAAGTTGCAGATACAATGAAACCAATTCTTCAAGCACTAGCTCACGCAGATCGTGGCTGGGCTCATGTAGGTCCTGTAGGCTCAGGTCACTTTACTAAAATGATTCACAACGGTATCGAATACGGCATGATGGAATCATTCGCTGAAGGCCTTGAACTTCTTAAAGGTAAAAGTGAATTTAAACTTGATTTAGCG
>Ga0208742_1000193_pt1 | contig 25920 bp, 28 predicted proteins | sample CryBogCBH28Sep08_FD_184601 | JGI IMG/M metagenome (GOLD analysis project Ga0208742, IMG submission 184601) | Freshwater microbial communities from Crystal Bog, Wisconsin, USA - CBH28Sep08 (SPAdes) (version 2) | ecosystem: Environmental > Aquatic > Freshwater > Lake | place: Crystal Bog... | reverse complement strand
TGTAAAGAGCTTACTTATGACATCATGACTTTTATAGAAGAAAATAAAAAAATTCAAAATGAAATCGTTATTAACGAATAGTCAACGCATTATTATTAAAGTGGGTTCCAGCCTGGTCACCAATCATGGTGAAGGGTTAGATCAAAAAGCTATTGCTTCATGGGTAGAGCAGATTGCTCATCTCGTTAAATCAGGCAAAGAGATTGTTTTGGTGACGAGTGGTGCTGTAGCTGAAGGCATGCAAAGATTAGGCTGGAAAGCCAGACCTACTTTGATTAATGAATTACAAGCGGCCGCTGCTATAGGTCAAATGGGCCTAGTACAAATTTATGAAAAGAATTTTTCACAACACGCATTAAAAGCCGCACAAATTTTATTGACGCATGACGACCTTGCGGATCGAAAAAGATATCTTAATGCGCGCTCTACATTAAATACTCTTTTAGAGCTTAAAGTAATTCCAATTATTAATGAAAACGATACGGTCGTTACAGATGAAATTCGTTTTGGTGATAATGATACATTGGCATCATTAGTTGCTAATTTGATTGAGGCGGATCTTTTGGTTATTTTGACTGATCAACCAGGATTATTTTCTGAAGACCCTAGAAAAAATAAGGAAGCTAAGCTTATTCACCATGGCGTTGCAGGAGACTTATCTCTTGAATCTATGGCCGGAGGCGCAGGCTCTTCAATAGGAACAGGTGGTATGCTGACAAAAGTTTTGGCAGCTAAACGCGCATCTAGAAGTGGTGCTCATACAATTATTGCATCAGGCAAAGAAGAGAATGTTTTGATTCGATTAAGCCAAGGCGAGATGATAGGCACTCATTTAGAAAGCAAACAATTAAAAGTTGCAGCAAGAAAACAATGGCTCGCCGATCATTTACAATTGAGAGGTAAATTAGTATTGGATGATGGCGCTGTTGAAGCGCTTAAAAAAGAAGGAAAGAGTTTGCTCCCTATCGGTGTAACTAAAGTCGAAGGAGATTTTGATCGAGGCGAAGCGGTCCTTTGTTTGGATACAGAAGGACGCGAAATCGCACGCGGACTTATTAATTACAATGCAATTGAAACAAAAAAAATTATGGGCAAGTCCACTAATTCAATAGAAAATTTATTAGGCTACATTGATCAGCCTTCTTTGATTCATCGAGATAATTTAATTTTACTTTAAGATTTTTAAAGGGAGTTTTATATGGCAGAAAATAAAAAACTTGTAGCCATCATCATGGGATCAGATAGTGATTGGCCAGTCATGAAGTTTGCAGCACAAATGCTTGCAGATTTTGAAGTGCCCTATGAAGCTCAAGTCATTTCGGCCCATAGAACTCCAGACCTCATGTTTAAATTTGCCGAACATGCTGCAAAAGAAGGGTATCAAATTATTATTGCAGGCGCTGGAGGCGCTGCACATCTGCCAGGCATGGTTGCTTCTAAAACAACATTACCTGTATTGGGCGTACCTATTCCTTCTAAACATCTTCAAGGTCAAGACTCTTTATTATCTATTGTTCAAATGCCAAGAGGTATTCCTGTAGCAACTTTTGCTATTGGAGAAGCGGGTGCTGCAAATGCAGGACTTTTTGCAGTGTCTATTTTGGCGCATGAAAATAAAGCGTTAGCTAAAAAGCTTGAAATCTTTAGAGAGAAGCAAGCAAAAAAAGTGATTGATATGAATTTATCGGAGAAGCCTTGAATCATTTAGATCAGCCGCTTTTACCTTCAGCGATGCTTGGCATTCTTGGAGGAGGACAATTGGGCCGCTTTTTTGTCATTGCAGCTCATGAGATGGGCTATAAGGTGACTGTTTTAGATCCCGATCCAAATAGTCCTGCAGGAGCCATCGCAGATATTCATTTATGCAAAGCCTTTGATGATTCTTCAGCATTGGAAGAGATCAGAAATACATGTGAAGCTGTAACTACAGAATTTGAAAATGTATCTGCTGATAGCATGGATTTTTTATCAAAAAAAATATATGTAAGTCCATCCGCAGAATCAGTCAGAATTGCTCAGTACCGTGTACTAGAAAAAACTTTCTTAAAAGAGTCAGGTCTCCCTGTAGGTCCTTTTGAAATTATTCGGGAAGATAAAGATATTCCTTCAGAGACCTCTTCTATTTACCCTGCGATTTTGAAAGTTGCACGGTTTGGTTATGACGGCAAAGGTCAGGCAAGAGTCGCTTCTCAAAAAGAAGCTATAGAAGCTTTTCATAAATTCTCAAAACAAGAATGTGTTTTAGAAAAAATGCTTCCTTTAGATATGGAAGTTTCTTTGGTTTTAGCCCGAGATCAAAAAGGCCATATCAAAACATTTAATGTTTCAGAGAACATCCATACGAATGGCATACTAGATGTATCTATTGTGCCAGCACGATCAACTCAAGCGATCAATGATTTGGTAGATCAACTTGCAAAACGCGTAGCTGAAGCACTTAATTATGTTGGTGTTTTAGGTGTCGAATTTTTTATCAGTGAAGGCAAAGTGTTTGTAAATGAAATTGCTCCTAGACCACATAATTCTGGGCATTACACCATTGATGCTAATATGACGAATCAGTTTGAACAGCAAGTAAGGGTGCTAACAGGCCTTCCTCTCGGAAGCCCTAGACTTCATTCATCTGCTGTTATGGTCAATCTTTTGGGTGATGTTTGGACAAATAGCAAAACAAAAGAGCCTGACTGGGATAAAGCCTTTAAAGAGCCTGGCTTAAAAATGCATCTTTATGGAAAACACGAAGCAAGGCCAGGACGCAAAATGGGCCACTTTACAGTGCTAGATGAGAAACTAGAAATAGCCTTTCAAAAGGCTATGGAAGTAAGAAAGTTTTTGGGAATTGCTTAGATCAAAGAGAGAAGCTCTCTTTGATATTAAGCCATTGATTTGATTGCTGCGTTTAAGCGTTGTTTATGACGTGACGCTTTGTTCTTATGAATAATCTTTTTGTCAGCTATACGGTCGATTACTGAAACATTTTCTTGGAAAGATGTTTTTGCAGCCGCTTTATCGCCTGATTGAATTGCTTTTAAAATCTTTTTGATTGCAGTACGCAAAGTTGAACGCAAACTTGCATTGTGAGCTCGTTGCTTCGTTGCTTGGCGGGCACGTTTTCTAGCTTGTGCGGTATTTGCCATGTTTATCCTTTAATTAATATCTTTTATTACGAAGGCGAGAATTTTAGCGATATTTGAGGTTTTATACAAGATAAAACGCTCATTTTAGGCCTAAATTTCAGCCATATCCCCTTGATATTCTAAGCTAATCAATATTTTTCTTGGAAACCTTGATAAAACGACCTCCATGCTAAAATCTTTTTAATTTAGTGACACTTAAATAGATAAATTCAATGAATCTTCTTAAAGCACTCGCAACCGTCGGAAGCATGACTTTCGTATCAAGAATTTTAGGTTTTGTGAGGGATAGCTTAATCGCTAAAATTTTTGGTGCAGGCATGGAGACAGATGCCTTTTTTGTAGCCTTTAAAATTCCCAATTTATTAAGACGTATTTCCGCTGAAGGTGCTTTTTCTCAAGCCTTTGTACCAATTCTTGCTGAATACAAAAATAAGCGAAGTTATGAAGCCACGCACCTTTTGATTAATCATGTGTGCTCACTATTGAGCCTTTTTCTTATTGTTATTACATGTGTAGGTATTTTTGCAGCGCCTTGGCTTGTCTATATTAGCGCGCCGGGTTTTATTGAGCACTCAGAAAAATTTCAGCTTACCGTTGATTTGTTGAGAATTACATTCCCTTATATCTTTTTTATTTCTTTGGTGTCGATGGCGGGAGGCATTCTTAATACATTTAACAAATTTTCAGTGCCGGCTTTTACACCTGTATGGCTTAATTTATCCTTTATTTTTGCGGCATTATTTTTTGCAGACTATTTTGATAGACCTATCTTAGTTTTGGCTTGGGCTGTATTTGTTGGAGGTGTTCTTCAGTTAGTTTTCCAGATTCCTTTTTTAAAAGAGATAGGGTTTATTCCCAAATATCAGTTAGATCTTAAAGATGAAGGCGTATGGCGAATCATCAAACTTATGGGGCCTGCTATTTTTGGTGTGTCTATCGCGCAACTATCTTTACTTATTAATACTATCTTCGCATCCTTTCTTGAAACTGGAAGTGTTTCATGGCTTTATTACGCGGATCGATTGATGGAATTCCCAGCAGGCGTTTTAGGTGTCGCACTTGGTACAATTTTACTTCCGAGCCTTTCAAAATCATACTCAGGTAAAGATCAAAAAGAATATTCGGGCTTACTTGATTGGGGCTTAAGATTAACATTCATTCTTGCGGCCCCAGCGGCTGTTGCGCTTGCCGTGTTGTCACTTCCTTTAATTGCTACATTATTTCATTATGGCGCTTTTAATATGCATGATGTTTTAATGACTCAACAAGCCACAATTGCATACAGCTTCGGATTGATGGGTTTGATTATGATTAAAGTGTTAGCACCTGGATTCTATGCAAGACAGAATATTAAAACTCCGGTCAAAATTGCACTCTTTACTTTATTTTCAACACAATTGATGAACATGATATTTATTGGGCAATTTAAACACGCAGGTTTAGCGCTTGCGATAGGTTTAGGCGCTTGTTTAAATGCAAGTCTTCTCTACTACCATTTAAGAAAAGGAAATTATTACAAGCCACATGAAGGATGGACTCAGTTTTTAATAAAGCTTTTTGTTGCATTAACTTTGATGGGATTAACTTTATTTTACTTAAAAGGGGACTCATCTCTTTGGCTTGAATATTCTATTTCGAAAAGATTAATTTATTTGGTGATACTTATTCTTGCTGGTTCTAGTGTTTATTTTGGCGCGCTATGGATGATGGGATTAAGACTTCAATCATTCATTCGAAGAGCTATTTAATTTTTCACGATGCAAGTCTTTAGACATTTTCCATTGAGTTCGAATACGCCTATAGGCCTCACCATTGGTAATTTTGATGGCGTTCATATAGGCCACCAAGCGCTTATCGAAAAATTAATTGCAGAGTCCAAAAAAAGAAAACTCACCCCTGCAGTGATGACTTTCGAACCGCACCCTAAGGAATTTTTTACACCTGAAAATGCACCTACTCGGCTTACAACATTAAGAGAGAAGTTAGAGTTTTTTTTAAGCTATGGCATTGAAAAAGTTTTTGTTTGTGCTTTTAATCAAAAGTTTTCAAATATCTCTAGCGAAGCGTTTATGCATCAAATATTAACAGAGCAATTAAAAGCTGAATTATTGATTGTGGGTGATGATTTTCGTTTCGGAGCTAAGCGACAAGCAGGAATTGAAGATTTAAGAAAGAATGCATTTGAGTTATTTGAAATTCCAGAAATTGATTTGAATGGTAAAAGGGTATCAAGTACTCACATTAGAGAAGGTCTTAAAGAGGGGCGTATTGAAGAAGTAAATCAGTTTCTAGGTAGGCCTTATACGATCAGTGGAAAAGTGGTTGAAGGTGATAAGCGTGGCAGACAAATGGGTTTTCCAACTGCCAATATTCACATGAAGCACTTGAGGCCGGCGCTAACTGGCGTATATGCGGTAAAATTAGGGAATAGAAATGGCGTCGCTAATCTTGGAGTCAGACCTACAATTTCAGGCACCCCAAAATTGTTACTAGAAGTTCATCTGCTTAATTTTAATGAAGACATTTATGGTCAACATGTTCAAGTGACTTTTTTAGAAAAAATTAGAGATGAAATGAAATTTGAGAATATTAATGCACTCATTGAGCAAATTAAAAAAGATGTAGTTCACGCAACGCGTTATTTTGAAAAATAGAACATATGACCGAAGAAAATAAATATCAATTAAATTTACCAGACACGCCATTTCCTATGCGTGGTGATCTTGCTAAACGAGAACCTCTTTGGGTTAAGCGCTGGCAAGAATTTAAGCTCTATCAAAAAATAAGACAAAAAAGAAAAGGTGCTAAAAAATTTATTCTGCATGACGGCCCTCCTTATGCGAACGGTGATATTCATATCGGCCATGCTGTAAATAAAATCTTAAAAGATATTATTGTTAAGTCGAAAACTTTATCTGGCTTTGATGCGCCTTATATTCCAGGATGGGATTGTCATGGCCTTCCAATCGAACTTGTTGTTGAAAAACTCCACGGTAAAAATATTGACCCTAAAAAATTTAGAGAGTTATGTCGAGAATATGCAGCGTCACAAGTTGAAAAACAAAAAAATGATTTTATACGTTTAGGTGTATTAGGAGATTGGGATAAACCATACCTCACTATGAGTTTTGAAACCGAGGCTGATATTATGAGAGCGCTCGGGCACATTTACCAAAATGGCTACCTCTACCAAGGAAGTAAGCCAGTGCATTGGTGTGTTGATTGTGGTTCGGCATTAGCTGAGGCAGAAGTTGAATATGAAGATAAAACTTCTCCAACAATTGATGTAGGCTTTAAGGTTACAGATAGCGAATCTTTAAAAAATATATTTAATATTAAAGAAATAAAAGATACGTTTGCAGTCATATGGACAACCACACCATGGACGCTCCCCGCAAATCAAGCGGTATGTGTTCATCCAGATTTGAATTATGGTTTATATAGTACTGAAAAAGGCAATCTCATACTTGCTGAAGATTTGGCTGACAAAAATATTGCGTATTATGGTTTTGAGTCTTTTAAGAAATTAGCTTCTTGTAAAGGCCAGGATCTAGAACACCTCAAACTTAATCATCCATTTTATAAAAAGAATGTGCCTATTATATGTGGTGATCATGTCACTCTAGATGCTGGCACCGGCCTTGTGCATACAGCTCCCGCTCATGGTTTAGAAGATTATGCAGTCGGTATGCGATATCAATTGCCTGTAGACAATCCAGTGAATGAAGAAGGCAAATTTTATTCTTTTGTAGAACAATTTGCAGGTGAAAGCATCTGGGAGGCCAATAAAAAAATTATTGAAACATTAAGTGCAAATCAATGTTTATTTGCTTCGAAAAAATTATCACATAGTTACCCACATTGCTGGCGCCATAAAACACCAGTGATTTTTAGAGCAACACGCCAATGGTTTGTCGGCATGAATCAGGAAAATAATAAAAAAACATTGCGTGACAAAGCAAACGAAGCTGTCAGCCATACAACCTTTTATCCTGTATGGGGTAAAGCTCGCTTGGAGGCGATGATTAAGAACCGTCCTGACTGGTGTGTTTCGCGTCAAAGAAATTGGGGCGTTCCTATGCCGTTTTTTGTTCATAAGGAAACTTACGAGTTACATCCGCGAACAAATGAATTAACGGAGCTCGTTGCTAAAGAGGTTGAGAAATTAGGTATTGAGGCTTGGTTTAATTTAGACGCAAAGACCTTGCTTGGCGAGGATGCCAATCAATATAAAAAAATAAGTGACACATTGGACGTTTGGTTTGATTCTGGAACGACACATGCATCCGTATTAAAAAAACGTGAAGATTTGTCTTATCCAGCCGATCTTTATTTAGAAGGTTCAGATCAACATCGAGGCTGGTTCCAATCTAGTTTGCTCACAGGTTGTGCAATTGACGGAAGAGCGCCTTATGAATCTCTTCTTACGCACGGCTTTGTCGTGGATGGTAGTGGACACAAGATGAGTAAATCAAAAGGCAATGTTGTAGCGCCTCAAAAAGTTATGGATCAATATGGCGCGGATATTTTAAGGTTCTGGGTAGCTTCAACGGATTACTCCGGTGAACTTACTATTTCAGATGAAATTTTAAAGCGTGTTGCAGAAGGATATCGACGTATACGAAACACCTTACGCTTTTTATTGGCTAACCTTGGTGACTTTGATGCTAAAAAAGATTTGCTTCCGGTAAAAGAATGGCTATCAATCGATCGCTACGCATTATTCTTAACACATCAACTGCAAGACCATATCAAGCAGGATTATTCGTCTTACGAATTTCATTTAGGCATGCAAAAATTTGTAAGCTTTTGTTCTGAAGACTTAGGTGGATTCTATCTTGATATCTTAAAAGATCGACTTTATACGTCAAATGAAAACTCAAAAGCAAGACGAGCTGCGCAAAGTGCAATTTTTCATATTACACATACCTTGATGAGATTGATGGCGCCTGTCTTAAGTTTTACCGCAGATGAAATTTGGCAAATTCTTATGCCTCAAAGTGATGAATTGGTATTTATGGATACATGGTATGACATTCCAGCTCATGAATTGAATGCTAGAGAATTGTTAGCATGGGAACATATTATTCATGTACGTGCGATTACAAATAAAAAAATTGAAGAATTACGTGAAAAAGGTTTGGTAGGTTCTTCTCTAGAGGCCGAGATAGACATCTACGCATCAGGTGATATCTATCAATCTCTATCAACACTTCACGAAGATCTCAAATTTGCGATGATTACATCATATGCAAAACTTCATGAAAGACAAGGTGATTTACATATCGATGTAACTGCAAGCAAAAATAAAAAGTGCGATCGATGCTGGCATTATCGTGAAGAAGTTGGATCACATCGTGAACATTCAACCATTTGTAATCGTTGCATTAGTAATCTTTTTGAAAAAGGCGAAGTAAGATCGCATGCGTAAATATATTTTGATTGCATTGTTGATCGTTATTTTGGATTTCATATCCAAAAAATGGGTGTTTAATCATTTAGATTTAGGCGGTGCTTGGGTAATCACTTCATTTCTTAATATTGTGCATTTTCAAAATACAGGCGCTGCCTTTAGTTTTTTAAGTGGCGCCTCTGGTTGGCAGAGATATTTCTTTATGAGTATTTCATTTGCTGCAATCATGATGATTATTCGATTAATACATCAGCGATTAAAGCATCCATTATTGTGCTTGGCACTTGCTTTCATTCTTGGTGGAGCGATCGGCAATCTTTGTGATAGAAGCTACTATGGTTTTGTGATTGATTTCATTTATGTTCACTATAAATCCTATTACTGGCCAGCTTTTAATGTAGCGGACAGCTTTATTTCAGTAGGTGTTGCTTTAATTCTCTATGACGCATTCAAAAATAAAAAACCTTTACTGAGTTAATCATGCCTGACTGGAAAAAACTGATAGAAGGTAAAATCGCTCTCGCCAAAAAAGGCCTAAAACGAAACGAACCCAATCTAAGCAATCGCATTCCTGCAGGACAAACACTCACTACTAAATTTCCCATACTTGATTTAGGAATTAGACCTGAAGTAGATGAAAGTAATTGGAAATTAAAAGTGTTTGGCCTTGTTGAAAAAGAGATTGATTTGGATTGGGCGTCCTTGTTAAAACTTCCTCAAACAAAAGATATTTCAGATTTTCATTGTGTCACGCGTTGGTCAATGTTAGATGTGCCATGGGAGGGTGTTTTAGCAAGAGATATATTAGCCTTGGCTAAGCCATTAGATAAAGCACATTATGTGACGCTGCATAGTTATGATGATTACACAACCAATATTCCACTAGAAGTGATGTTAGATGATGATGTGATTGTGGCCCATCATGTTTTTAATAAGCCTCTAGAGAATGAACATGGAGGCCCAGTTAGATTGGTGGTGCCTAAACGCTATGCATGGAAAAGTGCAAAGTGGCTAAAAGCTATTGAATTACACGCAGAAGATAGACCAGGTTTTTGGGAGGTTCGTGGGTATCATAATGATGCTGATCCGTGGCTCGAAGAGCGTTTTTCAGAAAATTAGTAATTTTTTATGATATATTCGTGCTATGAAAGATATGTATAAAAAAATAGGAAGTTGGGTTGCAATTTTTGCAATGCTTTTGACATCTTTTATGCCATTAATTTCACACGCAGTTGAATCAAAGAATAATTTCCATAACTTAGAGAGAATTTGTACCTCCCAAGGTATTAAATTTATTTCGACGCAAAATCAGGGCCCAGAAAAAAATCATACAAATATTAATATGGTGCATTGTGCTTATTGTTCGATAGCTTCAGATAAGAATTATTTACCTGAAGGCAATATCCAATTGGGATTAGCTTTAATTTCAAACCCCGCGAAATTTTTTCTAGAATACGAAATTCCATTAATACAGTCTTACTTTAGGTCTTCACACCCTCCGCAAGCTCCACCTTTAGTTTAAAAATTAACTTTCTATCACGATTAAATTCTGTAATTGAATTTAATCTTTTTTAGTAATTTTTTGAACCAAGGATTAAAAATGAAATTAAAAAAATCATTAATTATTAGCTCTTTAATTGCCGTATCTATTCCAACTTATGTGTATGCTTGCGCAAGTTGTGGTTGTAGCCTAAGCACTGATTGGGATGCGCAAGGTATTTCAGGTGCTCCAGGTATTCGATTAGATTTACGTTATGACTACTTAAATCAAGATCAATATCGGTCAGGTAGCGGCAAAACTTCAAAGGAAGCAGTTAACGATCAAGGAGCAGAGGTAGAAAACAAAACAAAGAACAATTATGTAACAGCAGGCATTGATTATAGTCCAAGCCGAGACTGGGGTATTAATGTTCAGATTCCTTATATAGATCGCTCACATAGCACCTACGGTAGCAACGGCGGCTATCCTAGTACGGACGGCACGCACGGCTATGATACTTCACATACAAAAAGCATTGGAGATATTAAGGTAATTGGACGTTATCTTATATCTGGATATAACTTAGGTCTCCAGTTAGGCGTGAAATTACCGACAGGCGATTATAAAAAGACTTTTGATAGCGGTGACTCTCTGGATAGGGGTCTTCAGCCAGGATCTGGCACGACAGACTTATTAGTTGGCGCTTATCATTTTGGCTCAATCAATAAAGAATGGGATTATTTCGCACAAACTATGGCACAAATTCCAACTAACTTTAGAGAAGGGTATAAACCAGGAAATTCTCTAAGTTTTAATTTTGGTGTTCGTTATATGACTTACGATCTTATAACGCCATCTTTTCAAGTGAATATTAAGCATTCTGGACGTGATGAAGGTTCAACTGATGCTGGTGCAGATCCTGGTAATACAGGAGGTACGCTTGTTTATTTAAGCCCAGGTGCAACAGTCAATATAGACAAAAACTTCAAAGTGTATGGCTATGTTCAGGTGCCAATTTATCAATATGTAAATGGCAATCAATTAGCCCCAACTTGGATTGGTACATTAGGTGCTCGGTACAACTTCTAACAATTTCTAAATTAAGGGGAATATAATGAAAAAATTATTAGTAATATTAAGTTTAATATCAGTAAGTATTTATGCAGCAGAAATGCCTATGCCTGCTAACGACAATAATTCAAAGCCAGCAGATGGCAAGATGGATTCGAAAATGGATCATTCAAAAATGCATCATGAGAAAGATAAACAGGCACCAGATACTAAGAAAGATTCTCCGGATTCAAAAACTCCAGCAAAGGACTAAATTCAGTCCTGAAGTAGGGGCGTGATATTTTTTTCGAGGACGGCTTCGTTAATGTTGCCGTCATCGAACCAAGCATTTTTTCTTAAAATACCTTTTTTATCGATGATAAATGTAAGAGGTATACGCCAAATACGACCATAACCTTTTGCGTCTGTGTCTTGATCCATAGCAATTGGAAATTCATAAGACTTTGTCATTTCTTTCACTTTAGATAAGTCACTTGCATCATCTATGCTGACGAGTATCATCACAAGATTATCTTTTTGATGTTTCTTGAAATAAGTATTAAAAATCGGAATTTCCTCGCGACATGTAGGGCACCAAGTAGCCCAATAATGAATAATGACGGTTTTACCTGCCTGCTCTGCTAAGTTTAATTTTTCACCTTTAATCGTTATAGTTTCAAAAGAAGGTGCCAACTTTCCCTCTTCTAGAGTTTTGCTGAAGCCTTTATTGGAGTTAATTAACATTAATAGGCATAACAGAATTTTTAGCATAAATATCAAACTCGTATCGTAAATTTAATATTTTAATTTATTTTCTTAATTGAATTGAAATTTATTAATTCATCCCCACATAACAAGTATTAGACTAATTTATGAGGAATTAACATGCGTTTTGATAAATTGACCACAAAGTTTCAGCAAGCATTTGCTGATGCGCAGAGTCTTGCAAATGCAAATGACAATCCAAATATTGAGCCAGTTCACATGGTTCAAGCCTTGCTTGACCAAGATGACGGAAGTACGGCCTCACTTTTATCTTATGCAGGTGTTAATTTAGCACCGCTTAAAGTGTCGCTTAAATCATCTATTGATAAACTACCTAAAGTTGAGGGTAATCAAGGTGAAATTTCAATATCTCGAGATTTAAATAATCTTTTAAATTTAACCGAAAAGAATTCACAAAAATTAGGTGATGCTTATATCTCAAGCGAGATGTTTTTATTAGCATTAGCTGATGATAAAAGTGATGTGGCTAAATTATTAAAACAACATGGTTTAACTAAAGCGGCATTAGAAAAAGCTGTTCAATCTGTAAGAGGTAATGACAAAATAAATTCTCAAGATGCAGATGGTCAAAGAGAAGCCTTAAAGAAATATACAATTGATTTAACAGAACGAGCACGCATCGGTAAGCTTGATCCAGTCATTGGCCGTGATGACGAAATACGTCGCACTATTCAAGTTTTACAACGACGTACGAAAAATAATCCTGTATTGATTGGTGAGCCTGGTGTGGGTAAAACAGCGATTGTCGAGGGCTTGGCGCAACGCATCGTAAATGGCGAAGTCCCTGACTCATTAAAAAATAAACGAGTATTGTCGTTAGATATGGCAGCTTTATTAGCTGGCGCAAAGTATCGCGGAGACTTTGAGGAGCGCTTAAAAGCTGTCTTAAAAGAAATTGCGTTGGATGAAGGTCAAACGATAGTTTTTATCGATGAGATCCATACGATGGTAGGCGCTGGTAAGACTGAAGGCGCTATGGATGCAGGCAATATGTTAAAACCTGCATTAGCACGTGGCGAACTTCATTGTGTAGGCGCTACGACTCTAGATGAATATCGAAAATATATTGAGAAAGATGCTGCATTAGAAAGACGATTCCAAAAAGTGCTCGTAGATGAACCTTCAGTGGAGGCTACTATTGCGATCCTTCGTGGGCTTCAAGAGAAATACGAGCTTCATCACAATGTAGAAATCACTGATCCTGCGATTGTAGCTGCGGCGGAATTATCACATCGATATATTACGGATCGATTCTTACCTGATAAAGCTATCGACTTAATTGATGAGGCTGCATCCCGTATCAAGATGGAGATTGATTCTAAACCAGAAGTTTTAGATAAATTAGAGCGTCGACTTATTCAATTAAAAATTGAGCGTGAAGCAATGCGTCGTGAAAAAGATGAAGCGTCTAAAAAACGTTTTGACTTAATTGAAGATGAAATTAAGAAGCTTGAAAAAGAATTTAGTAATTTAGAAGAAGTTTGGAAATCAGAAAAAGCACAACTTCAGGGCTCAAAACATATTAAAGAAGAAATTGAACAAATACGTTTGAAAATTGAAGAGGCAACACGAAAAGGCGAATGGCAAAAAGTCTCTGAGTTGCAATATGGAAAATTGCCTGAATTAGAAACACAACTTAAACAAGCGACCAAAGCTGAGACGGCTAAACCACAAGCAAATCGTATGTTGCGTACTGAAGTAGGTGCCGATGAAATTGCAGAGGTTGTGAGCCGTGCTACAGGTATTCCTGTTTCAAAAATGATGCAAGGTGAGCGCGATAAGCTTTTAAAAATGGAAGATAAACTCCATGAGCGTGTCGTAGGACAAGATGAGGCTGTACGAGTGGTGTCGGATGCAATCCGTCGATCACGATCAGGCCTAAGCGACCCTAATCGACCTTACGGTTCTTTTCTATTCTTAGGGCCCACAGGCGTAGGTAAAACGGAACTTTGTAAGTCATTAGCCAACTTTTTATTTGATTCACCAGATCATTTAATCAGAATTGATATGAGTGAGTTTATGGAGAAGCATTCTGTAGCGCGTTTGATTGGTGCGCCGCCAGGGTATGTGGGCTATGAAGAAGGGGGATACCTTACTGAGGCTGTGCGACGAAAACCTTATAGTGTTGTTTTATTGGATGAGGTAGAAAAAGCACATCCAGACGTGTTTAACGTACTTCTTCAAGTATTAGATGATGGGCGCTTAACAGATGGACAAGGGCGCACTGTAGATTTTAAAAATACCGTGATTATTATGACATCTAACTTAGCTTCTAATATGATCCAGTCGATGTCGGGTGATGACTATCAAGTGATTAAATTAGCAGTAATGGGCGAAGTTAAAAATCATTTCCGTCCAGAGTTTATTAATCGTATTGATGAAGTAGTTGTTTTCCATGCGTTAGGTGATAATCATGTGAAATCGATTGCAGCGATTCAATTGCAGTACTTAAAAGACCGATTAGCGCAACTTGAAATGAAAGTAGATATTACGGATGCTGCTTTAGAAGAAATTTCAAAAGAAGGTTTTGATCCAGTTTATGGTGCAAGACCATTGAAAAGAGCGATTCAATCTGAAATTGAAAATCCACTCGCTAAAGAAATTTTAGCAGGCCATTTTATGGCAAAAGATACCATTAAGATTGATAGTGTTTCAGGTAAACTTAAATTTACTAAAGTTTAAGCAAAGCCTTAATTGATGAAACAAGCTAGTCAAACATTGGCGATCCGAACTTCGGGTCGCCATTTTTACGATGTCACCCAAAAAGTTTTGGATTGGGTAAATGAATCTGACTTTAAAGAGGGTTTATTAACGCTTTATGTTCAACATACTTCTGCGAGTCTGCTTATAAATGAGAATTACGACCCCGATGTTTTAGTTGATCTAGAAAGTTTTTTTGAACGCTTAGTTCCTGATGGAGATCCTTTGTTTATCCATACAGCTGAAGGTAAAGATGATATGCCGGCGCATATTAGAACTGCATTAACACAAACAAGTCTCTCTATACCGATTAAGCAAGGTAAAGTTGCTTTAGGCCAATGGCAAGGTATTTTTTTATATGAACATCGCTATCAGTCACATGATCGACGTATCTTGATGCATGTAATTGGTGAATAATTTATTTAATTGAAGTCCACGCAAGAGGATCAAAAGGTTTGCTGAGCTTTCTTAATTCAAAATAAAGTCCATTCGATTCATTGCCCCCTGTATTACCTACTAAGGCGATCACATCACCTCCACGCACAATCTCCCCTGTCTTTTTAAGTGTAGATTGATTGTTGCCATAAAGGCTCATATAACCTTCTCCATGATCCACAATAATAAGATTGCCAAAGCCACGAAGCCAGTCAGCAAAAACCACACGACCTGTTGCAATCGATTTTACTTCATTGCCTTCATTAGATTTAATAAATAAACCTTTCCAAGACAAGCCGGTATCTTCTCGTGCAGAACCAAATCGATTAATGACATCTCCTTTTACAGGCAAACTTAATTTACCTCGAAGCGATTCAAATTTCTGACCTGCAAATGTTTCTGTAGGAATAGTTTCATTACGCACAATAGGTGTTTTCGAAGATGTTTTTTCTTCACGTTTTGAAGGGATAGGTGCGGAAGGTAATCTCGCTAAACGATCAACGAGGTCAGTCAATCTTTTTTCATCTCGCATTAATTTTTGAATTTCATTGCGCTGCTGATTAATCTTAGAAGATAAACTTGCAATGAGTTTGGCACGATCTTTCTTTTGTGATTCGAGCTCTGTTCGCTTTATCTCTTCTTTTTGTTTTAAACTCGCAATTTCTTTTAATTTCGAAGCAGTTTCCAGACTATAGGCTTCAATCTTTTTTAAATTGCCTTGCATTTGATAAATGCTTTTAGCGCGAGCTTTTGCCACATAAGAATAGTATTGAATATTCCTTGCGACAACACTCGGATTTTCAGATTGGATAATCATTTGTAAATAACCAGGATCGCCATGAAGATATTGTTGGTAGATTTGTTGCCCCAACATTTTTCTCTGGAGATCAACTTGAGACTCTACTGTATCGGATTGTGCTTTGAGTTCTTGAAGTTTGGTATAGTTTTTCTTTTGTTGAGCTGATATTTCATAAAGTGAACGATTCGTATCGCTAATTTGTTTTTCGCTTTTTTTTAATTGATCAGTTGCATCTTCTTGCGCTTTTTGTGTGCCGCTCAATTCTTTTTTAAGCTGGTCAATTTTTTCATGAACAGCATTTAAATTTTCTTTCGCGGAATCAGCTTTAGTTGCAGCTAAAGCAGGATGAGATAAAAATAATATGAAGATGCATTGAATTAAAAAATTCAATGGGATATTTTTGACTTTAATCATTCAATTGAATTAGATTTTGTCCTGTCATCTCGGATGGTTGTTTTTCCCCCATGAGATGAAGCAGGGTAGGAGCAATATCAGAGAGTTTTCCATGGGGCTTAATTGTTGCTTTACGACCAACGTAAAGTAAAGGCACCACATTTGTGGTGTGTTGAGTATGAACTTGTTTATTTTCATAATCCTCCATAAGTTCTGCATTGCCGTGATCTGCCGTAATGATGACTTCACCACCAATCGTTTCCATAGCATTCACCACTTGACCGATACATGCATCAAGTGCTTCCATTGCTTTAATCGCGGCGTCAAGATTGCCCGTGTGACCTACCATATCAGCATTCGCAAAATTACATATGATCGCGTTATATTTTTTACTTTGAATGGCGTCGGTAAGTTTTTGTGCGACTTCGAATGCACTCATTTCAGGTTTTAGATCATAAGTTGCAACCTGAGGGGATGGAACTAGAATGCGATCCTCGCCATCGTATACAGTTTCATTGCCACCATTAAAGAAGAATGTGACGTGCGGATATTTTTCTGTTTCTGCAATACGTAGTTGTTTTAAACCCAATTTCGAGATGTATTCACCGAACGAATTATTGACCGATGTCGGTTTAAAAATAGCTGATGATTTTTTGTCATTTTGATCATACTGAGTCAGCGTGAAATAGTGACTGATGTTAATTTTCTTTTGACGTTCAAAAGCATTAAAGTTGTCTTGTAAAAGCGCATCTGTAATTTGTCGTGCACGATCAGATCGATAATTCATAAATACAACTGCGTCACCATCTTGGATAGTGATGGCTTTTTGATTTTCATCATGAATAGATGTGGGTTTTATAAACTCATCCGTTTCTTCCCTTTGATATCCTTTGTGAATCGCATCGATCGGATCTGTGACATGAATAGGAGACCCCATGGTTAATGCGTTATAAGCCAACTCAATACGAGGCCAGCGCTTATCGCGATCCATTGCATAGTAGCGACCTGATATAGAAGCAATTTTACCAATACCTATTTCTTTTAAATGAGATTTGAGTTGTTCGATATATTGCAAAGCGCTTTTAGGTGGCGTATCTCGACCATCTAAAAAAGGATGAACGTAAACATTTTTTAAATCACATTGCTTCGCGAGTTTTAACATGGCATAGAAGTGATCTAAATGACTATGAACACCACCATCGGAAAAAAGACCTAAAAGATGTAAGGCTTTGCCGTTTTCTTTAAGAGATTTAAATGCATTGATAAGGAGTGCATTTTTAAAAAAATCACCTGAGGCGATGCTTGAATTAATTCTTTCAAGATCCTGTTGAATAATGCGCCCAGCACCTATATTTAAATGCCCCACTTCTGAATTACCCATCTGTCCTTGAGGTAAGCCTACAAATTCCTCAGAAGCATTAATAAAACTATGTGCGTACTTATTCCACAAACCATTCCAGTGTGGCATTTTTGCATTTTTAATTGCATTATGGTCTTCGTCTTCTCTATGGCCAAAGCCATCCAAGATGATGAGTAACACAGGTTTTTTTAGCATAGTAGAAGGCATGTATATGTTGCTTAAAGATTAATGAATTATAATGCTTGTCATCAAATTTCACACTCCTTAACGTGACTGCGCTATGAAATCAATCAAGATGTATACCAGTGCTTATTGCCCTTATTGCTCAAATGCTGAAAAGCTTTTGTCTAAAAAAGGGATTACAGATATTAAAAAAATACGTGTAGACGGAGATTCGGCTATTTTAGAAGAGATGATTGAAAAAACTGGACGTCGCACAGTGCCCCAAATTTACATCGGTGACTACCATGTAGGTGGATTTGATGATTTAAGAGCGCTAGACTTAGAGGGTAAGCTTGATCCACTTCTCGGGATTTCCTAGAAAGATTCCCCTTATTTTATTTAAATATTCTCGATAAAAAGATAGAATGCTGTATTCGTTTAATTAAATAACAGCGGCCTTAAAGCCCGCGTGACTGGAAAATAACATGGCAGAAAAAAAGAAAGCAGCACCTAAATCAACTAAAGCAGAAAAAAGCGTAAAAATTGATCCACAAGCAAACGGAAGCGCGCAGCCTGGGTTTGCTATTGAAAAACTTTTTCTTAAAGATGTTTCAGTTGAAGTGCCTAATTCTCCAGAAATATTCACACAACGTGAAGCACCTCAAATCGCTATTGAATTAGGTAATTCAGGCAAGCCTTTGGCTGATGGTTATTTTGAAGTTGCTTTAAAAATTACTGTGACATCAAAAATTGCTGATAAAACAGCTTTTCTCATTGAGGTGACACAAGCAGGTATTTTCGCATTACGTAACATTCCAGAAGAAAATCTTGAGATGATTATCGCGATTACCTGCCCTAATATTTTATTCCCATATGCACGCGAAGCTATTTCAGATTTAGTGATTAAAGCAGGTTTTGCGCCTGTTCTCTTAAATCCAATTAATTTTGAAATGCTATATATGCAACAAAAGCAGCAAGCAGCGGGTAATGCGGTTGGCACAAAAAACTAACTTTTTCTTCCGTTATTTTTTTATATGGATTGTGTGTGTCATATCACAATCCGCTTATGCTGAATTTCGATCTGTCATATCTGCTAAAACCATTTTATATGAAGCGCCCTCAGCAACCACTAAAAGAGTTTATTTGGTAGGCGAAGGCTATCCCTTGGAAATTATTGTAAACCTTGGCGATTGGCTTAAAGTCAGAGATCCTTATGGCACTTTAAGTTGGGCAGAATCAAAAAATTTACAATCCAAAAGAACAGTGATTGTGAAAGTAGATAAAGCAAATATATATAAAGAGCCTGAATCTAAATCAGCGCTTGTAGCTACCATTGAAAAAGATGTCATCATTGAACTTTCCGACCCCCTCATTACTAATGGTTGGATTAAAGTGCGCTATCAACAAGATCTAGATGGGTACATTCAAACCTCTCAAGTATGGGGAATTTAATTAATTGAAAATTGCAGTCTTAGGTGCGGGCGCATGGGGTACAGCTTTAGCAATGCAAATCAGCCAAAAGCATCGCGTAACTTTATGGGCTAGAAATGCAGGCCATGTCTCTGGCATGCGTAAAGCAAGATCAAACCCACTTTATCTAGGCGACTTTCCTTTTAATGATCAATTGATGCTCGAAGATAATTTGAGCGAAGCAATTCATGATGCCGAACTTATTTTGTCGGTCGTACCTACTTCCGGTTTTAGAGCTATTTTAAAAGAGATTAAATCTTTAAATCATAAAGCGCCGGTTATATGGGCTAATAAGGGATTAGAAGCAGGGACAGCAAAATTACCGCACGAAGTTGCCATGGAAGAATTAGGCGACCCTAACAAAACAGGACAGCATTGGGGCGCTTTATCAGGCCCTAGTTTTGCAGCTGAGCTCGTAAGGTCTCTGCCTACTGCACTAACCCTAGCAGCAACCGACGAAGCATTTACACAAAGCTTAGCTTCTATTATTCATGGAAATAACTTACGCGTTTATACAAGTCAGGATGTGATTGGTGTGTCTGTCGGAGGCGCACTTAAAAATGTAATTGCTATTGCTGCAGGTATTTCAGATGGCATGGGATTTGGAAATAACGCGAGAGCTGCTTTAATTACGCGAGGCTTAGCTGAGATTACACGTTTTGGTATGAGTTTGGGTGGTCAAAAAGATACTTTCATGGGGCTTACAGGCGCTGGTGATTTAATTTTAACCTGTACCGGAGATTATTCAAGAAATCGTGAAGTTGGTTTAAGGCTTGCTAAAGGGCAAACGATTGATGAAGTTTTAAAGGGGTTAGGCCATGTTGCTGAAGGTGTCTATACAGCCAAAGAAGTTGTGAATCGGGCAAAAGCGCTTCATGTATCTATGCCTATTACGCATGAAGTAAATCAAGTATTAAGTTTTGGTAAATCACCTAAAGAAGCTGTGATCGATTTATTAGGTCGCGAGCAAAAGTCAGAAATACATTAAGTCCTAAGATCCACCTGTAAATCCATTTTGCCGCCAAGCTTCATACAAAAGAATTGCGGCTGCATTCGATAAATTTAAGCTCCTACTATTTTCCTTCATAGGGATTCTTATTTTTTTATTTTCATCAAATTGATTGCGAATCAATTCAGGTAGTCCTCGCGTTTCAGGTCCAAATAAGAAGATGTCCCCTTTTTGATATGCAACTTCATGGTAGGACATATCCCCTTTGGTTGTGACAGCAAATATTCGAGCGTCGCCATGACGCGACTCGAATGTTGAGAAATCTGGATAAGTTTTAACTGATGCATATTCATGATAATCAAGCCCTGCACGCACAAGCTGTTTATCATCCAAACTAAAACCTAAAGGTTCAATTAAGTGAAGTTGTGTACCTGTATTGGCACAAAGCCTAATAATATTGCCAGTGTTGGGCGGAATTTCAGGTTCAAAAAGGGCGATAGAAAACATAAAATATAACAACTGATTAATTTTTATACAATTGTAACAAATTATAGTAAAATAACTTAACAATTGCTTTTTAAGACTATTTTAATAATTAAATCATATAGATAGGGATTTATCATGATTGAATCGCAGCCTAATATAAGTCAGCAACCCATTCAATTCGAACGAAAATCCCCTAAAGAACAAAAAAAATCCCCAAACCCCCGCTGGTCAGTTGCTGAAATTGAAGCTTTATATGCACTACCTTTTAGTGACCTTATGTTTAAGGCTCAAACTATTCATCGTGAAAATTTTGATGCTAATAAAGTTCAAGTAAGCACGCTCTTGTCTATTAAGACAGGAGGATGTTCAGAAGACTGTGGTTATTGCCCTCAATCTGCCCGCTATGAAACCAATGTAGAAAATGAAGCCATGATGCCGATTGATGAGGTACTTAAAGCTGCGAAGGCTGCAAAGGAAGCTGGCGCCAGTCGTTTTTGTATGGGCGCTGCTTGGAGAAGCCCTAAGGATAAGGATTTAAAGCCCGTGTTAGAAATGATTCAAGAAGTTAAAAAAATGGGACTTGAAACTTGCGCAACTCTCGGCATGTTAAAGGATGGGCAAGCCAACATGTTAAAAGAAGCAGGACTTGATTATTACAACCATAATTTAGATACAGCACCTGAATTTTATGGCGACGTAATTTCAACGCGCGTATATCAAGACAGACTTGATACATTAGACCGAGTTCGAGAAGCTGATCTTCATGTATGTTGTGGTGGCATAGTAGGTATGGGGGAGAGTAGAGCTCAGCGTGCAGGTTTGATTGCGCAACTCGCTAATATGGAAAAGCAGCCCGAGAGTGTGCCGATTAATTTATTGACACAAGTAGAAGGTACGCCTTTACATGGCACCGAACCACTTGATCTTTTTGAGTTTGTAAGAACCATTGCTGTTGCGAGAATTACGATGCCAAAAAGTTATGTCAGATTATCCGCAGGAAGACAATCGATGCACGAAGGCATTCAATCATTAGCTTTCTTAGCTGGGGCTAACTCAATTTTTTATGGTGAAAAGTTATTGACGACAGATAATCCGGATGCAAAAGTTGATCAAGCCTTATTTAATAAGTTAGGCATTCATACTATATAAGTTTGTGATGCTAGATCAAATTCATCATGAACTTCAATCCTTAAAAGACAATCATCTTTTTAGAACAAGAAAATTATTAAGCGGAAGATTGGGATCTAATCTTTCTTTTAATCATCAAAATTATTTAAGCTTTTCATCGAATGATTATTTGGGTCTTTCACAAAATCAATCTATCCAAGATGCGCTGATCGAAGGTATTCATTTGTCAGGCAACGGTATGGGCGCCTCTCATCTTATTTCAGGACATCATGAATTCCATGAGGCATTTGAAAATGCATTCAGTGAAGCAATTCGTTTTGAAAGAGCACTTTTATTCTCATCAGGCTATATGGCCAATATGGGTGTCATCTCAGCATTAGTTGGGAAAGACGATACTATTTTTTCTGATAAGTTGAATCATGCATCATTGAATGATGCATCTATTCTTTCTCGTGCCATACATAAAAGATATCGACATCATGATTTGCAGCATTTAGAAGATTTACTTCAAACATCAAAATCAAAAGTAAAGCTTATTGTTACTGATGCTATTTTCAGTATGGATGGAGATCTAGCTAATATTCCGGATTTATTGAGATTATGTGAAATGTACGATGCTTATCTTTATATAGATGATGCACATGGTTTCGGTGTATTAGGCAAAAACGGCAAAGGCACACTGCAATACTTTTATGATCAAGAAAAAATTAAAGAACCTTATTCGCCCAGAATTATTTATATGGCAACGCTGGGGAAGGCGGCTGGTATTCATGGCGCTGTCGTAGCATCTTCAAATAATCTTATCGAATATTTCATTCAAAAATCTAAACAATATATTTATACGACTGCTATGCCAGCTTTTATGGCCTATGGATTAAAAGAATCTTTAAATCAAATTTTAAAAGCAGATCAAATAAGAACTCACTTAAGTAATCTTATTACACAGTTTAGAGCTAATGTTAAATTTAAAAAAATAGCTTTAGGTAGCTCTTTAACAGCTATTCAGCCTCTTATTGTTGGAAGTGAAATTAATGCATTAAGATTAAATCAATGGTTAATGCAAAAGGGAATATATGTCCCTGCTATTAGGCCGCCTACTGTGCCTCATGGAACTTCTCGGTTACGCATCTCATTTTCAGCATTACATCAAAATAAGGATGTGATGACATTAATGAAAAATATATTAGCTTTTGAAAGCCAATCTGATGCACATTAAAAAAATTGGACAGGGCAAAGATCTTGTTCTTATTCATGGATGGGGTATGCATAGTGGTATATGGGAACCTATCATTGAGAAATTTTCAAACCAATACACGCTTCATCTTGTTGATATTCCAGGCATGGGTAAAAGTCATATTATCGACCCTTATGATCTCAATCACTTAGTTGAAGTGATCAGTCAAAAATTGCCATCTTCGTTTGATATTTTAGGATGGTCTTTAGGTAGCCTGATTGCATTAAAAATGAGTTTAATATACCCAAAAAAAATTCATCGTATGGTTTTAGTGGGAGGGACACCTTGTTTTATTAATCAGACAGATTGGAGTTTTGGCGTAGATCTAAGAGATTTTAATGATTTTGCTAATAAGCTTTTTAAAGATTACAAATCAACCATGATGAATTTTTACACTCTACAACTCATGTATTCAAAACATAGTAAATTGCTTATTAAAAATCTTAAAGAGATTAACGAAGAAGTAGATCCGCCTAAAGTCAAGTCATTGCAACTTGGACTTGATATCTTATTAAATAATGATTTGCGAGATGACATTAATAAAATTAACCATCGAACACTTTTAATAGTCGGTGACATGGATCGCTTGACACCAAAATCAGCTTCTATATGGCTTGAAAGTCATTTAAAACAAGCGCAATTGAAGATAATCCAAGGCGCATCACATATTCCTTTTTTATCTCACCCAGATGATTTTTTTGACCATCTCGATCAATTCTTATTGGCAGCTTAATTATGACTCAACATCATATTGATAAAAAAAGAGCTCAAGCATCATTTAATAAAGCTTCAGCTTCTTATGAAGATGCCGCAGTGCTTCAAAAGCATGTGCTAGGAGAAATGTTTTTAAGGCTTAAATTACTCAAAATTAATCCTAACATTATTCTGGACTTGGGCTGTGGGCCTGGCAATGCAGGACCTGATTTAAAATCTGCATATAAGCCTCACGATCTCATTTATTTAGATTTTGCATATGACATGTTAAAAAAAGCAGAAGAAAAAAACAAAGATCATTTCTTAAAGGCATTTTCAAGCAAAACTGCACAGCAATTTATTTGTGCAGATATGGAAGCTATCCCATTATTAGAAAATAGTGTCGATATGGTTTGGTCAAATTTATCTCTTCAATGGTGCAATGATCTTGATCAGGTATTTACGCAAATAGCGAAAACATTAACGCATAATGGACTTTTTATATTTAGTACATTCGGACCAAGTACGCTTCATGAATTAAGAGCTTCACTCGCATCATTTTCTCAACACTCTCATGTAAATCAATTTATTGATATGCACGATATTGGCGATGCGCTAATACGATGTGGCTTTTCAGATCCGGTTTTAGATGTAGATGTTTATACACTCACCTACAACACATTTAAAGAGATTATGTATGACTTGAAGCATATCGGAGCTCGTAATGCGCTTCAAGGAAGAGCAAAGGGCATGACAGGTAAAGGCTTCTTGTATCAATTAGAAAAATTATATGAAGTTTATAGGGCCAATGAAAAACTTCCTGCAAGTTACGAGGTTGTATACGGGCATGCATGGAAAGTGAACAAGCAGCTCGATGAATCTTCAATTGTTAAATTTTACCCAAAACAATAATGCATTCATTTTTTATAACTGGTACTGATACGAATATAGGAAAGACGGCTATTACCTGCAGCTTAATTGCTAAATGCATTGAAGAAGGATTTCGCGCAGGGGGCATGAAGCCTGTTGCTGCAGGGTGCCATATAGAAAATGGTTATATGATCTCTGATGATGTTAAAAAAATCATTGAAGTAAGCAATGTTGATCTAAATATCAAAGAAATTAATCCTTATTCATTCGAGCTACCGATCGCTCCCCATATAAGCTTTAAATCAAATGAAATTGATATTCATTTAATCAAGAAATATTTGCGATCCTTTGAAAATAAAATGGATTATTTATTTATTGAAGGAGTAGGGGGATATGCAGTTCCTCTAACTGAGACCTTTACTACAGCTGACTTAGTTGAGAGTCTAGATATACCTGTTATTTTGGTGGTGGGCATGAAATTAGGCTGTATCAATCACGCTTTATTGACTGTTGAATCTATTTTAAATAAAAAACAAAAGCTTTGTGGCTGGGTCGCCAATCGGATAGATGGGGATATGCAAGCTTACGAAGAAAACTTTTCTTTTTTAAAAGAAAAAATCAAGGCGCCTTGTTTGGGTGAAGTGCCTTATTTCAAAGATTTTGATCCTTATAAAGCATCAAAATTTATCAATCTTAATAAGCTTAACGATAAAGCTTATTAAGATTGATGTAGTCAGCTACCTCTGCAGGCAAAAGATCCATAACATTATTATTTGAATAAATGGCCTCTCGAATTTGAGAAGACGAGATATCAATATACTCAAATTGTTTTGCCATAATTAGACCGTGACTAGATCCATGAAGATCCTCAACATCTTGAGTTAACCTTTTAACCCATTCTTTTTTTAAAGTTGATGTTAATTGATCTGCAAGAATAGGGGATTCGCGTCTTTCTGTTATTAATATATGGCAATAATTAAAAAGTTTATCCCATACATGCCATGACTCAAGGTTTAGAAAAGCATCACTTCCCATTAAAAAACAAAACGCTTGTCCCTCTTTTTTTTCTATCGCAAGACTTTGCAATGTTTCAATCGTATAAGAGGGTTTAAGGTCACTTTGATTTTTTTTAATTTCACGGTCATCAATAAAGAAATTAGGATATGGATTTAGAGCGAGATTAAGCATTTCTATGCGATGCTTATTTTCTAAAACGATATTTTTATGCGGCGCTAAACCAGATGGGATAAAAAGCACTTTCGACAATGACGCAAGATCTTGCCACGCTTTAGCTAATTTTATATGACCATAGTGTATTGGATCGAATGCACCACCTAATACACCAATAAGTTTCAAAGACATTCCTTATTTACGT
>Ga0208742_1000192_pt1 | contig 25987 bp, 40 predicted proteins | sample CryBogCBH28Sep08_FD_184601 | JGI IMG/M metagenome (GOLD analysis project Ga0208742, IMG submission 184601) | Freshwater microbial communities from Crystal Bog, Wisconsin, USA - CBH28Sep08 (SPAdes) (version 2) | ecosystem: Environmental > Aquatic > Freshwater > Lake | place: Crystal Bog... | reverse complement strand
TTGTATTTTTTGCTCAACAACTTGATAGATGAGAACTGTTCACGTTGGTCGTCATGTACATAAACAAAGCCGCCTTCTTCCACAGCCATGATATTGCCGACCTTGGTTCCAGTGTAGGCTTCCACAATCCACATCTTGTTCTTTACAACAGTCTTGGCAATTAGTTCTTCGTTCATTTTGTATTCAACTTTCTTCTACATTCTTCTTTCATGGCAGCAGTAAAGTCGGGACTTATCTCTGCAATACGACAATCGTATCTCGGTGCGGCATCTGGTAATGCATTATTGATACCATACAATATACCAAACAAGGCCGCCATTAACAATATCAAGGCCGGCCACATCAGTAAGTGTTCTTTTAGTCTGGTCATTTAATTGTTCTTATAAAAAATATAATTTAGCCAGGCAAGGCCAATGTCCCAGGCTACTCCAGCCCAGTCACCTTTGCCAAAGTCCACTACAGCAACCATGGCCAACCAGCCAATGATGAACCAGGTAATCTGTACATAATTGCGGCGATACCAACTGACAATACTATTCATAACTTCTCCTTATTTTGCTGCAGGACGTTTACGTTCATAATTTGTTTTTTGTAACTCTACCCATACACGAGTCTTACGTGCCTGATGCCAATCTACAACCGCAACAATCAGCATGGTCCCAAAAAATCCAATCAACAGGCCTATGGCCAGTAATAAACCTATCTGAGCTATACACATGTTATTTCTCCGGGTAGGGCGCTTCTAAAAAGCGAACATAGCTGTCGGCCATATCGGCCATTTTGACCAGATCATACCGGCCACAGAACTTTAAGAACTGTGCGCCTACCATGGGTCGATTCAGCGGCTGACTATTGCCTTCAATAGTGCCCACAATTTTAGCTTTAACTTCTTCGGGCTGTGCAGTCAAGTCCACTAATTGTACATTACGTAAGTAGTCATCCAAGACACGATGTTCCACGCCGTTGTGGTCGGTCCAGCGTTGCAACATCAGATTATTCCACGCAAAGCCTTTCGCATCTTTGTCGGCAAATGCCTCTGCAAGTCCCACTTTATTTTTACTTCCCACCTTACGGACCCCCGGGTACGCTGAAAAGATATTGTCGGTCGGATCTCCTCGCATGCACTTTTCGAAAAGAATCCACTTAGGATCCGGAATGACTTTTGCTTCCTTAGTCTTTTTATCGATGACTGCTTTACCTTTTTTGTCGAAAATACCCGTAATAGTGTGGAGCTCATCTGCAATTCCGTTGTATTGATTTACGTTTTCTGCTAATAATTGATAAAAATCTGTATCGCTTGATACAATGGTGTGATGATCATGACGATGTTGTTGTATCCAACCGGCAATTAAATCATCTGCTTCTAAATCAGGGTGTTGTAATACTGTACAGTTAGTTCTATTTGCTAAGAACTCTTTTAAACTGTCAAAGGTTTCCCAAAATAGTCGATCTTCTTCAGCTTCTGATTCTGTTAATGCCGCACGAGCCACAGCACGATTGGCCTTGTACGGTGTATAGAAATCTTTACGCCAGCTACGCCCTTCTAAACAAAATACCACGTGATCTGCTCGCTGATCTCTAAATGCTTTACTAACACTATTTAGCGTTACGTGAATAGCGAAACCCAAGCGGTCCCAGGTATCAGCCTGGCGGTGAGCGGCGTGTCTAGCACGGAAAAATGTATTAGCGGTGTCAACAAGTAGATATCTCATAGCATTATAATAGCATATAATGATTAACCTGTCAAGCCTTTTATAAACTCCCAGGCTACAATTTTATGGCTTTCGGGCCCCCAATGTTGCCCGTCTCTGGCCCGATCTGGTGCACCTCTGGAGTTTGGATCAAATGCTTGTACAGCTTTGATTTCAAAAATGGGTAGGCCAAAACTCTGCACTATCTGCTGATTTCGATAAAATCGTTGGAGACTATTGTGGGTGTCCATGTACCAGACATGTTCAGTTTGAGCCTGGGTGGGAATTATGGATTCAACTCGATCTGCGTAATAGGTTTCAAATCGACTTGGGTCAGGCCATAGTATGAATACTGATTGTATATTGAGCAGACCCTGGCAATTGGTCAAGATTCTTGCTACAGTATCTGTACTGGCCTGTTGTATACCCAAGTTTACCATCGGATAAGGTCGTTCTTGGGCCACTATGCTGGGCCATACTTGATCCGTTGCTAGACCTATGCCCTCGGTTAAACTACATCCTAAAGCCAAGTCTACCGGCTGATCACTGTATTGAGTCAGGTCCGCGGTACGAAAGCCCTGTGGGTTATAGGTATAGTTGATCTCAATTCCATCCCACAATCCTTTGTTTGGATTACGGTCGAGGCTTTGTTGGTGATCTGACCCGGCCCAAGACCTGGTAGTGTTGTGTGGATTCCAACTAAATGGAATTTGGTTTTGCTTCCAGAAATTCATAAAGGTAATCGGCCCAGGCACGATGTGCCTCGGCAAGAAAATGATAATGTTTGGTTGCCTGAAAGCCCTGGTTGGTCAGCCATTGATAATAGGTCAGTTGTTTATCGTATGGTCCTATGTAGCTGTGATTCCACTCGTGCAGACCAGACCTATTGGGATTGTCGGAATTGTCTGTGGTGATTTGACCTGATGCTATGTTGGCAAAGTCACTGAAACAATTGAAGAATACATGGCGGATACCGGCAGTTTCTAAGTCAAGGTGTAACTGATATATACGTTGATGCCAGGCCAACATTTTGTCTTCGCGTGTTGCAGTTGTTTGTCCAATGACCCAATTTCTGTAGCGTTCGGCAAGCTCAGGGGGAACAGCATCTGTTCCGCTGGCAGTGACCTGATAATAGGTACCATCATGTAACCACTCTTCACGTTCCCAGGTGGCCCAGCCTATGATGAGTAGGTCAGGCTTGTTGTTTTCAAGATACCTGCGTGTGGTACGCATGATGCGATCATTGCTACTGGCTGATTCAGCATCACAATCCAAGATAGCACCCAGGCGGTTGGCCAGTTCGCAACCATAACTGGCTGCAAGATTGTCTGGATGAGGTTGTCGGCCCAGTCGCCAATACAGCGGATCATCTTCGGCAAAGCAAGCAGGTTTTACTGCTTCGGCTCCGGCGCTGTTGCTATCACCGTTTACGTAAACTATCAACTTACTTCGGTCTTTCCGTTGCCCAGATCCCTACGATCAACCACACGTGGACGAGCCTCAATTGGTTGATTGGCTTCCCATTGCTCGTAGTTTTCTGATATAACATTCTTGCAAATGTCAGCAAACCAACGATCTACAATAATATCCTCGGGTTCATTGGGTTTGGTTTGATACCCGGCACGTACCAGATTGGTAATAAACTTTTCATTCCAATCCAATTCAAATGCACCATTGCCCATGTTTTCTGGGTCCAGTTCCACACTCAAAATAGCCACATAAGGTTCGCCTCGTTCTGTGGCTATATCTTTGGCTGATTTTTTTGATACCTTGGCCTTTGGTTCTTCAACCTTGACTTCGGGTTTACGTTTAAATCTATCGAGCAATCCCATCTTCATTCTCCTTAACTTCAATCCAGGTATAGTCACCTAACCATTTGACCTGACAAATGTATTCCCAATCACACGGAGCACCGGTACTCCAATCTGCAGGTCCGGTTTGTGTCAATCGTGTGTGTCCGGTATCTCGTTCTAGTAAGAGCCAATACTTTTGGCCATGATATATCTGGAAATCGTATTTAGCGGCATGTACCATGTCGGTGATATCTAATCGCCGTTTTAATTCTGCAGCCTGACGCTGTAGCACTTCTACCAATTCTGTAATCCTGTTGTATTCCTGTTGAGCATGCATACGGGCCACATTGACCATGATGTCTTTTTGTCGCTCAACGGGAATAAGATCAAACTTGGGCCCTCCGGCTTCGGTCGGGTAAGGACTGACATTGCGATTAAAAAATGCAACAAGAGTATTACCAACGGTAATATCAAAACTTTCACGGCCGTCAGCGACATTAGATTTTTTGTCTGTCATTTGATCCAATGTTGTACCAGTACCATCAAGCTCAACCAGGCCCACATGGTATTAAAACCTACCAGGGTTGGTAGAGCTTTTTTACGACTGGCCCAGATAAGTGTCACGCTGGTTGCCAGTGTAAGATAATACAATTCCCAGATCTGTATACCAAAGATCAGGCCCGGGATAATGATAATGGCCTTGGCCAACCAGGATACAAACTCTACAGTATTATAACTGGTCCAGTACTCGCGTGTGAACCACATGGCATAACAGTCACGCATGTTACGCCAGCCCGAGTGGCTATAGCTGATTATCATCAGCACCAACCACACACCTACTGCTACTAAGATTTGAGCTGTGGTCATTGTTTTAATTTCCAAATAATATGTTCTGTGGTATTGTGCCAGCGATCTTCAAACACAGATTCGCCTGGGCCGGTCCACACAGCACGACCTTGATACGCAAAATCTAACCACATCCATCGATTAGATAATTCACACTTCCTAGGCCACCATAAAAATTTTAATCGCCATGCGGCTCTGTTGTAAAATGGATCGTAAGTTTCATCCATGCCGGTGTATAGTCCTTGTGGGAACATTACTTGCCCCAGCCGTTGCCCCATAAGTCTACATGTAGGCGTGGACTATAATTAAACCCGTGTGTACAGCAAATGTTGGCAATGTTTACTTTGTTTGATTCGTATGGATCAACTACACCACCCTGTGGCATCAGGTAAACTGATCCTTTGAATCCACCTGCACGGAAAGCGTCAACCGCTCGAACAGCCTCGTTTACATGTTCCTGAGTTTCTACCACAAACTTGAGATATGTGTGCCCATAGGTTTGATAAATGTTTACAACCTTGGGTTTGATAGCATCATCCCATGCCTCGCCTGATGCGCTTAGTTTGGCACTGACCGAAAATGTAACTTCTCTATCGGCATGTTCTCCGGCCCATTCAATTAAGAAATCTCGGAAATCTTCGTGCAGTTCTTGAGTGCCATTGGTTTCGAATGTAATGTTGCGCAAGTCTGCCATGCCAGGATGACTTAATAATTCTTCGTAAGCACGTTGCCAGCCTAACAAAGGTTCACCGCCGGTAATTACCAAATGTACATCATTGCCATTGTTTTGTACCCAACGATTGTTGGGAGTCAGGGCTAACATCTTGTCCACAAGTTCATCTGTGGTGTATGTCGGCGATAAATGTTTGAACGCAGGATGCCACGACGCATATGAATCGCAACCTGTTTCTACCAAAGGAAGATCTAAAAAGTCTTTATATAGTTCTATTTTTTTAGCAACTTCATCTGCACCTGTAGACCGTTCGCCGGGTCGGCAACCAAAGCCTGCACAGGTAAAGTTACAGCCGTATGTTCTTAAAAACACACTGGGCACACCAACAAAGCGACCTTCGCCTTGGAGACTATAAAAAATTTCACTTACTTTAATTTTACTCATAATTTAGGATCCACATTCTTTTATGCACGTTTCGCGGGTTAAGTCCACTTTATTATACAATAATTCTTCTACGTTGTTAACACTTCCTTTTCGTCCAAAAAAACAACAATAATTTAATTTTCCGTTTGAGTTCATAAAAACACTACTTTGGTATTGGTGCATACAATTATTTGGGTCAACATACGTGTTAGGTTTAGGCATTCGCATAACACGATGAATTGTAGTTGGAGGATCCAAAGCAAATGGTTCGCCGGTTCTGTAGTGCCGAGCCTGTTGATCACGCCTAAATCCTTTGACCAATTCAAATCGTTTAAATCCCAATCGTTGACTTAATTTTAGACAATCTTTGATTTGATGTTCGTTGTGTGCATAGGGAATAAATTGCCAAACCGCTGTACCACCTGCTTGTATAAATGCTGTTGCATTATCAATTATTTTTTGGTAACTAGTGCCTTGTCGATAAATCTCATGTACTCCAGCTAAGCCATCAAGCCCAAACCATATGTCATGTTCTACATTGGCTAATTCTTTTGCTAAATTAGTCCACCATTCTTCAGTACGTAAACTGCCATTGGTGTGTATTCTTATTTTGGCTCTGGTAGTTTTAGCTACAGCAATTAATTCTAAAAAGTTTTTGGCAATGACAGGATCTCCAAGATTGCCGCAAAACTCGATCATTTCTAGGTTTGGTAATTTTTCAATCGCTTGCTGTACCTTTTCGGTAGGAACATCTTCTTCAACAAGATTGTCTCGTAGGCCGTAGCCGTTTTTATTCCTGCTACACATGGGACACCAGGCATTGCATTTAGAACTGGCTTCAATTTGGATCCATTTAACATCATTCGGAGTCATATACAGTCGACCATTTAGTTAATTTTTGACTCTTGCGTACCTGTGCTTGGTGTAATTCTTGATCCGTATAAACACCGTAGGCCTTGAGTAATTCTATCAATAGTGTAACATCTCCTAGCTCTTGAGTCAAGTGTTCACGCTGGGTACCACCATCTTTATGGCTATTTTCCATACCAAAACGGCGACACTTGCTAATGGATTGGATAACTTCGGCACATTCTTCCTGCAAGATGTCCAATATTTCATTTATTTTACTCACGCAAACAAGTCCTCATTCCACTCACGATGACCTTCACGGAACGCCATATTTGATTGTGTTTCACGTACTTCTACACGATAACACCAAAGTCTATCTGCCTCGGCTGTGCCCCACATGTCAGGAATATACACACCATTGACGTATCGGTATAATTGATCTGCCAGGCCTTCGCAACCCAGTTTGGGCAGGATAGTTAGTTTAGCAAGATTCTTTTCTTGTAGTAATTTGTATGTTTCTAGTTCAGGATCATCTTCTGAAACTAATAGAGTATGATCAAACTGACTTTCTAGCACTTGTTTTAATTCTTTGAGTCCACCGTAATCGGCCGCCCAGTTACGCACATCCAGGTCGTCTGTGCCAAAATAGAACTTCATGCTAAATGAATATCCGTGAATTAAGTTGCAGTGACTGTCAGCTCGCCATTGACGATACGCACAAGGAAATGCGTCTACATACTCTTTGGTACTTGTGTACTTGTACTGTCTGGGTTGGTTTGCCATTATGATTCTCCTATGTTAGATTATAGCATAGGCGGCAGAATTTATCAAGCGGGATGACGCCGAAGACCGCTGTTTTGGGAATATAACTATTTATCTTGTGCTGTGGGTGGTGAAACATTTGCGTCCACTCGACCAGTTTTGTCACTGACCTGTTTTGATAACCATGGATCAATGACCGGTTTGTTGACTGTTTCGTCAGCCACGTTCCACCCAATGGCACTGACAAAGCCGACCAACAACCAAGTTCCTATCAGTTCAATAATCACTTATCGCCACCACTCTTCCCAGGGAAACACACACCAGATAGGGTCTTCCAGTTTATTGATATCAAGTCCAGAATAGTCCACTGCTTTGAAATCAGACGCTTGATTATTGACCATGACTGCTACCCGAACATTGTTGCCCCAGACGGTATCCCAACGTGGGTCCGCTGGCAAACAGCTTTCGCGCCAGTCGTTTTGAATCCAGTTGAGGGTGGCACCGGTGTCGTTGATGTCGTCTACAATAAGAATATTTTTGCCACGAGTACTGCGAGCAGGATCTCCGTCGGTAGTTGGCCCGGTATAGCCAAAAGCATCTTCGGCCATCCAGCAGTTGTGCTCAGGACCGTATTCACTGTCACGCAGGCTTACTTTAAGACATTCCATAGGAACTTCTAAATAGTGACTCAACATCACAGCCGGTACCAGGCCGCCACGTGTTAGGCCTACTATGTAGTCTGGGCGCCAATGATCAGCGTTCATTGAACGGATAATGTCGTGTATCCATGCACGTACCGTCGATTCTTTGTAATATACTTTACTCATTGTATCCACCTATTGTTAATTGTTCAATGTTGTTTTTTAAAAAATCTCTTAATCCGTCGGGAGCATAATTCATTTGTTCATCTGTGCTTGAATTTTTAAACTGATCTGTTAAAAATTCATTGTTGCCCAAATTGTTATGTAAACGATCTTTGATTTCCAAAAAAATGTCTGGAGTCCAGCCTAACACTTCATCCGCTGAATTTAAAAAATATGTTTTTTTATCAAGATGCATCATCATAGCATGTTTTGTATGGTCATTTTCCCATGGAAACATGATCACAGGAATATCTAAACAATGTGCCAGATGTGCCATTCCACCTTCGTACCCGACTACGCAATCGCATAAATTGTTCAACAACAGTATCTTGTGTTCTAAACTGATTCGGTCAGAGTTAATGGTAACAATATCATAGCCACTATCTATACACAATTCAATGATTTTGTCAATGTGCTGTTTTGTGTAAGGGTATTTTTTTGGAAGCATCTCAGGATCTAATCCGGAGAATCGATCCAAATATTTCCATCTGGCTATTTCGGTACTACCACCAATGGCAAATCCTATGCACGGTTTGCCATTTGACAATGCGGTTCCGGCCATGGTTGATCTTGTCAGTACCGGCATATTTTGCCCAAACAAATTCAACTGATCAGTTTTGATGTAACTGCTAAAAAATTTTGCATTATCGCCCAGCGTATCCACCAAGGCATTGTCAATAGATCGACCATGTACCTCATTTATAACAACTCGATCATCGGCAATGTTAAAAATTCTTTTGATATCATGCACAAGGGTCCAGCCTGGCTGTATGTTGATTTGTGCTGGCTGTTTGGTTGATAAAATCAAACTATAAAAACCAATCAATCCGCCGAGTCCGATTGCAGTTGATAAATCGTACTCAATCCTATCCATGCCGTGATTACTTTTCCAGTTTGCGCAGGCGTAGACTCAGGTCACGAGTTTCTGTCACGTGCTGATTGCGCAGATTTTCTAGGTCTTGACGCATCCGATTGATACGGATATGAGCATAGATAATGGCCGCAACTACAAGAGTAAAGGTCAAGCCCCAGCCGGCAACAATACCGATAATCCAGGACCAAAGTCCGTTTACTTCACCTACCAGGGTTTGTAGTGTTTGTGTTATCATGATTTTAATTTACTCATGGTAATAATTTTGCCCAGCTCACGATCAAAGTCAGCTTCGTCGGCGATGATGTACAGGCTTTCTGAACTGCTTTGGCCAGAAACTGATACAATACTACCGCCATTGGCTGGTGTAATTTTAAGTGTCAGTGTTTGGCCGGTGATAGGGCCTTGTGTAGAAGGTCCCAGGCCGATACCACCGGCCCATGGTTGTCCGGCACCACCACCTAATGTATATGTACTCATTGTATTGTATTCCTGTGGTTTATCTTCTGTTAATGTTATTCTACCTGCACCAATCCAATTAAACAAGCGTATGCGCCACGATTTGGGTATCATGCTCGTAGCAGTTCCATGCTAACAATTTGTCCAAGACGTTCAGCAACGTCTTCGCCGTCGGGGATAACGTGTGTAATGTTATTGTTGCGATCTGTTTTGCGATCGTAGCAACGAATCTGTACTACAGTTCCACCTTGTGCAGGCATGACATTAAATGATAGCCCTTCTACATCAACGGATCTAGCACCTACCGCTACATCTTGAACAGGCTGGGTACTATACCAGTCATCTTTAACCCAGCGAACAACAATTCGTTTTAGCCATTTCATCGTGAATGATCCTTTTGCAGTTTGATATTGTCAAAGAACTCTTTCTTGGTATTCATATCAATTTGAAATGCACCAGTCAACACAGTGGTTTGAGTCATTGAGCTACCAGCCATGATACCGCGATTGGTACAGCATCCATGTTCGGCTTCGATATAAACAGCAATATTTTTACTACCTGTTGCTAGGCCAATCTCACGTGCTATGTCGTTGCACAGCTCTTCTTGCAAAGTCCCACGGCGAGCACACCACTGGGCAATGCGAGTATACTTAGATAACCCAATAAGTCTATCAGCCGCGATGATTCCAATATACGCAACACCAACAACGGGCTGATGGTGATGACTACACATACTACGAAGTTCACTACGCACGACCAACATACCTTTGTAACCATCATCTACCTCATTAGGAAAACTTGTTGCATCTGGAGCAGGGTCATACCGACCTGCCATGATTTCGTTGAAATACATTTTGGCCAGGCGCTTGGCTGTACCTTGACTGTTGGGATCATTTTCGCGATCAATTAGTAATGCATCTAGCACACCTTCAAATGCCTTGGTCGCACCTGCAATCAGTTCATCTCTGTGACCCACTACATATTCACTGATGTTGTCGCCTGCCCAGAAACGCTTGTTGTTTCGTTTCATATTAAAACGAATAGCATCAGCCAGGTTAGCTTCTTTGTAACCTTTATCGCTCATGCTCATTGCGGCGTCTTCATATCCTGGGTGATATGGTGCTTCGTCTACTAGTAAATCTGCTATTCGTTGTTCTTCTGGTGATGCGTATTTAGGCATTAAATTCTCCGAGTTATTATAGTCGTGGATGACTTTGTAATATTGTATATTATATACAAGTAGTTGTCAATAGATCTTTTACAACAGGATGTTCTAAAAGTGTATCGGCATAGGCAATATGGGCAGGAGTATCAGGATGCCGATCTCTTTCCCAGTTGTTTTGTCTGGCCAAATGACAAATATGTACACCATGTACATGATCATAATCAATTTGGTCATACAGGTGTTGCAGTTTTTTCAAATGTAATAATGGTTTATAGAATGTAAACACATAAGGGATATTTAAATTTTTCAATACTGACTGCAGAGATATTATATTCAGCAGGGTTTCCTCTAATCTTTGTTCATCCGAATACATGGTGCTGTATAGATCAAGTGCAGAATTATATCTTTCTAGGTCCTCGGTATAGGTAGAAACATCGGCACCGGGCGGATGTGTGTGCCTCAGGAAAAACCAAAATTTATCAAGATATGGATTTTTGTGCAGGTGTGGATCTTCAAGTTCCAGACCATGTAGCACAGCACCCGGAGTTTTGATTCTAAAATCTCTTCGAAAAAAATAGGTCCACGAAATGACCACAAGATCATATTTTCTTTGAGACAATTCCAGTATGGTTGAATCGTGTATGTAATTGTTTCCACAGCCAACTCGAGAAAAATTTACAATTTCACAGGCTATTTTTTTCTCCAGTTGAACAGGCCACGAAATGGGGCCTAGAGTAACTGATGGACCATTTACTAGGATTTTCATTTGAATGTCAATTTTCTTAAATCTGGGTATTCATGATATTTAGGTTCTGGGTTGACCAGGGGTAATTTTTCTATACCCAATTGACATGTTTCTAAGGTAGGGCAGTAGTGATAGCCTTCGCCAAAGGTCTCCTGCGCCTGCCAGGGTGAGATACGTAGATCGCGACCATCTGATCGCATGCGACTCAGTTCTTCATATTCCCATTCTGAATCCAGCAGGATGGCACCGGCCTTGCCGATGCTGAGTGGCTTACCATGCCCAAAACTCAGGCATTGCTTGTGTCCGGCACGATACATGTTGGGTTTCAGCAGTAGTGCGCTGTCCCAGATATTGGTGTACCCAAACTGATATTGGCCCACTGATTGCCAGTAGTCAGTCTTTAGTTCATACCTGACGCCAAGTTCCTGCATCAGCTGTGGAATACTTAGATACGTAAAGGCTGAGAATTCTGTGTAGGTAATGCGGTCTAATCTAAAGCAAAGTTCTATAGCATGAGTACACCCATCGGTTACTACCACATATGGTGCACCGGTATATTCAGCTAGCGCGGCCTCAAAGTCAAACAGGGGTTGAAATGTCATTGAGTGTACCACTTGTAAGCTGAATCAATGATGGTGGCAATATCACTATACTCAGGTTGCCATCCCAGTTCCGCTCCGACCAACTCAGCATCAGCTACCAGTTGTGCCGGATCGCCCATGCGTCTGTGTCCGTAGTTGACGTGAATCAAGCCGTATTTTTCAGCCACATAGTCTACAATTTGCTTGTTACTGACACCTTGGTTGGTGCCCAAGTTGTAAATTCTCTGTATAGCACCAGCCTGTGTGTAGTGTCGTTCAGCGGCCATGACATGAGCACGGGCAATATCCCACACATGAACATAGTCACGGATACAAGTGCCGTCAGGAGTATCAAAGTCTTCACCATTGATACTGAACACATGACCTGTGATACTGGCCTCCAAGATACGAGCAACAATATGAGTAGCCTCAGGTTCTTGGCCAAGGTCAAAGGCAACAGGTTCTGCACCAGCCGCATTGAAATATCTAAAAATTGTACTGGGCAGGGCATAGGCACCCCAGAAGTCTTTGAGTATGGTTTCAGTCATGGCCTTGGTACGACCGTAGGGACTGATAGGTTGTACACGAGCAGTTTCTCGAATAGGTAACACCTCAGGTTCGCCATAGACGCTGGCACTCGAACTGAACATGATGATAGGTTTTTTTGTAAATCTGTTGACCCAGTTCAGTAATTTTATGGTTTTACTGATATTGTTGTCGTAGTAGACACCCGGATCGGTCATACTAGGTCCTACCAGGCTAGTACCGGCACAATGCACAATCACATCAGGCTCAAAATTGTAAATAGCAGATAAACCAGCATCGTCGGCAAAATCGCCAATGTGCCAGCCATCTATGTTTTGTAAGGTATGATCACGTTGAACACGATCGACAATCAATACTTGATCACCTGCCTGTTTGAATGCTCGTGCGACGTGGCTACCAATGTAGCCACACCCACCTGTTACTACAATTTTTTTCATTTAGTTTTTTTAGTACGGGTTGATTTTTTAGGAGTTTCTTTGTTATTGGCGTATTCATCTAATGCCGCCATGACATCTGCATATAGTTTAGCATCATCTACAACAAAGTCAACCTGGCCGTTTTCGTATTCAGTTCTAACACTATGGCTACCTACGGTAACTATAGGATATTTAGATTTGGTTTTCTTTGCTGGAATTTTTTCAACTGCTGGTTTTTTTGTTGCCATTTTGTTTTTCCTGTTTGATTTTCCAAAGTGTTTCTTTTGCTTGTTTTAGATCTTGAAAAAGACTTTCGTTTAGATTTTGAGCCACAGCAAGCTGTTCTTTGAGTTTTAATTCAGCGTCACTGAGTTCTGGAGGTTCGTGTTTGACACTGACTCGGCCAGCAACAAATCCACAAAACACAGCAGCAAGAAAAAGTAATATGCTCATTCTGGAATCCTTAGTTTTAATCCACGCCATTGCGCTACAGGCTCGGCAGTATCCCAACCTTTTTTCGCAGTCCATGACACACGATGCGGCCAAGGCCAATGTGCAGTCATTACATCATACTCGCCTTCGTTGACCGGGTCAACATCGCCTGGAAACCAATCGGTTAATAGTGCGGTTACATCTTCACTGGTAAATGTTGTCACATCAATCCTCTAACTGAATAAATTCTTGTTGGAGCTCTTCCAATGCCGCATTCATTCCGGCAATGAATTCTTGTTCTTCGGTCTGAGTAACACAGTATTTTGCACGATTAGCACGACCTGTTTTGGTATCTGGATCATAGTCAATCCAATCAAAGTCAGTGCCATCACACTCAGGGCAATGATCATCATAGTTGTCGTCAGTACGTCGTTCTTCGCTCATACCGGTCCAACCGCATTTTTTATTAGAGCAAATCAGGTTTGGTGGCTCAGGTGGTTGATTGGCCCAGTCTGAAGTGTCCCAGTTGTAACCCTGCCAGGTTTTAACTCCAGCGATAGGGTTAAACTTACCGTATTCCCACTCGCCAAAGTTACTACCGTCCCAGTACAGGCTTCCATACGTAGTGCCAAAATGACTCCATACTGCGTTATAGTAACCTGGGTATACCGGTTTGTGTTCGGCAAAGTCAAACTTGGGCGACTTTTCCCAATCGCTTGGACTTGTACCATAGGGCGGATGACCCCAGTCTTTTTCTTCGGGCTCGTAGCGTGTCCATGTACAGGCATCACCCACTAGATACATGTCAAAGTCTGAGCTCTTACCATCGGTGCTACCACCCCAGTTGTCGATGTCTTCGCCAGCATATTCGACACCGTAGATTAATTCTTCTCCGTCAACTTCTTCATACTGTAGTTTGAGTTTACGGATATCAAATGGTTCTGTAAGTTCGATTTCGCCTTCAAAGAACGTACCTTTTTCGTTACTGGATCCAACAAATACCACTTCGCCTTCTGCGGCTTCACCAATCCAGGATTCGTTGGTGCAGTCAAATTCAGGGCTTTCATCGTCTATGTTGTCGCCTGAAAAATCATCAATACTCTGCTCAATAACCGTTTCACCGTTCTCATCTTCGATCTGTAAGGTACCAGATCCACGGCTTACACCATTGGCGTGTGCCATACCATCGCACTCATACCACGAACCTGGAGGAAATGGCAACAGATCTGGATCAAGATTCATGTCTTCGGCGGCTTCGCTGTTCCAGGCAATGTCTTGCAAGTCTACTTGATGTTCCATGCAGTAGTCCCAGACCGCACGAGGTACACGACCCATGACCTTTTCACCACCGTAGCCCCAAAGGCTAATTGAGTATTTGCGTGGTGTAAATTTTAAAACTTCGATCAGTTGTTCTGCTGTGATGTCTTTGGTTGTCATGTTAGTATTTGCTTTCATGTGTGTGTTTACGATAATCAGTTGTCATACGACGCCAACTTTCGCCTTTGCCTTCTAAGATATCCACAATACGGTCAATAGTGCCATCGGTCCAATCACTGATAGCACCCTGACGTGCATGAGGTTTTTGTAACAGGGTACCTAACTTGCTCATGGCATCTTCTAACGACCAAGGAACGTATAACCGGCTTGCGTCATTTGCAAAAGTTTCAGGGAAGCTACGATAAGCAGGATATAAAACATTCGATCCAAGCGTATCTGCTTCTGATACGGTGTTACTGACCCAGTCTTGTAAAGCGCAATTAAACAATACACGAGTATCGTTAAGCAAAGCGTAGTAATCATTTTTTTCTAAATCCTCGTATACAGTTAGCAAGCCACGTGCCTGTAGGTCTCGGGTACGAGCCATATAGCTATCGTTGTTGCTTTTTAATTTTGCACCTGAAAAAATGCAAAACTCTACCTTGGGCAAGTGGAAGTTGTCGTTCCATGCTTCGATCAGGTCCATGTAAAAGTCTGGCTGTTTCTCTTGATCCCACCGAGCCGCAAAGCCTACCCGCATGGCACGATCTTCAAAGGGCTTCAAGTCGCCTCGAACACGTGACCGAACTTCGGCCTTACCAAACGCTAGACCTGAAATATTGTAGATATCACCTTCCCAACCGGCCACTTTCATATGCATGGCCATTTCTTCATTTGATGCTAGAATAATATCAGCGAAACTATCCACCATCTTTTCATAAAGAGCCATCCACTTCTGCATGCCCCACACGTGAACAAAATCATCGGGGTCAATACTTTGTGCCAAACAGCGAACAGCAATACGGGGACGGTGAGCAGGATCGATTTGATCCATAATGTAAGGCAAGCTCTCAATACCGGGTTGAAACATGTCTTCAAAGTAGATAACATCTTCATTTGTTACTTCTCCTTGTTTCATCTTGCGTACAAGATTCATTAGTTGGCTCATACCAAAGTAAGTACGACCGTGTGCATCTAGCACTTGTCCTGTTACAATGGCTTGATCATTACTTAATGTTTCGCCTGTGACAATTTCGTAGTCAATGCCGCGACGTTCAAACACCGCACGATTCCACTCTTGCAGTTGTAGTGTGTATCTTGCTTTATAAGGCTCTAAGCCCATGTACCATAATTTACGCATTTTATATAATTTCATTAATCTTTAATAATTTGAAACAAACTTTGAAACGGAATGTTATAGATAGAAAATCTAATGGCCTCGGTTAAAGTACCAAAAGATTTTCTAGTTTTGCAACCACTGTTCATATAGTAGCTAACAGTATACTTAGTCACGTGGTTTCCAGTTGTTATCACGTGGCTTGAAGTTTGTGCGATCACGCTTGGGAGTACGCCACTGGTCCCATGGTTCACGTCCACGTTTCATTTTCATGAATTCACCGTAGGGTGTGCGCTCGTTGTACAAGTTGCGCTCATCATATGGATAACCATAATCGCGACAAAATTGAAAGTAATCATCCAGATCATCAAAGATCTGTGTGACTTCAGGTTTCATACGAAGATACTTGGTGAGCCATTCTGGTTTGGCCATGTTACTACTCCTTTAAATTACAATTGATTGAGCAGGACGGGTGAGGTTATAAGAGATTGAGCATCCGTTTTCACCGTCCTCGGATACTTCAATTGTTACTGCACGTCCAGGATAGCGACCTGCAATTTGTAAATATAGGTCATCTGCAATCATTTCACATGATTTCCAGTCCAGTTCTAGAACGGAACTCGAACCTGAATACAATGACTCACACCAACGTTTGAATTGGATGAATTCGATGTCCCTGTCATTGTGGAACACATCGATTGACACCCGGAAATGAAACATATGGCGATGAGGACTAGCCAAAAACGACACATCATATTCTCCTGCGGTGTTTAGTTTAGGATCTGTTGCAGCAGCCGGATAACAATGAATACCTTCTTTACGAAAGGTGACCCAAATTTGCCGCCGGGCTGAGTCCATGATACGATCTACTTGTGCTCTTTGTTCTTGATTCATTTGATTACTTCGTCTTTAGTATATTTTGACCAATCCGTAAATACCTTACGGTCCCTTAAATCATGCAAGCTGTGACACCAGACCCCCGGATTAGTTGCACGGAAATCTTTATCGTCTAGCTTGATTGTAGCATTATATCCCAGTAGTTGTATATAGGGCAATTTTACCGAAATCATTGGTATGAAATTGTTGTACTCAACCAGACTGCTTTCAACCAGGCCTTCGGCACAGGCCACATCCAGGTCCAAACTACACAAGAATCCACGGTCTAGACAGTCTTGAATCATTGACTCCCATTCACGCCAGGCATCACCGTCATTGACATCTAAATTGGGAAAACTTTGGTTGGCACCAAAATAGATATGAGTGCAGTTGTTGTTCAAGGCTTCTTGTATGGCAATTTGGCTATCTTGCAACCCCACCACAAACAAGGTTGTGTGTCCAAATGCTGGCGAGTGTTCTACTTCTCGGCCAATGAAGAAACTTACTGCTTCGTGTCCTGCTCTATTCATATATTACTCACGGTGTTGTTGAGCTTGTATTTTAGCAATTTCATCTTTTAAATGCAACCTTTGTTTCTTCAAAACTTCAAGATTGGCATCTTCAAATACTCCGGTTGATTCTAATCCATCAATGCGTTTATCCAATCGATGGTGTTCTTCTAACAGATGTTTCAAATGATTTTCTTGGTGTTGCGTCATTTAGGCCTCCAGTTGGTCAAGTCGTGATTCATCAAATTCTGGTTCGGGTTCTGCTTCGTCTTCGCTACCATCTTCAAACTCAAATAGTGCGTTAAAGTTGGTCAGGCTATTGCGTGTTTTCTTGCCCTTGAATCCGCGAGTACCCACAATTTCCATCCAGTATTCATCATAGTATTCAATAATGGCTTCGGCATCGGCTCGAGTGGGTGCAGAAAATATAGCTTCTACAATGTCTTCAAAGAAGGCATAGTCACCTTCACTACGACGCATCATAGCTGGGTGCTTGCCACTATCAAATTCTCTATTGGCACGTTGTACTGATTCAATGTGCATCCAAACATTATGTCCCATTAGGAGTGCGTAGCTGAAACTATCCCACGATGTCTTGCCTTCTTTGCCATTTTTATTGACATCGCCGGGCTTGTATACACAAATATCTTTCATTTGGCACAGGGCACTGAGTGGGCTTTCGTCAAAGTGGTGTATCAGTTTATCCTGTAGCACAGCATCTCTAAAGGGTCTGGTGTCGGTTGCGTATTTTTTATCATCCACAATGGGACTCATGCGATAGGACCATTTGCCGCCGTCGGGCAAGTCAATGTGATGATATACCTGCCCATTGGCTGTGGCTAAAAACGGGCTGGCACAATCAAACGAGACTGTAAAACTAGGATTAACATATTTCCTAATAGCACGTTGTATAACTGTGAGCAAGACTGCCCATTCTAGTTTGCTTGTGCCCAAGAAGTGCATCCAATCATGAACACCTTCCTGTAATAGATTATCGTAGCGCAGAGCCACTAGTCTACGCAAGATCAAGTGTACGTCACACATGTTCTGTCCGCCCATGGCCCAGCCATCAAAGTGTGTGTCGGGATAAACCGCAGGATCACAATAGTGTTTCATTGTCTGATACCAATCTTCTGCTTCTTTATGATTGGCACCTTGTAACACGTTTAAGAACCGGGCACCACCATTTTTTACACCCTTGCGGTGTTTCATAAAGTAGTCATTGTTGTACTTGGTAGCATCTACAGCTTCTTGGTGCGTGGTAATCTGACACTTGGCGCTGGCATGTGGATCATGCACTACCCAGGTCGGAATATCAAGAATCATACCGTAATCAGCAATGCCGTCCAGCCAAGCCAAAACTTGTTCACGTTTTTTCTGGGCCTTCGGGCACCCTGAATGGGCTTTCCAATCGCCTTCCCATAATCCTTTGGCAATCTGGAATCCACCAGAGTCGCCTAGCATTAGTGTGTTGGGATCTCGATTGCGTACCATATCCTCTGACCAGTCCTGTTTGTTCAGGTCAAGGTTTGCGTGGCCACCGGAGTAAAGTGACCACTTATAAGGGAACAATGCCTTGGTAGGATTTAACCAATTCATCATTTCCATATCTGTCAACCCAGCTGGCATACGTGCTGGATCTACATAATTATTGTTGCGTTGTTTACCTATAAAGGTAGCATAAAACCCAGAGATGGCTGGAAGAAACACAGCATAGTCATTCTGTTTAGCGGTTAGGTTGTCTTGGGTCATAGTAATCTTTTTAGTGTTGGTGACAAATCTACATGCGGCATTGTTGCAATGGTTTGTAATTGTTCCACTGCCAGCGGATGCAAGGGATTATCAGTGTTAATTATAACATCCTGGCTGGCGAAGTTGTCAAATGTATTCCAATCAGTTACATGGGTATATTTTGCAGCAAATCCGTAGTCTTTGCACATATTGGCAAAATTTATCATGTCTCCTACATTTGCAACACTGATACAAAACATTAAATTTACAGCAACGCCCGGCCTGCGGTTTATGGCCAACCAATCCAGATTTTCTTTAATGATTGAAAATTTACCCGGGCGTCTGACTTGTTCATATATTTCTTTGGTTCCAGCGTCCACGCTGATTTTAAAAGTTTTGATATTTGGCAGTATTGGGCTGTTGGGCAACAATTTTTTCATCAACAGGCCATTGGTAGCCAATTCAATGCTGTGATTGGGCAATGGGTTCCAGTTTAAAAATAGTGGTCTCATGATCAAACTGGCCAATGGATCACCATTGCCCGACATGACCAAATTCGTTGGCTGATCAAACTTGTTAATTAACTTTACAAAGTGATTGACCTGAGCCAGTTTTTTTTCAAATAACGGACCACTAGTGTGATTAATCATGCCACGTCGGCAGGTAGGACAAGCAAGATTACAACTTTCATCTATGTTGATGTTGATATGATGCCCGGATATAATGTCTCGTTCAATGATACCACAATCAGTTACAGCACAATAAGTAAAGGTTTTATCTAAAATAGTCTGTTGTAATACCTGTGCAGCGTCGCTGGTCCATACATCTTCTATAGCGTCAAAGTCGGTTATTGCTCCAACTGGAATAGGCAAGTGTGCTTCACATAGACATACAAAACAATCACCTTCCAAATTGACAACCAGAGTTTTCCAAGGTTGTGTACAGTGATGTGTAATAGGTGGACCTGAATAGTTTTGTCCACGCACATGCGACTGCATCCACGTGGTGTTAAACAATCTCAAATCAAGTTTATCTTGACCCATAGTATTCCACCGAATCCATTAATCTGTAATCTTCTTCGTAGTAGTTTTTAATCTGTGTGAGATATTTAGATTTTTCTAACTGGGTGCGAAAAATTTCTTGAAATCTTCGGCGATCTGGGCTGGATTCACTCACATGTTGAAACTCGTACTTGTGGTAACGATTGGGTATTCCGTGATCATCTAAAAATGTACTAAAGTCTTCTCTATAGTAAGAATCACATCTAAAGAATGTACAACAGTCAGTATCAAGGCCGTGTATGAATTTTATCTGTTGTTCGGTATGATCATCAAAGCACACACGATCAAAAATAATATCTAAGGTTTCCATTGAGTCAATGGCAAGAGTTGGATGATACAGAGTCAAGTATTCAGCAATACCACTGAGCCAACGTTCTACAGGATCACGCAAGACTACAAGTGCATGTTTGTCCAACTGATCTGTGTGATAGTTATAAAACTCCCAACCAAGATCTATTAGGTTGGGCTTGGTCCATGAGCTGGCGTTCTTGGGAATGTTAACATACATGAGATCACCGTCGGGGTGACTCATGCATTGGCCAAACAGATGGCCTTTGTTTTTCCAAGTGGTTAAAAACCCTGCGTCTACAATCACTTTGTCTGTGCTGGCAACATGTATTTGTAAAGGGCAAGACCGGAATCGACCGTAATTTCAGCAACACCTTCGTCGGAGATCTTGAATGTTTTGTCACCAGGCAAGCTCAAAATGCTGTTTACTACTGCCACTGGCCAGTATAGTTGTTTGGACAATGTACCGCTGGTAGTAGCAAATGTAAACGAACCGGCATGACTGCTGGCATCACCAAAGAAAAACTTCAGTTCGCCACCTTCTGTTTTACTGCTGAATGCTGTGGCATCTGAATGTGCCTGTGTTTGAAACTTTAATTTTTGAATACTGGCCGCAGTAGGTACAATTTCTACACCCCACTTGACCTGTTTCATTTTGACATTCTTGAGTTGATCATTGATCACTGCGGTACTCATAAAGCGATAGTTGTTTTTAAAGTCGCCGTCTTTGTTGACAAAAGTTACACCGCTTGGAACTTCAGTACCATCTTCTTCTTTTTGTGTACTGACTGTAATTGTTGCATCTTCTTTGTAGACTGGAAGATTAAGAATAGTGTTTAGTCGATCCAGGTTGGGCATACCAAAAGTACCAATAAAGTCAGGAAGTGCCTTTTTAAATTCCGCATTCAACACAACAGTTTTGGTCTGTTGGTCAAAGGCATTGATACTGGTTGTGTCTTCGGTACCAGTAACCTTGATCATGTTGATAACACCCAGGCCATAAGTGTGTTGTACAATATCTAATAAGTAATCACGCATAGTTTTCTCCGTTAATATGTTAATTGTAGATGAGTATTTAGAAAAAGTCAAACATTAATAAATTTTATTTCGCCCATTACCTGGTGAAGTTTATTTGTTTCAAGTACGCCAGGTTTACGTAATTCTAAGGAACTTATGTTTGGTTCAAAAAATGAATCAGTTTCCAATTCAAACCCAATGCTTTCACTCAAGGCCAGCAACATGCCTTTTGGCATATAGGTCTGTGCAAAGCACTCGGCCATTCCGGCTCCAGCAGGAGTATCGCCGTCGTTGTAACTGAAAAAGAATGTGCCACCGGGTCTCAACAGACTATAAATTTGTTTTAGATAGTGTTTCATGGTGTCGAGGCCAACATAGTTAAAATATCCCCAGCTGAACACCAGGCCAAATTGATTGGCCGGCAATACTGTGAGGTCGTGATCGACCAAATTGTACAGGCGTACTCTGCGTTGAAATTCTGGAGTGAAATTTGCAGTTGCCGCAGTTAAAAATTCCTTGTGCGAATCTATCAGGTACAAGGGGTCACTAGAAATCATATATTGTGTCCATTCTCCGTCTCTACACCCAATTTCCAATGCGGGGTAGCGCCAGCTGGTATGCAACATGATACGATGTTTTATGTAATCCTCAATGTCTGGGCGAACACTAATTCGTCGATTGTTTCTTATGTGCTCGACACCGCCGGTATTTTCTTCCAGATCATAATTGTTGGCAAACAACCGATGTGTGATCGCATCAATTTGGTCATTGAGAGTTGCCAAATGCGCCTGTAATTTAGGGTCCGTTGCTTTGATTTGATCAAGTATTTGATTGTAGTACTGGTTCAAGTCATTGATAAATTTTAAATTTTGTTCATCAATACCATTTACCTTGATGGTCAGGCTTTGAATATTGTCAATTAATTTTGCCAGTTCTTTCTCCACTGGCTCAGTATCCAGAGTTTCCAGTAGATGTTTTCTCAAAGATACTAGTTCATACAGAGCCATGACTATTCCCAGGTAAACAGATCGTCAAAGGTTGTTTTGATGTCAGTGGATTCGGCTATTCGCCAATCTAGTACACCCAACAAGTTTTCTACCTTTTGATCCACAATGGTTGATTCCATACTGGAGTCATCAAACGGTAACTCTTTGAACCAGGCAGGAATATGTGTTTCATCTGTTGGGTAACCCACACTGGTGAGTCCCAGGGGATTGTCCTTTAGCTTGCACACAATGGTTTTCATACCGTCCACAATGGCAGTTGAATAGTTGTCACCGTGCATCTTTTTCAATCTATTCCAGTTCATTGCGGCACGAACATGTCCGGGCATGTTGGCTTTACCAAGACGTGCTTCTTCGGCTGTGTACTTGGTCAAGTTGTTGACACGTTTGGGAGTACCTTTTTCCCAGGCCGGTCTGTCGGCAAAGGCGATCTTGAACTCCTTGACCTTGGCAATAATGTGTTCACGTTCCTTGCCGGTCAGCACATCCAACAAGATACTGCTTAGGAAATCCTGTACAACCTTGGGAGTATCCGAACGCTTGAGATCCAGGCCCATGGCCTTGACCTTGCCTGGCTTGCCGTGTGTGTCCAAGCGTACACCTTCCATGTCGTAAATCAGTACAGCATAGCGTTTTTTCTTGATAAACAAGCCCTTTGAAGCAACCATTTCGCGACCGCCCTTGATAATAGCACCCATGTCTCTTGGGCAATGACAAGCACGTTCCATAAACGCAGGAAATGATTCATTTACACTTTCGGCAATAGTATCGTATAACTGTACACAGATTTCTCTGTTCCACTCCATACGACCTGCGGCTACTTCCTCTTTGATTTGCGGCCAGGCTGAGAAATAGACCGAGTCCGTGTCCCCGTAGATGATGGCTTCACCGGTATGATTGTATTCGCCCGTGATTGCTTCGTTGACGTGTGCATCCATGTGTTTCGCAATGATACGACCGGTGAGCGTAGTCGATTGACCGATACGTTGGTCAAAGAAGCGACAGCCCGGGTTAAGGATCGCGCCGTAAAGTGAGTTAAGGTTAATTTTTTTAACAAGTTGCCTTTTGTCCCAGAACGCTTCATCTTCCTTAGATGTTGCGGTTTTCTTTTTAGCTTGCATTTCTTTACGTTCGGCATACCATCTCTCCAATAAGCCCGGGATAATACCCTTGATATCAAATCTAAATATAGTTCCATTGGCACTAAGGGTCCAAGGTTGGTTTGAGTCAAATACCAAGCGCCAGACATCCTTGGCACTCATAACATCCTCAGTTCCATCGGCCCAGTCTAAGGTAATTTCTGTACCTGGTTCCATGTTCATGACCGCTTGATACTCTAATGTACCAAACATGTTTTCCCAGGCATCAGCAAAACTTGATCCACCACTGATCTTTTCTCGGATGTAGTGGTCAGTCATGGTAGTTCTTAGTTGCCCGACGATTGTTTCTGGCCCCATGTTAAGAGCACGGATCGCTGAGGGGTAGAGCGAGTTAATGTCAATTGCTCCAATGTATTCGTGCATGCCTCTTTTGGGGAAAGCAACATAGGCACCTGCTGCTTGCGTTTCACCGTGATCATCTCTGCTTCTCCTGTTAGGTACTACCATGTTACGACTATGTGCTTCATTGATAATAGCTTGTTCAGTAACTGCTACTGCACCCATTGTGGTAGGTAGCAATACTGTGTTGTCGTGTGCCAGTTCGTTGGCCAGATCCAAGAAACGCAGTTTCCTGTCCAGTTTGACCAGCAACATGGTATCCTGTCTGTTATAGTCGATAAACTTGGGAAAGTCTCGGTTGTATAGTTGATCTAATGTGCCTTCGTATTGTGTTTTGCGTTCATCCAACTCGTATTCGCCGATGGCATCCAAGCTGTAGCTGTGTCGCTCTTCGTATGTGTACTTGCGATACAGTTGCATATAGTCCATGTGTACACGACCAATCAGGTCAAAGGTTAGGTTCTCAGCACCAAAGCGTTCAAAGGTACGTTGCTTGGGATATTGGCCCCACAGGCATAGTCTGCGTGTGTCGTCTTTTGATAGTACACGATTGATACGCATGGTGGTATAGGGAATATCAAAGCCTTCTGAGTTCCAACCCGACAAGATATCGGCATCTTCAATCAAGTCAAGGAATGTGTTGAGCAGGTCTTCTTCACGTTCAAACAGATAGCAGTTTTCGTACTGCCGACAAATTTCTTCAGCGGTATCCCACGAGTAGCTCTTGGGCGGAATAACCAGGGTTACCATTTTTTCCATCCAGTCTAGATAGACCGAAATAGCAGTAATGGCATTGAATGGATCTTCAGGTTTTGAAAAACCACGTTCAGGGTCAAAGTCGACCTCAATATCGAAAAAGGCTGTTTGTAGTTTTGGTGATTGGGCGCCTAGATAATTTTCTTCCAAGCAACGGAAGATAGGGTTAATGTCTGACTCCCATAGGCGCTTGCCTGAATTAATACGTTGTTCTTTGTGGAATTCTTTGCCGTTGCGTGTGGCAAATCTTGTGACTGGTGTTCCATAGATGGTCTGGAACTTACCACGTGGATCATCGTAGTAGAATACATAATTGGCTGGGTACTCTTGATAGACCCGTTCGCCATTGACACGTTCTACCACGTGAATGCGATCATGCTCGCGATCAAACAATGCGTCAATATAACTCATAAATCTCCTGTGTGTAACTTTGAGCTTACACTTGCTCTACATGCCCTTAAAGCGGACGAATCTTATTGTACTACTTTATAGCTGCTAATACAAGTTTAGTTAGACCAACTGAGTCAATGCAAAATAACAGAGCATAGTTGGCCAACATGCCAAACGATCCACGTGTCCAAGCGGCCCAGGAATAGATCAAGGTGCTGATGACCCAGATGGTATACAACTGTAGTAATGGTGGGTTGGGTATAAAATAAGTCATACCCAAGGCACACCCTACACTACCAAACCAACCTACTATTTCCAACACACAACGCAGGGGATACTCTTCGTAGTCTCGGCGTATGTAGTCAATGGTTTTTGAAAATATCAAAGTGTTTTACCTACGGTTTCGAGAATTGTATTCAATTCTTCGTGATCGTTGTTGGTATCAGTTAATTTGGCCTTTTGTGCAATTTTGATAGCTTTTTTTAGAATCGCTGGTTTGATTTCCATTTCTTCGGCAATGGCTTTAACAGTATCACTGAGTCCGGCATTTAGGTCTTCAATTTCTTGAAGCACGGCCATACCTTCATTGATGATCTGCGTCAGCTTCAATTTCTGTTCATTGCTAAACATTCTATTAGACATATTTTTCCTTAGTTAGTTGATAATTTCTTTTTTGCTTCTCTTAATTTGGCAGCCTCTGCCATTTTTCTTTTAGTTTCTTCGGAACGCTTAATTCCTTTTAAACTATTTGATATTTTTTCATTTATCATTGGGTCAGTAGCTCTTATTATAGCAGCCTTCTTATAGTTTTGTCTAGTCTCTTCGGAGTATTTTTTGCCCTTAGCGTTTGAGGGCTTTCCAATTTTAGCTATAGATAAATTACGACTGTGTTCCTCAGATGGTGACTTGCCATACATAGGATTATTTACACCTTGTTTGGCTATGGACATTTTCTTTTTAGTCTCCTCGGAGTTTGGTTTTCTACCGGTAATCTTTCGTTTCTCTCTTATTCTTTGAGCTTGTTCTACACCATATATTTCTTCCCAAGTCTTACCTTTTTTTGCAACAGACCATTTAGCTTTTGTTTCAGTTGAATGTATGGTACCACTTGCCCCTTCTCCGCCGTCGGCTATGTTACATAGGCACCC
>Ga0208742_1000187_pt1 | contig 26316 bp, 41 predicted proteins | sample CryBogCBH28Sep08_FD_184601 | JGI IMG/M metagenome (GOLD analysis project Ga0208742, IMG submission 184601) | Freshwater microbial communities from Crystal Bog, Wisconsin, USA - CBH28Sep08 (SPAdes) (version 2) | ecosystem: Environmental > Aquatic > Freshwater > Lake | place: Crystal Bog... | reverse complement strand
GGGTCTTGAGTGTGACGCCAACGATACCGATTGCGGTACCGGCAGATGCGTAAACATAGTGCTCAACGAGCACGAGGACTTTCTTGTTCATGTATTACTCCTAATTAGGTTGGTTAGTTCTTGTCCTTGGGGTTGCGAAGTCGGAACGTCACAATCCACAGGAACAAGGAAATAAGCGTAGCATCCCCTACCACTGTCTTGGCGCTTCCTGTAAGCACTAGCCATGCTGAGAATAGACCGACAAAGGTCCAAATCTGGTTAGCAAGGTCTGCTAAAAGGGCTTTGATGAGTTTCATTAGAACCTCTTTCTCATTCTGATAATGGCGCCCCCAACAACGGTTGCTACCAAGATTTTCTTTGCTTTCTTTCTTGTAACGGGAGACATGTCATTACCGAGGTTTTCCATGGCAACAAATGTCTTGTTGATTGCTTCTACTCCAGGCACAGCTGCAAGAGCTCCCGTTACTGGTTTCTCTACAACAGGTACTGCGATGTCGGGTGCGTTAAACGTTGTTCCACCTACTTGGCCAATAAAGGTTGCTGTAGTAGTGATTGCCTCTGGAGGAATGGGCAATCCTGAACCGGGTGGTGGTGCTGGAGGTGTGAGTTTTCCGTCTTCTCCCACAACTTGCGGAGCTGTCTTAGTTCCAAAGAACTGGATGCCGCCGTTCTCCACTCCTGGCTTATCTTCCTGAACATGTGCTACTAGGGCCGTTGCAGGAGGAACTATTGGTGTAGTGTCAGGCAACGAATTTGGATTATCAGGAACGAGGTTTGTTGATGAAGGCGATTGCGGTGTTACTACCACTGGCGGGGTCGGTGCTGGTGTTGGAACTGGTGCGGGTGAAGGCATGGGCTCTGGCGTTGGTGCTGGGCTCGGTTGTGGCGATGATGACGGCGCTGGCGTGGGTGCTGGCGTTGGGGCAGGGGTAGGCGATGCGTTATCAGTTGGCGTCGGTGCTGGCTCAGGTGAAGCACTTGCGGAGGGTTCAGGTGTTGGAGCAGGGCTTGGTGCAGGAGTGGGTTCTTCGGTTGGAGAAGGAGCTGGAGCTGGCGTTGGAGGGGCTGCAACGGGAACAGGTCTTGGGACAGGCTGAGGTTGCGGCGCAGGCGGCACAGCGGGCTCTGGTGCAGGCTGAGGCGCAGGTTGAGGTGTTGGAGCCACAGGAGTTGCAGTCGACGAATCAACAACCGTCGTGGTATCAACCGTCACTGTTTGAGACTCAAGAGGACTTTGAATAGATGTGCTTGTCGTGTCGGAAATTACGGTTGAAGAATCAACAATTGGAGTCTGAACTGGCTGAAGCGAAGGCTGAGTGGTTGAACTATCAACGGGACTGGAATCGGATGTTGACGTTAGTGAATCAGATGGACCAGGCGTTGGAGAGGGAGCAGGAGTTGGTAAAACGACTGTCGAAGAGTCTGATAAAGAAGAAGAAGTAGAAGTCTCAACAACAGTAGAGGTTTCAATAGTAGTAGAAGTTTCAACAACAGTTGAGGTGTCTGGTGCTGGCGCAACCACTACTGGAGGTGCGGGTGGCGTTGGATTTGCAAGAAAAATAGTTACAGCATTAGACAGAGCTGAGTACATGTGCGCTGTGTCGTTATCGGAACGAACTGTAAAGGTGTAGTTGGTATCCCATCCACCTGTACTTGTAAATAAGTCTTTACTTAGCGTAATAGTCGTTTCTGTAGACGCTACTGCCCATCCTCCAGAGCCCGCATTCCACATTACTGCATATCGTTCTGGTACAAGGTTTGCAGTGGGAGCGCTCCAAGTCAATGTTACACCGCCATCACCTGTAGCTGTCACTATTAAATTCTGTGGTGCGTTAATAGCAAGAGGTGGTATGGCTGCTAAAGCTGCTTGAGCGTTAGCTAATGCCGTCTGTGCAGCAGCTACTGCTGCTTGGTCTGCAATTACTTGGTTATCTAACTGAGTGGCTACTGCTTGAAGGTTTGCCTCATCTGTTTGAGCTGCTTGAATGGCTGGCAGCAATGAGGGGTCTTTTTGGTAGGTAACTGTTGCAGTTTGCCCAAACCACGATGCAGGCACTACGTTCTGGCTTGTTCCCTGCGTAGAGTAATAAAGGGTAGAACATGACCCTCCACCGTTTTGGTAAAACCACGCATCTATGGTGTATGCGGTCCCCGCAACTAATTGCTGAGGTGCGCTCCATGTACCCCCGCAGCCTTTGTCTCTCCAGTCATTAATTATGTTTTGTCCATTAAAGTTCATATAAAAGCCATCATCAGCAATATTTAAAAACCTATACGCACCTGTTACAGGAACGGTGATGGTTCCGTAATAATGCACAGTAACTCGTTGGCCAGCACACCCGTCAATAGAAGCGCCATTCCAATTAGCCGCAATTTGTGACCAGACATCGGTCTTACAAAAGTTTGCTGGGTTTGGGGTAAATGTGTGCCAGGTGCTGTTATAAATAGATACGGTAATTCCAGAGCCAGAAGAAGTAGTTACGGGAATAGAGCTGTTATCGTAAGCTGCTTGAGCTTGTGCTACTACGGTAGCACCATCGACTGCCGCTTGGTGAGCCACTAATTGGGTTTGAGTGTCAGCTTGCAGAGTAGCGTTGGCTTGGTCTAAAGCTGTTTGGGCATTCTGAACAGCGCTAGTAGCAGCCGCAACTTGTGCGTTGTACTGGTCTAGCGTGTAAGTGGCGTCAGCCGTTGCTGGTGATGCAAGTAATATAGGAAATAAAGCGCTGGCTAGTAAAACAAATTGTGCTACGTGTAAACGTAGTTTGCTCAAGTATTCCCCTCGGAATGCTTAATGCCCCCTCAATTGGCTAATTAAAGCAGATTACATTGGGCGCCAGTTCCTATTTACGATTTGCTTAGAGCCAACATCATCGGATGAGTTCACTGATTCTCCTTGAACTCCACGTCCTGGGTTCTTCCATGCAACAACGCTAGGTTGGGCATCCGACTTATAGCCGCCTTCAACATACTGAAAATGTTGTTTGATGCCACGTCGTTGATTGACCTTAAGAGTCTTTCTGTGTAATTGCTTAGACATTACATCGCCACCGCTGAAGTCATCGTGCCGCCAATGCCGCCGCCATCACTAGTTGGAGCTGGCATTGCTGTATCTGTCACACCGTTAGTTGCAGCGCCCATAGCTTCTGCCCCGTGTTCGGATGCAGTCTCTTGTCCCTCGTTATCTGGTTCTGGATGGTTTTCTGTTGCCATACCACCAGTGCCCATTGCACCCGTCATGTATGGATAGTTGCTGTACCAAAAGCCAGCACCTGAATATCCTGATTCGTGCTTGCGACGGAATCTGCGGCGTTGCTTCTCTTCGATATCTGCCGCATGCTCAAACTGTGTGTTACTAAGATTGCTCATTAAAGTTTCCTTGGTTGTAATGACCGTAATCTCCAAATGGTCCGCCATACATTCCATTGCTTACATGGTCAAACTGAATTGCAGACAATCGACTAGATGGATGGTCGTGTGAATAGTAATACCGTGTTGTTGTTAACGGTGTTGGGTCTTGCCCGTTACGAACGGGGACCGTCGAAGATGCCTTCTGGGTCATAGACTGTCACCGCCTTTTGCAAAAGTGTGTATCCCGTTTCTTTAGCGTGGTGCCCACAAAAATACAGTTCTCCCGACAATAACGTTGCCCGAACTAACGCTCGAGCAGAACAACGGTCGCAGCGGTCTTCAGCAGTTAACTCTGTCTGACTCACTGCAGTAATCATGAGTTTGAACCGTTATTGGGTAAAGGTGTGTTTGAGTTAGCAGCGTACTTGTTACCCTCACTGGAAGCATTAGTTCCTGATGGTCCATCAAACTTAGGAGATTCAGGCATAGCCTGCCTCTTAGCAGTCATAGCTGCCTGACCAAGTTGGGTGTGGGATAACATGCCTTAATTTTGCCCTTCTTTGCTGCAGTTGTACGGACATAATAGGACCATAGACGCTCGTGACAAAAGATACGTATGTGCCCTATGTGATAGGGTTTTTGTCGTGCCCTCACTCGCACGAGCATGCGAGCAAAAACATTTGGAGAAATAAATGCCGAAATATGACTACGACTGCATTGAGTGCGATGTGCACTATGAAAAAGAGCGTAGCATCCATGACGCAGAACCTAAATATGTCTGCGACAAATGCGGCTACGCTCTTGTTCGAGTCTATAACTCCTTTGGCCTTCAGTTTAAAGGCTCAGGATTTTACAAGACTGGTAATTAGTTGTAATCAGGTGTGATGACTGGTGGTACTGGTGCTGCTGCAGGAACTGCAGGGTCAGCAGGTGCAGGAGCCGCTGGTGCAGCATCTACAGGAGCTGGCGAATCCGCTGCTGGAGCAGCAGGAGTTGCAGCTGGAGTAATTGAACCATCAGTAGCAGAAACAGTAATGTCGTTTCCTGCTTGACGTGCTTCTACTTGAAGGTCAGCAGCTGTCTTAGCCTGAGTATCAACAGCGGCAAATGCTGCGTTGATTTCATCAAGTGTCAACTTACCGTCATCCATAAAGCCACGAGCTAACTTCTCAACAACAGTTGCACATGCAGTCAAACCTGCGACTGTCATAGCCTTAAGAGTTGAAATGTGTGCAATAGCACCAGCACCAATAACTCCAAGAGCACTTGCTGTGAAGGCTGCGACAATACGCATCAACACGTTCCAAAATAGTTTTACATTGTCTTTCATTTTCAACCCCTCGGTTGTCCATGCCCTCGACAATGTAAGTTTAATTGACTTTCTTAGCCTTTATGCCCTGTTTCTCAAACATCTTGACGTTCTTCTTCTTATCGTCATAGGCTTTTTTCACGTCAAAGTGGGGAAGAATCTCGTCTTTAAGAAGTTGCTTCTTGACCTTCTTATCTTTGTCGTGGTCATCGATGGGGCGCATGTAGAGCTGGTCATAGGGAACGCCGTGCTTATGAAGCCACTTTTTGGTGTCATCCCGATAATGGGCTGACCGAGCTGTCAAGATGATTACATCTCTTCCAGCGTTTCGTGCTTCCTTAGCCAACGCCACCATGTGCGGATAAGCATCAGCGTTCCGAGCAGCAACACGGAACTCATCACTGTCAATTTTGTGGAGCGCTTCATAGTCTTTGATATCCGCCAAGGTTCCATCGAGGTCGAAAATCACTGCCTTTTTGCCGTGCTTGTTAGCGCCCGTCTCAAAGTTGTGATTGTTATTCATTAGCCTATTATCAGTCAGCCTGGATTCCCATGGCCTCTAAATACAAGTCTTTTTCCGTCATTAAAAATTCCTTGATTTCTTTTTGACGTTCTTGAATCATTTCTTCTGTTTTAGTAATCACGTCTTCGTCTAACTCTTCCTTGTGTGCCGTGTATTGTTCCACTGCGTAGTCGAGGACAGACTGCCATGTTGCAGCCTGAACTTGGGATTCTTCCCATCTCTTAATGTGCTTTTCTTTAGCTTTTTCTAAAAGAAAAGCTTGTTGCTCCATTTTTCCCAGCTCAACTTTTTGTTGGCGCTTGGACTTATACATGACGTCATCTGTCACTTATGTTGCTCCATCTTTTGTAGTGGTCCTGATGAGTAGATACTAAAGCGACAAGCAATCTCAACAGCCTTTTCAGGAGATGCTCCAGCCGCCATAGCGCCCAAAGCTAGGTCTCCACCAGAGCCTATGGCATAAAAGCCATCATCTGTTCGACAAACCGACAAATCATCGGCAATATCAAAAAGCTCTCCACCAACAACCATAAGGAAATGAAAGCGCTGCTCACCATCATCCTTGCTATTGCTTTTGCTCTCATTAAAGTCATAGCCGTTATCGGTCAAACACTTTCGCAATGACGGCATCGCTTTGGTGATGACAAAGTTCATCAGGTCTTTTTTATCCGCAATGTTGGGCTTGGGCGGATTCCACATGCGCTGTGCAACATCGCATGGCATCACTTCACCACTACCCGAAATAAGGAAGGCGCCACGTTGAGCAATCTTCTTCATATCTGGATGGTTCATGCGACGCATGGAACTTGTCGAGAAGTCTGTTACTTGGTTATCAGCAACAATGACCGCTTTATCTTTGTACTGGACTCCCACGATGGTTGTCATCTCTACCCCCTAATAAGGAACCCCCCAAGAATACCATCAGGTATCCGTGGAGGGTTCTTAGGGGCAATATGCCCGAATTAGGCGTTTTGGAAGATTTCTGCCCAAGTCTTAGGTCCAACGATGCCATTGGAGTCCAAAGCATCAGATTGGGTCTGTACAGCCATGACAGCCTTCTTGGTCAGAGGGCCGTAGGAGCCGTCAGCGTCCAAATGGAGGGCTGTTTGGATAGCCGCCACGTTAGGACCTGAGTCTCCTGGTTGGATGGTTCCTGGGAACGGTGGGATGGTCTTAGGGGTGGGTGTGGCTGGGTGGGCACTGGTAGTTGCTCCAACATAGTTAGGGCGACCAAAACCCACAACTGTTGACCAGAGATGGCGTGAGTTGTTTGCTTTATAGCCACGAACGTTCGATGCAACTTCGCCACCATTGTTGGGTGAGCCCTTTGGCTTCAAGTCTGGTGATGTATTGCCCTCAACAGTGGTGATGGTGCCATCGCCGTTATCCTTCAAGACAACGCCCACGTGTTGGATAGGTGATGTTGGTGTTGCATTTGGAACAAATGAGAAGTAAATCAAGTCACCTGGCTGTGGATGTGCATTTGCCGCATCTGCCCATGTGCCAGCCTTCTTAAATGCAGCGGCGCCATTTGGCGTGTAGACAGTGTTAGGAATGGTCACGCCAGCTTGATGAGCGCACCACATCATGAAAGAACCGCACCATGGTTGGAAATTTGCGCCTGTAAATGCGCCAAAATCGGTTTCGTTGTCCTTTGGACCTTCAATAACGCCCACTTGAGACAATGCAACCTCTAAAAAGCGTGCTGCAGTGCCTTGTGGCTTATCAGTAACGGGTGGAACTGGCTTTGTTGCCATTTTTTCTCCTTAAAAGTTGGGAAATTGATGCTGAACAGGAATTTTGCGGTCTTTATCGATGCCATGAGCCACTGCTAAGCGGTGATGACCGTCTGCTAAGTGCATTTTTCCGTCTCTATGCCAAATTGTAAGAGGTTTTTGCACCCAATTCTTCTTAATGTCGCCACCAAGACCACTTGCATACGCTTCTTCTGATGCTTTTTCCAGATTTTTGCCTGCACCGAGCTGCACATGCGCCAAAATTTCGCTAGAAGACATGTGATTTCCAAATTGTTGCTCGCTAATCATCACTATCTCCTGTTTTTTGGTGTGAAATGCTTGTGTGGAATGGTGCCAGCAATGCCTTCTGGGTCTGCATCATGCTCTGCGGCATGACTTCTCTCATCAATATAGGTCCGTGACCATCCACCCTCTTTGTACCGCCCGTGTTCTTTTAGTAAATGGTCGCCAACACGGAGGTCAAATTTATGTGGCGTCCACTTAAACTGCCTTGGTTGAAGATTATCTTCAGCGCTCATTTTATCGTTTTGCCTTGTTGGTATTTAACTTACGAACAATCCGTGCTAAAGAAGCCGTTGATTCATGCCCCATATCTACGTGGTCTTCTAATGGCTCTACCTCGTATACATGGACATTCCTGCGACGACTATTAAGGGCCGCAGTATTGCCCCACCGACTTGCATCCCAAGGAGTATGAGCCATCCACACTTTGGAGTTGTCTCCTGCTGGAGGATGGTTATTGACTCCACGAGAAGAGCCTGGAGTTAAAACGGTTCCTTCTGGAAGATTGATAGGAGACCCATGATAAAACTGCTTAGGGTTGAGGTTGCTCATGCCTTCATCTCCCGTGGTGGATTGTAGGTGCGCTTTCTCTCTCTGTTACGGAAGGGAGCAGAAGGCCATGTTATTCGGGTCATACCAGTGACTGTGATAGGAGAGCCTTTTTTAGCGGGCACTTCTTTTTCTCCAGCGTACTCCACCATATCAACTCCACGCTTCTTTAATGTAGGAGCATGTGTTTCCACACTGCTCATAGGAATTTCAGCATGTATGACGGTGCTTGGCTTATATGACTTAAGACGAGGATTGTCATTTAAGACATCAGGTTTAGCCGCAAATAATGTAGCCATGTCTTTATCTGCGCTCCAATGTGTGCCAAGTCCTGTTCGTACTTGACCAATACCGACTTTATTTAGCCCTCTATGAACAGGAAATGTCAACTCTGGTTGATTCCACTGTGCTTCTGAGAGATTATCTTCAGCGCTCATCTACTCTCCAAATGCTTTATCCAGTGTGCGGCATCTTCCGAATGCTTGGGATTGTGCACGGGTTTGGTTCCTGGCACTGTATGCGCCATATCCCACATCGCTGTTGCTATTCCTTTGCGGCGATGTTCAGGTGTTACGCCCACTCCGAGTATTGTTCCGTCACCTGGGTCCCATGTCAATGCGCCAATTTGTTCACCTTTGTGATGGGCAGTTATGACTTTATCTCCGACATAGCGTTCAAACTTGAGTGTGTAGTCTTTGAATTGACGAGGTGAGAGATTACTCATCGCAACTCCGCAAAATGGTTGGGATGAACTTTAGGCGGAATGTATTTCTGCCCTGGGATAGAACTAAAGTTTGTGGTGAGGTGAAGAGGAGCACCTATGCCCTTTTCTTTACGTGATTCTTCTCCTACGCCATGTTCTACTGAGCCAACGTATACAGGAACGTGAGTTAACCCAGCACGTTCGGCGGCGATTAGCCTATGGTGACCTTCTGCAAGGTATCCCCAGTTATGGGCGTCAGAATGGTAGATAGATAATGGCGTCTTAATAACTCCGCCATTTTTTAACTCATTGGCGATGTTGTTTATGGTTTCTTCGCTCATGGACCCGTGAGATTGCTGTCCTTCACGGTCATATTCTCTATACCGCTTAACAACAGAGATAGGCACCATCTTGGTTACGGAGTTTGACTCATCTCCCTCAACGTGACCCTTACCGCTAGAGCGCTCAATGTTAGTTCCATATTCACTAGGCTTGAATACGTCAGCAAAATCTTTTGCAGACCACTCCATGTGCGACTTAAATTGGTTGGGGTTTAAGTTACTCATGGAACGTCAACTCTGGTTGTTCAAATTGCTTCCTGCTTAGATGACGACCTGCAAATACTTGGCGCATCAGTTGACTACCTGCTTTTATATGCTCGTGTGGCACTTCTGTGTAGTTTCTGCTGTACCAACTATCTTCAGGAGAGTTAAACACTTCATCTGCACGAGTTTTGGCTGTTTCTGTTCCTTCTGTCTTAGTAATACTGTTGTGAGGCATAGAAGGTACATGTACTGACGATACATCAGCGCCCTTATCTTTCAATGCGCCCATGAGACGACTCACCAAAGCATGACTATGAGGAGAGAGGTCTCTATCGGGATGAGGTACCTCGCCAAATTTCTTTAATGAGTGGTGAATGACTGCGCCTAGTGCTGTGGCTACGTGCGCCCGTGCGCCTTCAGTGGCAAACAACTTGTCAATCTTGGGTGGCGTAGAGCGTCCATGCGGTTTATCCCACATAGTATGTTGGTAGGAATATCTGTCTGCTTCTGGGTGATACCGCATTTCGGCATTATCAGTCCACTTAGACTCTTGAGTTTCGACTGGTTCTTCATGATGTGGGTGAGCAAGAGAAATGGCAATAGACTCTTTGCCATGGCGAAAAACAAAATGGTCATGGTCTCCGACTGACCGATGGTCGTAGTCGTAATTGTTGTGGATGTCGAGGGGTATCTGAAAAACCCTACCCTCTAAACCTTTATCTGCCATGCACACATTATCAGGGCATGACCCCTAATTTTTGGGCTTAACTGTCGAAGGCATCCCTGATGGTCTGAGCATAGCGCTCGCCTTTTTCGGTCAAGCTAATCATGGCCTCGAGGTCCTCGTTGTACTCGACGTTGATGAGGCCCTCTGCCAGCAGGTGGACCAGTGCCTCGTCTAGCTCATTCTCTTCCATCATGTTCTTTTCCCTTGTTCTCTTTTCAGGTTAAACACCAAATGATGAGGCACATGATGGCTATTCCCGTCACGATTGCCAAAGGCAACCATTCATCGTGTTCCATTACCCCAACTCCTTCTCAATAGCTTGGATAGTAGGGCAGGGGTAACGGGCGGGGTATACATCGCCTTCCTCACCACTGTCGCAAGCAACGCAGCATACCTGTGGGTTGTTGGAATTCCATGTAAATGGTCTATGTATCGCCACTACTGCACGAAGGGCAGAATGAACTATCGGCTTTGAATCAAAGTACTGAACAAGGAATTCACCTTCTTCATCTATTCTTGCCAGCAATTCATCGTGAGTCATTACCAGCCTCCTAGACACTTATCCGAATGGGTATGGATAGAGTATTGCAGAATGTATGCGCTCTTATTGGGAGCAAATAGTGGAGTGTCACATGCACCGCACTTACCGAACCACTCCCCAGCCATGTAGTCGTATGTCATGGTGGTAAGGCTACTGCCTAAAAAGGGAAAGTCAAAAAGAGTTCTAGGAAAAGCAAAACCCCAGCCGTGTGGTCTGCTTGCGCTTCAGGGACGGTTCTGGGGTGTTCAAGATAAGTATATATCTTTGTGCACCAAGTAGGAGTCGAACCTACAACACCTAGTTCCTAAGACTAGCGCCTCTACCAGTTGGGCTATTAGTGCGGGGTGACGAGAGGGAATTGAACCCTCACATGCTGGACCACAACCAGCCGCTCTACCATTGAGCTATCGCCACAGTACCCCTCATTGGATTCGAACCAATGCTGTGAAGATTTTAAGTCTTCTGCCTCTACCACTGGGCTAGAGGGGTATTGTCAGGTCGGTTTATCTTTCGCCATACCGTAAGGCCTAATAACCGAGTCCCCTGACGAGACCGTGCAGGTCGTTCTAGAAACTCCTGCATACTTGCGGAAACAGTCAACGTTCTTTTTAGGAGCTACCCAAAATATATACTGCCATACAAGTGTTACTTCGTTGCGGGAGTGGGATTTGAACCCACGACCTAGAGCTTATGAGGCTCCCGAGCTTCCGAGCTGCTCTATCCCGCAATAAGTGACCTCCCTGGTGCGCTTTGAGTAGAGGCGTGGGAGGTGCTGTGAGATAAGGGTAGCAGATTAACGAATGCTGAAGTCAACTATCTCCAGTTCACAGGGATAAATTGCTGAGGATGCAGAAGTTTCATGGCTGCAAGACGGTGATGGCCTTCTTTTACGAAGAGAGAGTGCTTTATCTCAGGCTTCTCCTCTGTGCCGTGGAAAAGGGTGTGGTCACTAATCTGAATGGGTGCGCCCTCATAGCCCTTTTCACGAATAGAGTCAGCAAGAGTGGGGTTTCCTGGAAAAGCAGGCTTATGGCTGTTATTGACGCCACCAACTTTTGCCTCTTCTGTCTTTTGCCGCATGACCGTGGCTTCTCGAGCCTTCTGCTCATCGCTCTTCTCACCAAGGGGCTCTAAGTGGTTCCAGGCATCGCCCAAGTTGGCATGCTTCATAATTTCGCCTGCAGTCATAAAGAGGGGGCGATTGCCTGCTTTGAGCTCTTCTTCTAGTTTGTCACCAGGCTTAGTGGTCTCTTTAGGGGCAGCTTTAACCTTCTTATAGGCAGGTATGCCTGGAAGAGGAAGTTGCTTCGCCATACACGTATTTTGCCACCTTTTGGCTACTGCCTAAGCGTAAACCTCGTACCCATGTCTCCAACCTGGCACGACCGCTTGCCAACTTCGATTAAGGGTGAGGGGGTGGATTGTCAATGTCATTGATTTACAATGCTTTCATGCTTGCTACCTGACTACGAATCAGGTGCGAAGTGTTCACTTCATGCGTGATTCAGGTGGATTTTTATAGCTTGGTGACATCATCGGTGACACAGCCACGTGGCTGGCTTCGGCTACTGTGCTCGTGAGTCACGAGACAGTGCGACCACCACCAGCATGACAGCCACCCTGCCCCACTGTTACCACATCATTACTACATGCATGCATGTCACATTGCTGTGATTGTCATTGGTGATATGACATGCATTCAGTACATGCATGACATGCACCAGTAGTCATGCACTAAGAGTTATCTCTATCTATCTCTTCTCTCTCTACATCATTGACTAATTCCACACTCTTACATTGAGGGGGCGTTGCCCCCTTGAACCCCCATCTAGGATTTAGTTGAACTTTCAACTATCTGACCCCCAGCTGGCGCCCTATCGGGGGCTATCCCACGCTCAATTTCAGCCCCCCGACACGTCCATTGCGTAGTTTTGCAATTGTCAGCCTCAGTGTTACTATTGGCTCGTACGCACGCACCAACCGTTCGGTCTCGGTCAGAATCCCCAAGGGGCACCGATTCCAAACTCAGTAGTAGAAGTGACCCAGTACAACGTATCGCTAGTACCACTGGTGAATCGATTCGAATCATTATGAATCGACTGACAGAAAACTTTCGGATACGAAATTACATATTGAATTACTAATCCGTAAAACGTGAACGACTGTTTATCACCAAAGGTTGATAGCGAACGTTCTGCAATTGCAGTGTCAGTGATGACATGACATTCACGTTGATTAAATTCTAACGATGACGAAATTCATTGTGGACTCGTTACTGACCTTGCGAGTGAGACGGTGCGTACTAACAAACATCATGGACACGAATCAACGGACTGCTGGTGCACTCAGTGCAGACGGTAACCATTCCGCTCGATAGAACAGTGACGATGAATGAGTGGTGTTTATGCATTATGTGTTTTTGGTCGTTGCTAATCGACAAACAGTCTGCGAACTGTCATTGATTGGCAACGGTCATGAATACGTAATCCCTAACTACGTATTCTGTAATACCAAACATGACAAACACCTAGAGAATGGAAAATAATTCAATGCGACTATCAACCTTCGTCGATACTGATAACAACGTCGTAGCACGTGGCGTTATCAAACCCAACTTCATTGACCTACATCTTGCTGATGGCACTCGCTTCTACTCAACTCGTAGCGATGGCTATGCACTCGAATTCTTACAGTCACTCAATATCAATAAGGCGGTGCAGTCATGACACAACTCAATGGCATAACACTCACGAACAGGGAGCTTGAAATTGTGTGGCTCTCATTGCTCTGCGCTGGTAACGGCAGAATCCCCCACACCGTTGATTACGGTCAACGTGTCGAACTCATTGATGAAGCGCAAGTGACTGCACGTGAACTTGCAGTGACCATCAATAAATTAATCGCTGACAGTAACAAGGAGGCATAACATGTCAACAGCTCTCACTGGCAAGGTCGCTGGCTCACCAGCGTCGAATCAATATGGCGAGTACACCGTACAAGTGTGCTCGCCAAAGCAGGCGTCATTCATTCAGTCATTGCTCAACACTCGCAAGCACTCATTGCCTATCACTGACGCAACGACAGTAAATAAAAAGCATGCGTCGAGAATCATTGACGAATTGCTCAAGTGTCCAAAGCTCGTGCCCGACCTTGCGACATCAAAGCAGGTTGAGTACATCAACGCTCTTATCACGACTCGACAAACGGCTCAGCTGTACGTCGAGTCATCATTGAAACGTCATGGTGTTACTGACATTGCACAGTTGTCACGTGACAATGCACGTTCATTGATTACAACACTCAAGATACTTCCATTCGTTGGCGTTGCTGTATCGGTCACTGAGGTCGGTGCGTATCGTCATGGTGAGACGTACTACTCAGTCCGCAAGTCAGGTCAGAGTGGCAAGTTGATTGCTTACGAATTCGACCCTGATACGAGAAGCTGGAACTTCGCACGAGGTGCCATCTATTCATTGCAACCATCGGAGCGCCTGACATTGTCAGAAGCTAAAAAATTCGGTGTGCAAACAGGTCAGTGCGTTCATTGCGGTCGCACTCTGACTGACCCGATATCCATCATGGCTGGTCTTGGCACAGTCTGTATCAAACGATACGCCTGAAAGAATCTAGGAGGGAAAACACATGTACGGAGCATTAATCGTCTCGCAAACTCATGGGGACACCGTTGTACGTCAAACCGTCATTGCGAATTGCAATGGCGTTGTCCATAAGTGGTGGCGATTCACCAATGGCAAACAAGGCAAACAGAATGCGTGGGTCACTGGTGCATTCGATATCAACGCCAGCAACGAACAGTTGATTGGCAAAGTTATCTCAACACCATTGACCATCAATGACATCGACGAAATCGAGAACAGTCCATTGCCACGTGTTCTCTTTCAGAAGTTGATTCGTCAGCATTCATTGCAAGAGCAAACAGTTGTCACCGAAGATATCGACGCACTCGTTCGATACATCGAGGACATTGCACAAGTTGACCCATCCGCACTCAAGACCTACTACATCGATAACAGAGGGAAAAAATCCATGGCAACACAAACACTGAACTCGGTCATCGAGGTCGCTTATCAGCCACCAGCGCCTGTTACAAGCAACGTTGCGCCAGTGGTCACTGTCAATAACGGTGAGAAGCGAATCTCATTCGTACCAACAGCAGAGCACGTCAGCAATTACATCGAGCGAACGATTGCTGGTGTCAAAGAACACCAGTGGTTCGACTTCGCATTGCAGAACAACCTCAACGTGCTTCTCTTCGGTGAGGCTGGTACTGGTAAGACATCGTCGGTCATGAACTTCGCCAAAGAGCGTGGTCTCTCGTTCTACTCACTTGCTGGCAATATCGCACTCGAGCCATCGCAGATATTCGGCAGTGACCGTCCACAACCTGACGGCACATTCAAGTGGGTCGACGGTGGTCTCACTGAAGTGGTACGCAATGGCGGTGTGCTGTTGCTCAACGAGTTGTCATTCGCACCAGCTCGTATCATGACGGTGCTCTTCTCGTTGCTCGACTATCGTCGCTCCATCACATTGATGGACAACGGCAACGAAGTCATTCATGCACATCCTGACTTGCTGATTGTCGCTGACATGAATCCAAGTTACCGAGGAACTTCGTTGCTCAACGAGGCACTCAAAGACCGATTCGAATTGAAGATTGCATACGAGTACGACAGTGCAATTGAGAAGCGAATTCTTACATCGTCAACACTGATTGACCTTGCTCGTGATATGCGAAAGACATCTCGTGGCATGGACTCAGCAGTGCCTACAAGCGATAACGGAATCGTATTCGAGACCCCGATATCAACTCGATTGCTCAAGACATTCGAGAAGGTTGCAAAGGGATTGAGCTACGACTTCGCTGTCTACAACTTCATCAATAACTTCGAACCCGAAGAACGTGGTGCAGTGAAGATACTTCTCGAGTCACTCGAGACCAACTTGAAGTCAGACCTTGGTCTGCAATTCGAATCCATTGACGTCGACGTTACGGAGACCGTATGACCTCATTCATCGATACCTTCCAGCAAGACCTACAGGAGCGCCATCGCCAACGCCTAGAGCGCTTCTGTCAGGTCTTCGGACGTGTCAACGGTGTACTCGCACTTCGTCCTATCAAAGTGCGAGTTGAGAACTCAGAGTTGAATGCGCCTGCATATTCCAATGCGAATGAAGTCGTATTCAACTCTCGATTGATTGGCGAGCTGAAGACCGAGCGAGACCTTCTCGCTATCTACGGTCTCGACTTCCATGAGATTGGGCACGTGCTCTTCACACCACGTCATGGTTCACGTCTCGTTGATTACGTCGTGGACAACGGATACTGGTCAGCATTCAATGCACTTGAAGATTGCAGACTAGAACGATTGCTCACTGGTAAGTATCCATCGATTGCAAAGTGGCTAACAGCAACAGTCTCATTGCACTTGATTGAGAACTCAAAGTCATTCGACACGTCGTATCTCTTGCTACGTGGTCGCAGATATCTGCCAGCTGAATTGCGTGCCGAGTCTCGCAAGGCATACAAGAATCAAGATGACATTGCCGAACTATGCGACGTCGTTGATTCCTATCGTGACCTTGTCTTTCCACGTGATTACGAAGTCGCAGAAGACCTCATTGCTCGCTTCCACAAGCTGTTAGGTGGCAACGATTCACAAGGTCAAGACCAAGACCAAGAGCAAGGTCAGGGCGAGGGTCAGGGCAAGCGTGTTCGCATTACTATCAAAGACCCATTCGGTCATGGTGAGCGACCACACGAAGGCGTTGACTCAAGCACATCACGTCCACTGAATCAGAAGCAACAGGAGCGAGCACGTGACAATGCTCCTGACGCTGGTAATGACGAAGATATCAATGATGAAGATGACATTGATATTGATATTGATATCACGCTTGACTTCAGTGATTCAGATGATTCAGATAATTCAGATGACGAAGAGTCATCAGAAGAATCAGATGATGATTCAGATATCGATGACGTTGATGATTCAGATGACGTCGATGATGAAGAGGAATCAGATGATGGCGAATCATCCAATGGTCAGTCTGCTGGCAATGCAGAAGCTGACAAGACCGAGACATTGCTAAACAACATCATTGATGAACTTCTCAATAACGAGGAGGTCATTAAAGAGATTGACAATGTACTTCGTCAGGTCAGTGGCTTGCCATCACTATCAAGCAACGGTGCACAAGAGCCCGAGATTGCCCGATACAAAGAGCAACCAGCAGACAGCACGTCAGCTGGTGTTGCTCGTTCATTCGGACGTGAGCTCGAGCGATTGCGTGCCAGTGTTGACCCAGCTTGGGATAGGCACTTGTCCAGTGGCAAGCTCAATGCAAAGCGTGCAATGCGTGGTGATGACCACGATTCTATTTATGACCAATGGAATCAGGGACGCACTGACGCAACCGATATCGAATGCGTCATCATGCTTGACACCAGTGGCTCGATGGGCGGTGTACCTGCAACGCAGGCATATCGCTCCATGTATGCCATCAAGCGAGCACTCGACCGTATCAATGCCAGCACTACAGTGTTGACATTCTCAAGCTATGCACAGACGCTGTACTCAAAGCATGAGAAGGCAGGCACATTGATTCGTGACGCTGGTACAGGTGGAGGCACCGAACCAACTGACGCAATTGCTTATGCCACTCGAGTCTTCGCAGAGTCTGATAAGCCCACCAAGCTTCTGATTGCTATCACTGATGGCGTATGGAGCGGTGAAGAGCGGGCACACCGAGAAGCCATTACTCGCATGAAGCGAGCTGGTGTTCTCACATCACTGGCGTACATCACGCAACGTCAGGGCACGTTGCGTAAGGAGGCGCTCTACGGCTGTGAGATTGGGCAGGTCATTACTAATCCGTCTGACCTTGTCGGTCTCGCTCGCAACCTCGTGAAGACAGCGATTGCTCGCCAACTCACGAATGCATAAGTCACTCTCTAGGTGACACCGAGTGAGGCGTAGTTAGGGCTACGTCTCACTCACTAACTTTCAAAGTAATCAAAGGAGAGCAAGTGAAAGCACAGAACCTTCAAGCAGGCAAGTACTACGTCGCTCTTGCACCATGGGGACGTAGTAAAAGCGCAGACCAAAGAGACCCATTCAAAGTCGAACGTGGCACATTCGTGTACAAGGTCGAGCTCGTATCCATGGCTCGATACAAGTACACCGTATGGAAGTCAGCGAATCCGCAGGACTCAAACTTCATACCAGCAGAATCGAGCGACCGTTCTATCGGTTACCTCATGCGTGCTCATGGAGTGAACAACGATGGCTCTGACCTGTACTGGCTATCTCGTACTCAAGACATTGTGGGCGAGTGGGACTTAATCTCAAAGCGCTGGGCAGAAGAGGACGCCATTCGTGAAGCGAAGGACGCAAAGGAGGCACAAGCACGTGCCGAGCGTCAACGCAAGTATGACGAAGCTGACGCACTCAAGGTTCGTGTCAAAGATACATTGACGCAAACCATTGCAACGATTACCAATAAGCAACCACAGTACGTCGAGACCTACACTCGAAGCAGGACTGTCAATAACCAAGAGCTCGTTACGGCAACGATGGAGATTGACATCAAGACCTTGCAACGATTGGTCGAAGCGGTATTGGAAGCAAAGGACATGGTCGCATGAAGCTAACAACTCGAGGTTGGGTGGTGCTCGTCATCATCCCAGCCATCATTGCAACACTTCTCATTAGCTATTGGACACGTGACGTCTGCTGGGTTGGCAACGGCTATGGCTCGTGCTCCAAGATGATTGACAAACTACCCACCCAACCACAGCGCCATGAAACGGAGTTACTTCCATGAGCCACACAACCGTTGCAGAACTCATTGAGAATCTGCAGAAGAACTACGAACCAACAGAACCGATTGCATACACCGTCTATTCAGTCGGTGACGTACTTGACCACCATCTAATCGGAGACCCGAAAGCTGGTGAGATTGTATGGAAAGAGATTGTCGAAAGTATCAGTGACTTCATTGAGGGAAGTCAGGAGTACATCAATGACCACATCACTGAACAACTAGAAGAATACGGCGCTGGTGAAGGCGGTCGTGTTCTGCGTTCTGATTCCGATAACACACTATGGTTAGGAGACAAGGCATGAGCACTGTAACATTCACAGAACTAACAGCAGAAGAGTGGAAGCAGAAGTACAAGCCAAAGGTCAACTACATTGACCCTAACGCCTCATTCTCTGATGAGAATGGTCAGGGCATTATGTACGAGACGTTCGGAGATGAACTACAGTACGTAGCTCAACACGACATCCACAACGTATGGACGTACCTCGACGCTGACGGTACAACAGTCATTACCAATGGCTTCTCTTTTGTGAATCGTCTTGGATACTTCGTTACAGAAGTGCCATGGAATCCACAAGAGGAGATACAGATAACCATCAGTGTTGACGAATGTGCTGAATGTGAGAAGCCATTGGATGATTGCGATTGCTCTCATTGCTCTTGTTATTGCGATTGTGGGGAGTACTAATGCGTTGCACATCATGCGGAGCAAAGATTACCTACGAGTCTGAGCAAGACGGATACTGGTCATGCAGTGACTGTGGGACACCAACTACCAAGGAGGTTGACTAATGCCATTCAGCTTAGAAGAGCTACGAGACATGTACACAGCATGCATGGCTCTGTCTTGTGAAACGACAGAGCCAGCACGCAGTCGCTACCTTGCACTGGCTATCAAGATTGCAGACCATCCGATTATCAAAGGAGCCCAATAGCCATGGCGCAATACCAATTGACAGTCGAGTTTCAGACTGATGGAGAGCTAGGTGTTCACGACCTTATCTCCCTACATAACAAAGTAGATAAACACGTCAATAAGGTGGGGGCAGTCACTGAGCCTGTCTCCACATTACGAATAGGAGAATGACCAATGACAGATGGAATGTCAGCACAACAGCGTGAGCAATTCGGGTCATTGGTATTCGCCAATGAATTCTTGAAGACAGCACGTGGTGTCATGAATGAGCAGACTCGCAAGGACTCACTACCTTCTGACGTCAGCAACGTACTGGCAAACGCCTATCTCGAAGAGATTATGGCGCAGTATGGTCTCGACCCTGAGGCTCTCGTATGGGGGCTGGTGCAGGTTATTGAGCTGATGGTGAAGTTTAGTGGCATACCACCCGAGGCATTACATGACGCTCTTGATTCATTCATTGCATGGATTAAAGAGAATCCAAAGGACTACTGATGGGAAACGAACTCATTCAGATAGTCAAAGCTCCATGTCAAAGCAAGTATGTCGACCCTGAATTATTCTTTCCCGATTCAACCGACCTAGAGACAACCCGCAAAGCTCAAGCACTATGCGCTCAATGCGAAACTCAGACAAAGACTGATTGTCTATCTTTTGCATTACGCAATAACGTGCAATACGGCATATGGGGCGGTCTTACTGAACTCGAACGCAAAGCTATCCAACGCCGATTAGAGAGGGAGAAGTATCGTGCGAATCAAGATAAAGCAGGTGACAAAGTATGAGCGAGTGGCTAACTACTTCCGATATCGTAAAGATGACGGGTCTGAAATACGACACTCTCTATCAGTATCGAAAGCGTCGCACCCTTCCCGACCCCGACCACTACGTGGGTCGAACACCGTTGTGGAAGAAAGACGTCATAGAAGATTGGGAGGCGTCACGCAGAAAGCACAAAGCAACGACCATTAATCCATAATGCAAACATTTACATTAAGACCCTAAGTGTGTATTGCTTGGGGTCTTTTTGTATTTTGATTACCAACTAGTAAACTTCACACCATGAGAGGAGGCACACCATGGCATACGTTGTAAAGCGTGGAGATAGATTCACTGGCTATTATCGCAAGGGCAATAGACGCCTATCAGCTGGCACATGGGCTACCAAGGTAGAAGCCGAGTATTACGCAGTCAAAGCAGAAGTCAACGGCTCAGAGGGGCGCTCACGTATCACTATGAGCCTTGCCGATTACATCGAGTCGTGGCTACCAGTAGCACACGTCCTGCCTATCACGAAGAAAGGCTACGAGGCTGTTCTACGCACTCACGTGTTGCCACGCATAGGCAATAAGAAAGTTTCACAAGTAACACGTCGAGTCGTGCGTGACCTACTTGATGACCTCAAGCATGATGGCGTGGGCAGTGCAACGATTGCACAAGTCAAAGCGTCATTAGGTTCAGCACTAAGGCCATTGATTGAGACTGAAGAGCTAACGGCCAACCCAACACATGGGATTACCATTAAAAAGACTAATGCAGACTTTAGCAATGTGCTTGAGCCTGAGGAATTCAAACTTATTCTGGAGAAGCTACCAGAACATGCACAGCTGTTCGCTAAGTTTCTTGTCATGTCTGGCACCAGATTCGGTGAAGCCACTGAGGTGCGTGTTAAAGACTTTAACTTTAAGAGTGGAGAAGTCTACATTCAACGGCGTGTCAGTGACTTAGGTGCAAAGCACAATAAAGGTCAACGGTTTCTTGTAGTAGAAGCAACGAAATCAGGCTATAAGCGCAGTATTACGCTATCTAAAGCACTACTACAAGAGATAAAAGACTATGTCTCAGTAAACGAATTAAAAAAAGATAGCTTGCTGTTCTCAAGAACACTGGTGTTACCAGCAGGTAAACTAGAATCTTCACGTGGCACAAAGTCATCTCGACCATTCGAGAATGACGGAAAAACGTTCCAGCATGGGACTCTGTACGCCTACTCAACAGGCGGTTGCAGGTGTGATGACTGTAAGCAAGCGGTGCGTGAGTACCGTAGAAGTTACAGGCAAAGCAAAGGCATTCAACAGAGAACCAGCCATACCGATACGAGTCACTTGCCACGTGATGTATGGAGAAACGTATGGAACACAGCAATTGCCAAATCAGGAATTGATTGGAGCCCTAGGACGCACGACCTACGACATGCAAATGCAACAGCGTTGCTAAAGAACGGTGTTGACGTGCATGAAGTAAAGGAGCGTCTAGGTCATCAGTCAATTAAAACGACGGAAAGGTACTTACACCGTATCCGTCACCAGCAGTCAAAGGCAGGTGAGCTTGCTAATGACTTTTTGGAGTGATGCTATGAAAGCACTAAACAAAGCGAGATTGCTATTGGGAACTATCTCAATAAGCGGACTCATAATAGCGGTGGCTATTGGACTGGCTTCCCCAGCCATAGCACCCAGCAAAGCTGACGCACTAACGGCACGTTATGCCCCCTATCAGAACGCAACCTCTCTATCCGACAAGCAATTGGTCGGACTATTGGTGGCTGTGGGCTTCAAGGGACAGGCGTTGAAATATGCGTGGGCTGTTGCTAAAAAGGAATCACATGGAAACCCCCTCGATTACAACGGTAATCGCAAGACAGGGGACAACTCTTTCGGACTCTTCCAAATTAACATGCTGGGAAGCATGGGAGCCGATAGACGGAGTTACTACGATTTAGCGTCTAACGCTGAATTGCTGAATCCTGTGACAAATGCCCACGTCGCTTACTTGATGAGCAACGCAGGCAAAGATTGGAGTGCATGGAAGGGAACACATACGGCGGTAGTGCAGTACTGGCTAACGCAGTACCCTTACAAAGCGACTACAACTCAGGCGCATAAGCCAACGCACAAGGTCAAAGCAACAGTAAAAGCTGTAGCAAAGACCAAGGCAAAGCCAAAGCAGAAGCAGAAGCACTAACACGCAGAGTGCCCCTCTCGAAAGGGAGGGGTTACTTAAAGCAATAGGAGCAGGCACATGGAATACGACCCACACAAAGCACGCCAATGGGTTACTGATGAGCGTTATGACCATAAAAAAGAATTAGCAAAGAACATTCAAAAGATTAGCAAAGAACAACGAGAAGAGCTGTATTGGAAGCATCTCGCTACAGCAGGATTTAAGATGGATGATGAGGGCGTAGCTCTAGTCTGCGAAAAATGTGATAATGAAATTAGCTCTCACCGTTGGAGCTCGTTGTATGCAGAAGAGTACTTCACGACGCTTCGGTACAGAGCCAAAGCATTACGTGAAGCACACATCTGCTTTAAACCAACTAAGGTAGTAAAGCGTTCAACTTATCAAGACGAAATCCCGACCAAGAATCATCGTCAGTTACCACTATCGGAGCCGTCTTATAACCCTTCTCCTCTATCAAAGAGAAAATCTCGGGTGAGTCCTGAATCATTTTCGAAACAAAAGCAATATCTTTAAGAGTTAAGAATCGCTTCGTATTCTCGCATTGCACACAATTGGTATTGCTGTAGATAGTTATCATTGATTGTCCTTGATGAGCTTTACTTCGCAAGCGTCAGTAGTGCAGTAAGCCTCACCAATAGCGTCAGAAGCCATACCAGCATAGACACCAGCAAAGTCAATGGGGAAGAGAGACGAACAAGCCTGCTCGTAATCTGCCTCAGTAATCTGTGTGTATGGCATCTGTGGGTAAACAGTGTTACCACTAGGCAGGAATGAGACAGTCTTCAATTGACCGTCGTACATATGCAAAGCAGTACCAATAGCATTCGACTCAGTCTCAGGGTCGAAAGAAATAGTGACAGAGACAGAGTTGTCTGACCAATAGCGTTGCGCTGTTGCAGCTAAAGCCATTTTCTCGTAGATAGAGACATCCTTCTCCGAACGAACAGCGTCGCTCTTTACAGGGAAGAAGACAACAGAAGTTGTATCAGGAGATTCGTTAGCTGGCTCTACACGATAGTTAGCCATCTTAAAGAGCGGAAGCATAGGGTCAGCATTACTAAAGCGAATGGCACGCAAGAAATACTTGCCACCAACAGTCCAGTGAACGCCAGGACTCTCTCCTGCGAGAATGGAGACGGTTCCCGATGGCTTAACGGTTGTCATCTTGATGGACTCACGGATACCAAGCCATTCAGAGTAAGACTTATCATAAGTTTTCACTACCTCATAGCCTCCATCCATCCAGTCACGCAAGACAGACCAGCCGTTGTTGTCTGCAAAGTTAGCGACGCCTGAGATAGAAGTACCAATGCGACGGTTGCGTTGCATGATGGCGTTGGTCTCTTGCCAGTGAGTAGGAAGCAACGTCACAGTCTTGGCATAGAGATATGCAAACTTTAAGGTTCTCTTAAAGTCTTCAATAGATTCATGGCGATTGAGATAGGTCTCAACCAAGGTGCAACACTCGTATGACTCAAGTGATTGCTCAGCACATGGGTTGTAACCAGCGATGCGCCAGTCCTTGTTGTTGATGGGGTCAGCAAGACGACCGTATTGGCGAGAGACATCCATCCAAATCACGCCTGGCTCACCATTGCGAGCAATACCGTCAAGAATAGGAGTCAAGTCCTGTCCTACAGATACCTCAACAGAATTGTTGGACATCCATCCGTAAGCACCACGTTGTGGATTGACATCATAGTTCTTCAGATTGAGAAAGTTCTCATCGTCCAAACGACCCATGAGAAGTTCGGCGGAGCGGCGCACATTGCCAGAGACAACGCAGACGCCAATCATATTGCCAATGTCTGCAATGTCGGTTCGGGTTAGCTTTTGCCCAGAACGGCCCGCAAACATCTCGTTAATGTGATTGTGAAGTTTCTCTAATGGCTCATGTCCTGCAGCTGTTCCTCCAAAGGTCTTAATCGGAGCTCCTGCTGGACGGATGACTGAGTAGTCAAAGATAGGCTTCTTCGTATCTGGCTTAAGGTAGGCATTGAGGAGGGAGGCTGTTGATTCCACCCAGCCTTCTCGTGTGTCAGGGATTTCATAGGTGTAAGTCTCTTGTGGGTCATAGATAGCAAAGTCCTTGTCTGCTCCCTTATCGTCAAAGCCCACACCCACTCCGAGCATGGAAGCCTCCATAAGGAAAGCGAATGGTTTAGCAGGGTCAGTCCTGGTCATAGAACCAGTAGAAACAAAAGCACAGTTTTGCAATGCGGCTGAATTTCGTTGTTCGTTGACAAGTGGTGTTCCCATTACCCATAGACCTCGACCAGGCGGTGTCCACTTCAACTCAAAGAGACGTTGGAAAGCCTCTTTAGCCGAAGCAGCTGCTTTGGCGTCTGACCATGGAAGTCGGTTGATTTTGGCGTGGTCTTTCTGCAGGGAGTACATGCCGTTGATGACTCGCTCGCATACCTCAGCCCACGTCTCCTTGGTGCCATCCTCCTTGAGGCGAGAATAGGTGCGAAGGAAAGTAATCTCTCCCACCGAGTTTCCAGCAGCATCTCGGTAGCCAAATGGTGGTTGCTTATCCTTGTATGAAGCGACGAAGTCATCTGCCAAGCGGAAAGAGAATAAAGCCATAGATAGCCACCATTTCTGTAATTGTGTAAATATCCCCCATGGGGAGTCCCTTATTTTGCTCTAACGAAACCTATAATGCACTTGCTAATAAAACAAACTGAGAAAAAGAACCAGTGTTGCTAAACGATTCCCTTGCTCCCAGTTTCTGGAATAAATACCCCAGTACTTGCTAAAAGTATGTAATCCACCGCCTTACGAAGGCGAATTGGATTGTCATCAAAGAACCCTAAAGCTGCGTTGCACTTGCTACAGAGCAAGCCTCGAATCTCGTTCGTCTCGTAATTGTGGTCAACACACAATCGATACGGGGCGTCAGAAGAATCTCCATTGCAGATAGCACATGCAAAGTTTTGCATTTCTGCCAGCTCTAGAAACTGCTCCTTGGTTAAGCCATAAAGGTTTTTCTTTTGGGCGTAGCCAGCTTTTTCGTTCTTCTCACTGGTTTCAGTTTCAATGTAAATTGGCTCCCAATCGCTGGGATACGGTTTCATGCCCTTGCCCTCACTGTTGTCAGATTACTTGTCTTCGAGGTTTTGACTGATGATTCGAGTGACGCTCTCCTCTTTGAGAGCTTCTGGAAGCTCACGAAGCGCCTGAGCTCTGTCTCCGAAGATGGCTGAGAGCACTCCTCCTGATGACTGGCGCTCTGCTGTAATGCGAACGAACTCACGGTTCTCTTCCAATTCTTTGAGATTAGCGACGAGCTTAAAGAGCCTGTCAATTTCCTGAGAAACATTAGGGTCAGCATAGCCACCGTTCATTTCTTCAGCAAATCGCATAAAAGCCACTCTTTGACCCTGCATTTCAATCATTGCGGTCATCAAAGCCTTGAGTTGGTCTTTGGTTTTGACCTCGACTGGCAGGTTAAACGCACACATATTGTCGGGCTTGAACGCTGGGCAATTGCTGGCAACGAAGCAGGTGTTGCATTGGCGAAGCGATGACTGCTGAGTCTGAACGACTGGCACATCCTTGAGAACGTCTTTTCCACTATCGTCTGTTTCGACAATCGTCTTCATCTTGAAGCCGAAAACTGGGAGGTTTTGCATCTCATCAGGGTTTCTTTGGACTACCTCAGTGGGCGAAACTTTCCGTGTCTCAAGCTCACTGTTATCAGAAGGTACCCCCCCTAATTCCATCATTAGCCCCGTATACAGGTCATCGCTGTTGTCAGTTACTTTCTCAGCCTTGTCACCCTTACCACCATCGATAATGTGAAAGTTGGGGCTCTTCTTATCCATAGATTCCTCTAGTTTCTTGTATGACCAGACTGCAACCTTAGTCGCTTCCAGCGTGTCATCCTGCTTGAACTTATCAAAATCCAAGCCAGCCTTCTCCACTACAGCCTTGTAGCGAATGCGAGCTTGGTCTTTCATCTTCTTGGGATAGCGGACGATTCGCTGTCCATCCCACACGATAGTCTCGCCTCGTCTCATGGGCGATAGCCATGACAATGTGCTGGCAGTCGTAAATGGTACCTGTCGCAGGTTGTCGGGCTTGGCACATCCAAGAGCATGGTACTTGGTGCCGTACTGTCTCTCGTAGGCTCTAGTAATGGCTGAGAGGTTCGTAAGAGCCTCTATCTCGTCATTGGGTATTGCGACGTTAGGATAAATACCCGAGAGATATTGGAGGTTGGGCAAGCCATATTCTTGGTGCCAAACGACCCAGAGCTTGGGGTCATGTTCATAAAAAGGTCTCTGTGCCTCGAC
>Ga0208742_1000186_pt1 | contig 26413 bp, 26 predicted proteins | sample CryBogCBH28Sep08_FD_184601 | JGI IMG/M metagenome (GOLD analysis project Ga0208742, IMG submission 184601) | Freshwater microbial communities from Crystal Bog, Wisconsin, USA - CBH28Sep08 (SPAdes) (version 2) | ecosystem: Environmental > Aquatic > Freshwater > Lake | place: Crystal Bog... | reverse complement strand
CCGCATGACGCGGTACCTCATCTCCTTCGACGACGGGGCGATGACGTTCCCGCCCGAAGACCTGCCGGCAGTTGCTGAGGCCGCTCACGCCGTCTTGCGAGACGCCAAAGCCACTCAGGTGTGGATCACCGGTGGTGGCTTTCACACCCCCGAGACCATCGACACCGTTGACGAAAACGGCGTCGTCACCGCGGTGCCCGTCGCGGCCAACCGCAGTCTGCTCGGCGGATTCTGCATTCTGGAACTCGCCAATCTCGCAGAGGCCCACCACTGGGCCGGGCGATTCGCCAAGGCTTGTCGATGCGCCCAAGAAGTCCGTCCCATGATGGACGACCCTGAGGCCTAAGGAGCCGCCAGCCTTAGCAACTTCCCGGACCAGCGGGCACCCCAGGTCCGAGGGCGGGTGCGTCAATTTCACCGGGGTCGCCGAAGAACAAGTTGGGGCCGAGGTGCACGACGTAGTACACGCCGTGCCACGAAATCAGCGAAAAAACACCGAAGGATTTCTCCACGCCGTTCTGTTTATAAACCAGACGAATCCCAGGCTCGTGCCAGTACCCGAGGTTGTTGTAACAAGCCCCCGGCGGCACCCAGTCTTCAGCGTCAGCACGGTAAACCGTTCCGACGTACCTCAACGCACTCGCTCTGACGAAGAGCCGGTGGTACGCGGCAAAGTCGGCACGAAAATTCGCCATCAGTCGATTGTGATAGTCGCCGGCGGGATAGGAAATTGCCTTCAACTGGACGTAGGCAGCCTCTGGGAAAAACAGCCGCTGCGCATCGGTCACGTCGTTGTCCACGATGTCGATAAAGAGGCGCTGACCGAGTTGCGCTGTCGCCGTGGCCAGCACTGGTCGCGCGGTTTGCGGTGTGGCCCCCGCGGATTGCGGGCTCAGAAGTGCCACGAGGGCCGAAATCAGCACGCTCCGACTGATGAGCGATACGCGGGCGGCAAATGGCATTGGGAAAGCCTACCTACCCTGTTGTGTCAGTAGTTCTACAGACAGTCCGCATCGGTAAAACTCTCCAGTGTGGAGATAACACTCACCGACGAAGTCTGGTTTTGGAAGGGGCCATCCCCATGGCACTTTCTCACCATTGGTGCCGCCGAGAGTGCCGCTATTCGGACAATGGTGCACACCGTCACCTACGGGTGGGGCATGGCCCCCTGCGAGGTCACCATCGGGGAGACCACGTTCTCAACGTCGCTCTGGCTCAAGGACGAGACCTACATTGTTCCCCTGAAGAAGGCGATTCGCGATCGTGAAGACATCGAGGTCGGTGACGTGATCACGGCCATCATTCGCATCGGGTAGCTCGCGACCCATGGGAAACTACGTATATGGATAATTACCTCGAGCTCAATCAAGCGAACTGGGACAGTCGCGTGGAGCACCACCTCACGGGATACGACCTCGACCGCTTCCGTAGCGACCCGAGCTTTCGATCATTCGTTGTCCAGTTTGATGAGCCCCGACTCGGTGACGTCACCGGACTCGACATCGTGCACTTGCAGTGCCACATTGGCACCGACACCATGTCGCTCGAGCGACTCGGTGCCGGCAGCGTCACCGGTGTCGACTTCTCACCGAAGGCCATTGCGGCCGCCCGCTCGCTCGCAGCGGAGTGGGGCCACCGAACCACGTTCGTGGAATCCACTGTCGACGACGCCGCGGTTTCGCTAAACGGCACCACCTACGACATGGTCTACACCGGCATCGGCGCACTCTGCTGGCTCCCCAGCGTGGCCGACTGGGCCCGCACGGTGTCGGCCCTCCTTCGCCCCGGCGGACGGCTCTTTCTTCGTGAGGGCCACCCCATGTTGTGGGCCCTCGATGAGCCGCGACCCGACGGCCTCATCGCTTTGGCATACCCGTATTTTGAGGGAAGTGGGCTGCTGTTCGAGGAGACCAAGACCTACATCGATCACGAAGGCGAGCTCAGCGCCCCGGCCTCGATTTCTTTCAACCACGGCCTGGGGGAAATCTTCACCGCGCTGATGGCGAATGGTCTCGACATCGTCGCCTTTGAGGAACACGACAGCGTGCCGTGGTGCGCACTGGGCGACGAGATGGTGGCCCTCCCCAACGGCGAGTGGCGACTTCGCGACCGGCCCGAGCGGCTCGCCGCCTCGTACACATTGCAAGCACGCAAGCGCTAGCCACGCGTCAGCAATTTCTGCGTGGGGATGTAAGAAGTGTGGGCTCGCGACATACTAGAGATAACGAACGATTTCTTGAAGGAGAAACCATGACCATGTCCCGCTCCCACCTCGCCGCTGTCGCCACCGCCAGCCTCCTCACGTTCGCGCCATTGGCCCTGCCAATCTCGGGGTCGGCCACCGCTGCCCCGACTTACATCGCCACTTGCCTCACCCAGAGCGTCAAGCCCACCGAGGTGGTCATCGCCTGCGCAGACGCCAACCGGTACGTCTCGCACATCACCTGGACGAACTGGGGCAGCGCCACCGCCCACGGTAAGGGCACCTTGGCGTGGAACACCTGCACCCCAAACTGCGCGGCCGGCAAGTTCGTGACGCGATCCATCTCCTTCAGCGCCACCGGCCGAAAGCTCGTCAAGGGTAAGGAGACCTACACCACCTTGGTCGGACCCAAGGGCTCGTGGGGCACTACCGGCACCACGTGGAGCCTTCTGCTCGGCTAATTCGGGGCGCTTCTCGCCTCAATCGACGGCCATCACTCGGGGCACAGGTCCGCTCCGGCCACCAAGAAAATTGTTCTCGCTGACTCGTCACGTGCGCCCGTCAGACACCTCGCCACGGTCACAATCGACTTTCGAAATACCCAAGGCAAAGACCAATCTTTTTCTGGCATTTAAGACAACGTAGGACTAGATGTTTCGGACAATTAACTCTATGATGACCCTATGAAACTAAACATCAAATTGCTATTAGCCGCAACGCTTCTTGCAACGACCGGGACCGTACTTGTTGGAAGCACCGGCGCTTCCGCAAGCTCGCTCAAGGGCGAAGCTTGTCCCGCTGCTGGTTCCACCCTGGCGGTCGGAAACACGACCTACACCTGTGTCGCCGTAAAGGTGACTGTCATGGTCAAGGTCGGTAAGAAGATTGTCACGAAGACGGTTACCAAGGACGAGTGGAACGCTGGCGTAACGGTTAAGACCATCACGCTGCCCACCACCAACTTCGACACCACGCCTCCCGGCACACTGCTCTGGCAGGAAGCCTTCAACGAGAGCGGCCCTCTGTTCTCACAGAACTACAACAACGGCACCGCGCTGACCAGCACGCCAGTCACCAAGTACTGGACGGCTGTTACTGGTTCGGGCACCTACGGTACGGGTGAGATCGAGAACAACGTTGCTTCGGCCGCCACGGAAGACGGCTACGGCGACTTGATCATCACCGCTACCTGCATTGCGCAGAGCAACCCTGGTTGCGAGTCAACGGCACAGCCCATGGGTCAGACTTGGACCGCCGCTCGCATCTGGACGCAGGGCAAGCTGACGTTCGAATACGGTGACCTCGAAGCCCGCATCTGGCTACCCGCCGGTGCGTGGAACTGGCCTGCCTTCTGGATGATGGGCCAGGACTTCACGAACCCCGCTGTTGGTTGGCCTAACTGTGGTGAAATCGACATTGCCGAAGGCCTCCAGCACGAGACCATCGACGGTGCCACCATTCACTCCAACAACCCCGGTACCTCCGCTGACTGGGAAGGTGGCTCTGGTCTGAACCAGCAGGCACCTATCTCCACCGCGGCAATGACCGGTGGCTACCACACCTACGGTGTGCTGTGGGTCAAGAACGCGATCTCCTTCACCCTCGACGGCAAGGTCTTCGCACAGGACACCTACAACCCCGCCAACGGTGACGTGACTCAGACCATCGCTGGTGAGTCCAAGAGCAACGTGTTCGGTTACACCAACGGCGCCATCCCTGGCGTTGGTGGCTCGTGGCCGTTCAACCAGCCCTTCTTCATCATCTTCAACGACGCCATTGGTGGTATCACCTCACCTGTTGCCCAGAACGGCACCACGTCGCAGATGAAGATCAGCTGGGTCAAGTACTACAAGTACCAGGGTCAGGGCACCGTCACCGGCGCCTAGTCCCTTGGTCGGAGCCCTCGGGCTTCAACGGACGAACCCGCTCTCGCTGGCAACAGCGAGAGCGGGTTTTTTCGTGCCCTGAAGCACTCGCTTTCGGGACGCCGCGCCGCGCCCTGTGCAGTCATTACTGATTCTCGACTCGCTGACCACGACCCGAGGGCGCACCTGGGGCGCACCTTTACTGCTCTGCGTGCACAGGCGCTTTTACCCAGGGGGGCACCCGCCCCGCACCGACGCCGAAAGGCCTCTGCGGACACCAACCAGCAGCACCAGATCTGCACCAACGTCCACAGAGCCGCCAGCACGCGTTAAAGAGAAAGGCCCCCGGCACCACGCAGCGTGGTGCCGGGGGCCTTTCGTTAACTACTAGAACAGGCAGTTCGCGCCAGGCTGTCCGTAGACAATGCCGTCAGGGCAGGTGGCGTTCGTGAAGTTCGTGTTCGTAGTGATAACACTCAGTAGGCGCGCACCAGTGAAGTTGGCACCGGTGAAATTCGCATTGGTGAAGTCCGCACCTTCGAAGTCCGCGTGCTGGAAGTTCGCGTTCTTCGCGGTCGAGCCAGTGAAGACGGCGTTTTCAAGGTTCGAGCTCGACAGCGTGGCGCCCGTCAGGTTGGCGTTCGTGAAGTCCGTGGCAACCAACTTCGACGAAGGCATGTACACACCGCTCAAGTTGAGCCCCTGCAGGATCACGCCGGGCAACTGCGCGCCACCAATGCTGGCCGAGGGGCCAATCAGGTACGGAACGGTGGAACCGTCGAAGTTTCCGTTGACCAAGCTCCAGCCACCGGGCAGGCTCGCGGGGGTGCCGACTTCGTACGCCGAAATCACACCGGTCATGTTGGCGTTGGCGAAGATCGCGTTGGTGATCGTGGCCTTCGAGAGCGACACGTTGTTGAGGAATGATCCCGTGAAGTTCGCACCCGTCAGATTCGCGCTCAGGAAGTTTGCACCCGTCAGGTTCAGGTGCGACAGGTTGGCGTTGGCGAGGTTCGCGTGCGCCAGCACGGCGCTCGCGCCTACGAGGTACCCATTCACGAGGTGCCAGCCGCCAGGCAGCGCCGCTGGGGTGCCCACAATGTTGCCTGAGGTAACGCCGGCCAGGATTGACTTGCTCATGTCGGCACCAGTGAGGTTGGCCTTCGCGAAGTTGTCATTGGAGAAGTCCGTCGAGGCGAACTTGCCCTTGACGGCCTTGTAGCCCTTGGCGCACGAGTGCGACAGCACGCTGATGTTCGAGAGCATGCCGTTTGCCGAGCAGGCGTAGTACGTCGAGCGCGTCGTGGTGGCGCCCGCGTCGGTTGCCATCGTGAGGCCGCTCAGGCCCAACGATGCCGTGGCGAGCGTGGCCACTGACTTCAGGAGTGTTCGATTCATTTCCCCACCTTTTGTTGACGTTCCGATGATGTTCGGTCGTGCCTCAAGTATACCGGTATACCTGTTTTTTCCCTTAGAAAATATGGGCGATGAGCGTCGTGTCGCACGTTAAAACACAATGGCCCACTCGCACGAGGCGAGTGGGCCATTGTGATGAAGAACTGGCTTAGGCCTTGGTCAACTTCGTCAAGATCAATGCGACGTCGTTGGTGCCAGGACCTGGGTACGCGTACTGGTTCGTTGGGGTGACCCAACCAGTGAAGCGAGCCGTGGTGTAGGCGTCCCAGTCCGCACCGTAGAGCAGCGGGGCGACCGGCACGTCGTTGGTCATGATGGCCGACAACTTGTTCACTTCAGCCTGGAAGGCTGGGGTGCCCTGACGCAGACCCGACAGCGCCACCAGGTCAGCCTGAGCGGCCGAGTTCTGGTAGGCACCGTAGTTGGTCGAGCCACCGGTGTTGGCCGGGTCGTCGAGCCAGTTTTCGAACTGGCTGTAGGGGTTCGTTCCACCAGCACCCCAGTGGATCATGGCGTCGAAGTTGTGGGTGAAGATGTTGGCGTTCCACTGACCAGTCGTCACACCGACGGTGTTGACGTTGATGTGGTCACCCTGGAGGGTGGCCGAGATCATCTGCTCGTCTTCGGCGTAGTCCGAGTAGCCGGTGGGGTCTTGGATGGAGAACTGGCACTCAGTGTTGATCGACAGGTGCGTCTGTGCAGCCGCCGTGGCGGTGTTGACGTCGAAGTAGCTGTTCGAGTCGACCGCGAAACCGTGGGCCTTCAGGTACTTGGTGACCTGAGCGTAGGTCCAGCCGTTCAAGTTGTAGTTGTTCTTGTACGGACCTTCGTAGGCGGCCTGCGCTGGGGTCATACCACTGGTCGACGTGGCGGGCTGCTCGAAACCGGTCTCACCGATCTGGCTCAACTGGTTGCGGTCAATTGCCATCGACACGGCGTAACGGAAGTAGGGGTCAGCCAAGCAGTCACGGTTGCCGTCGGGAGCCGACGACGACACGTTGAACCACAGCGTCACGGTCGAACCCGCGGGGTAGTAGAAGTGGTTCTGCGCTGGGTTCGACGCAATGAACACCTGCTTGATCTGCGGGATGTCGTTACCGGCCCAGTCGAGCTGGTGAGTGACGAGGGCCTGCGTGGCGTCCTGGTTGGCCGCGTAGTAGGGGACGTGCACGCCGGTCACGTAGGGCTTGGCCGTCATCTTCCAGTGGGGCGACGCGGTGTAGCTAATGAGCTGCGTGTTGTAGCCGGTAGGCAAGTACGGGCCGTTGCCCAGCACGTCATTGTTGGTCAGCGTCGAGGTACCTGAGGTGATGTACACCGGTGAACCAGCGGGGTACCCGGGGATGTTGTCACCGGCCACGGGGAAGATCAAGACGCTGCCCAGGGCGTCCTGGTTCGCGAACTGTGGCGTGGGGAACGTCAGGGTGACCTTGTTGCCCGAGGCAGTCGCGGGGGTCGCCAGCGTTGGCACACCGAACACGTTCATGCCGGCGTTGGTGTTGATGACGTTGAACTCATTGGCAACCTGTGCCGCCGTGACGGGTGAGCCATTGCTCCACTCCGCCTTGGGGTTGATTGTGAACGTCACCACCTGGCCAGTGGCGTTGAAGACTTCATTGGTCGCGATCCACGGCGTCCAGACGTTGGGCTTCATGGCGTTGTACTGAATCAGCGGCTCGTAGGAGAGCGCGTTCAACGACATCTGCGTACCCACCGACTGGCTGTCAACAGGGTTGAAGTTGTTGGTGAACGTCACACCGACGTTGGTCTCTTCGGTCAGGATCGTCGGGCTGGAAATAGCACCGGTCACCTGAGTCGACACGGCCACGACGCCGAGCGAGATGCTCGACAAAGCCATGAGGCTGGCCAGGAACTTCTTGTTCATTTCTTTCCCCTTTATTTCGTCGCAACTTTTGTCACGACACTGATTACTCTTGCACTGCAAAACTTCGGGTACTGCGCTCGCTGCGGCCACGCCGCCACAGCGTTTGCACGGATTTTCTCCGTACCGTAGTGGGAATATTCTAGCGAACGCCCCACAACTTCCTTCATGGCGCACGACGCGCTCACGCCCGTCGTACCCCGTTGGCGTCATCAACCGCCGCGCGATTCGGACTCATTCGTTTGACGAATGTGCCCTATTCAGGAGAAAGAAATTCATACAACGTTGTCTTTCTCCCCCCACGCGACGTCCTCCTACGCCGACACCTTCTTCGTGATGCTCACCGCCGCACGCTGTTCAGGCGAGGCCTGCAACCAGCAGCGTGACGAGTGACCTTCAGCGATCTCCACAACGGGCGGCTGGTTGCCGTGGCAGATGTCGAGCGCTTGCGGGCATCGCGGGCTGAATCGGCAGCCGGCGTAATTGAAACCAGCGCCACCCGGGTCCTTGGACTTCGACTCGTGACTGCTCTCGAGGTTCTCGGGGTCCGGCACCGACGACACCAGCAGCTGGGTGTAGGGATGGACGGGGGCGTCGATGATCGAGGTGTCGCGAGCCCGCTCGACAATCTGACCGGCGTACATCACGACGGTCTCGTCGGCGATGTAGCGCGCCGAGGCGATGTCGTGGGTGATGTAGAGCATGGCCAAGTTACGGTCGTCGCAGAGCTTGCGCAGCAGGTTCAGCACACCGAGTCGCACCGAGACGTCGAGCATCGAGATGGGTTCGTCGGCCAGCAGAATCTTCGGGTTGACCGCGAGACCACGCGCAATGTTGATGCGCTGGAGCTGTCCACCGGAGAGCTCGTGCGGGTAGCGGTCCAAATACTGCTGGGGTGGGCTGAGCGACACACTTTCGAGCACTTCGTGCGCCTTTTCCACGACCTGCTCCTTGGGCGTGCCGTGAATCAACAACGGACGCTCAATGGCGTGCATGATGCGGTGCACGGGGTTGATCGAGGCGAATGGGTCCTGGAGGACCAGCTGGACTTCACGGGCGTAGGCGAGGTCGCGCTGGGCCTTGAGGTCCACCTTCTCACCGTTCAGCAGCAGTTCACCGCTGGTCGGCGCGACGATGCGCGAGAGCATCCGCGACAAGACGGACTTACCTGAACCACTCTCACCCACCACGGCCAACACGTAGCCGGCGCGCAGGCTGACGTCGACGTCTTCCACCGCGACCACGCGGCGCTTTCGTGAAAACAGACCAGCGTCACCGCGGACCATGAAGTGACGGGTCAGTCCACGGGCCTCGAGGAGGACATCGCCCTTGGTTACCTCAGTCATGCGACACCACCTTTCGAGGCACTCTTCTTGGACAGTTCCACCGGAACGGTGGCGGCCACCGAGGGGTCGTGCAGCCAGCACGACACCAGGCGACCTGATTCAATCGACGCCAGTGGCGGGACCTGCTGGTGGCAGATTTCCATGGCGTAGGGGCAGCGTGGGGCGAAGGTGCAGCCCTCGGGCAGCGACTTCAGGTCCGGCGGCGAGCCCGGAATACCGGTGAGCTCCTTGCGCTCGCCGTGCAGCGGCGGGAAGGAGTTCATGAGTCCGAGGGTGTAGGGGTGACGGGGCGTGTTGTACAGCTCCGTTGCCACGGCGCGCTCAACAATGTGACCGGCGTACATCACCATGATCTCGTCAGCCAACTCCACCAGCAACGACAGGTCGTGGGTAATGAAGATCATTGCGAAGCCGAGCTTCTTACGAAGTTCGTAGAGCTCCGACACGATCTCGCGCTGGGTCACGACGTCGAGCGCCGTCGTGGGCTCGTCCATGATCACCAGGTCGGGGTTCAGGGCGAGGGCCATGGCAATCATGACCCGCTGGCGCTGTCCACCGGAGAGTTCGTGCGGGAAGCGGTCCAGACGATCGGCGTGCAGGCCCACCATCGCGAGGAGTTCGATGGAACGCTCCTTGCGCTGCTTCTTGTTCATCGACGTGTCGTGGGTGCGCAGCACCTCATCGAATTCGCGACCAATGCGGCGCAGCGGGTTGAGCGCGTTCAGCGCGCTCTGCAGCACGATCGAGATGTGCGACCAACGAACGGTGCGCAGGTCATCTTCGGTGGCGGCCAGCATGTCGAAGGGCGTCGAGCCGTTCTCCGTCGGAATATTGAAGGTGACGTCGCCACCCGAAATCACCCCGGGGCTGCGCAGTAGTCGGGTGAGTCCGTAGACCAGGGTTGACTTGCCTGAACCACTCTCACCGGCGACCCCGAGCACCTTGGAGGCGCCGAGGGTGAAGTTGACGTTGCTCACGGCGCGCACCGAGGCGTCGCCGTAGCCGTAGTTGATGCTGAAGTCGTTGACTTCCAGAATGGTGCGGTCGTTGCTCACTGGCCTTCTCCCTGTGGTGTGGTCGGTGTGGCGACGCGTGCGAACAGCTCACGCTGCACGGGCGTGTAGCCCAGACGGGGACGACGCGACATCCCGATCTTGCGACGGGCGCGGCCGCTCAACCCACCCGCACGGAGGCGGGGGTTGATGAACTCGTCAATGCCGAAGTTGATGAGCGACAGACTGGTACCCACCAACGCAATCGCGATGCCGGGAGGTGCCAACCACCACCACTCGTTGGCCAGGGCCGCGTTGTTCGACTGGGCCCAGTAGAGCATCGTGCCCCAGTTCCAGGTCGAGACGCTGGTCAGACCAAGGAAGGCCAGGGTGGTGTAGACACCGACGGCGTAAAGAATGGTGAAGAGGAGCGACGAGGCCAGAATCGGCAGCAGGTTCGGTCCGATCTCGGCGAACATAATGCGACGGCGGCTCTCACCAATAATGCGCGCGGCCTCGACGAAGTCGCGGTCACGCAGCGACATGGTCTGCGAACGCAACACGCGCGCACCCCACGCCCAGCCCGTGAGGGCCACGACGAGACCGATGATCAAAGGATTCGACTGCTGACTGGTCGGCAGGTAACTGTTGATCACGATCAACAGCGGCAGACCAGGAATGGCGAGGAAGACGTTCGAGAGCATCGAGAGGCCGTCGTCCGCGCGACCACCGAGATAGCCCGCGGCGACACCGATGGTCACCGACAAAATCGTTGCGACGAGACCGGCGATGAAGCCCACCACCATGGTCTCGCGACACCCGACGAGGAACTGGGAGAAGACGTCTTGACCCAGCGTCGTCGTGCCGAACCAGTGCGACCACGATGGGTGCAGGTTCGGGATGAAGCTCGTGGTGTTCGGGTTGTAGGGGGCAATCCACGGACCAATCACCGTCAGCACGATGAAGGTCAGCAAGATACCGAGTCCGATGAGGACCTTCGGTGACTTTGGAAGTTGCATTGATTTCATTAGTGTGCCGTCGCAGTCCGGGTCCGGGGGTCAAGTACGTAGTACAGAAGGTCAGCCAACAAGTTGGCGCCGAGCACCGTGAAGGTGATCAACAAGAAGATGCCCTGCAGCAGCGGGTAGTCCTCGTTGCCCACGGCCTGCACCAGGATGGCGCCAACACCGGGGTAGTTGAAGACCTGCTCCACCACCAACGCACCCGACACCAGCAGACCGATTGCCAGGGCGAAGTTGGAGACTGACGGCAAGATGGCGTTGCGGGCGGCCAGGTAGATAACGCGGCGGCGCGGCAGTCCCTTGGCCACGGCCATCAAGACGAAGTCCTCGCCGACCGTGGTGATCATCATGTTGCGCATGCCCAGCATCCACCCGGCCAACGAGCCCAGCAAGATGGACAACACGGGGAGTTCACCGTAGCGAAGGACACTGAGGATGAAGTTCCAGTGCCAGCCAGGCGTAATGGAAAGGTCGTAGGCATTCATCATGGGGAACCAGTGCAAACGGCTGGCAAACACCATGACCATGATGGTGCCCAAGAAGTAGTACGGCACGGCCTGCAGGAACGTCGCGACCGGGATGAACGAGTCGGCGCGCGACCCCCGAGTCCACCCGAAGACCACGCCGAGGAAGGTACCGGCGAAGAAGCTAAGCACCGTGGCGGCGCCGATCAGACCAATCGTCCACCACACGCGGGCCGACAAGACCGAGCTCACGGTGGCCGGGTTGAAGGTGATCGAGTTGCCGAGGTTGCCGTGCAGCAGGTTGTTCAGGTAGGTGAAGTACAACTGCAACGCTGAGTGGTGCGAGCCCACGCCGAACTGAATCTTGATTGCTTCGATTTCCTGGACCGTCACGCGGCCCTTCAACGTCGCAATGATCTGCTCGTAGGGGTTACCGGGCATCAAGCGTGGCAGGATGAAGTTGACCGTAATGGCCACCCACGCCGTGAGGGCGTAGAGCCCGAGTCGCCTCAATAGGAATTTCATAGTGTGACCATCTCTCTCAGCACGTTCATGCTTTTCCCTTCACCACAACCACACGATTCGCGCGGAACGAAGTGCGTTGGCTGTGCCACCAACTTCTTCGCCCGCTGCGGATTCGCCATGGCGTCGACCAGCAACCGCACCGCTTCTCGGCCCATGCCGAAGGTGTCCTGACGGACCGTCGTGAGCGGTGGGCTCATCAATTGCGAAATGGGGGTGTCGTCAAACCCCGTGAACTTCAGATCCTCGGGCACACGGATCCCGTGGCTGCGCGCCACACCCATGGCGCCGTAGGCCATCTGGTCATTGGCGCAGACCATGACTTCGGGCAGGGCGTCGCCGCGCTCGAGGCGGTCCAGCATGGCCCGGGCGCCGCTCGAGACGGACCAGTCCCCGTCCAAAATGTCACCCTCGTCCACCGTGCCGCCGAGTTCGCGGAAACTGGTGAGGAAGGCGTCGCGACGGGCGCGGGCGTCAGAACTGCGAAGTCGTCCGCTCACGAAACCGGCCCGCTTCACGCCGTGCACGGCAATGAGGTGCTCGGCAATGGTGCGCATGGCGGCGTCGTTGGCACTGTGGACGGTGTCGGCGTGATCGGACGAAGCGTCGCCGGCCAGCACGACGAGCGGCAGGCGCTGCTCCAAACGCGAGACAACGTCGGGGGTGAAGACACTTTCCAGCGCAATAATGCCGTCGACGTTGCCAACCATGCGCTGTAGGGCGTCCAAACGCTGGTCGAATTCGTCCTCGACGAAGCTAATCAGCACCGAATAGTTACGCTCGGAGGACTCCATTTCGATGCCGCGCAGCACGGTGTCAATAAACAACATGCTTTCACGCTCAATACCGGGGACATTGTCGAGAACAAAGTCCTTCAAAAAAGCCAGCCCAATGATCATGCTTTTGCCCGAGGAGAGCCGTTGGGCCGTGGAATTTGGGACGTAGCCCAGTTCGGCAATGGCTTTTTCAACCCGTTCCTGGGTTGACGGGTCCAACCGGGCCGATCCGTTGATATGGCGGCTAATCGTGGCCACCGAGACGTTGGCCAGGGAGGCGACGTCGTAGATGGTCGGACTCGTATTGGCCATCATCCCCCCCCAGGTCGTCGTTTTGCACAGATTTTTCCGTGTAACCGCTTTCATTACTATCATAAAACGCCCCGATGCTCAAGCAAGCGACGGAAAAAGTGATGGTCCGGGCCGACAAAACGCGATTCGGTGGAGGGAATCGGTGATGACTGCTAAAACGACGTATATGAAATCCCTCCGCCGGCCCCCCCTCGTCGCTACCCTCGTCGTCGCCAGCCTTTTCGCCGCCGCCACGCCGTCGGTGGCCGCCAAGCACGCCAAAGCCTGTGCCTTTCACACCGTTGGCACCTACTGCGTCGGCCCCGGGGTCAATCTCCACAACGCCATTCTCACCCACGTCAATTTCAGCGGCTTCGACCTCACGGGAGCGGATCTCAATGGCGCCAATTTGACGGGTGCCAACCTGAAGGGTGCGACGTTGACGAACGCCCGACTAAGTGGCACCCTGCTCGCCGGTGCGACGCTCACGGGCGTCAAAAGTGGGGGCATTCGGACCGCGCCCCAATCGCTGCCGGCTCATTGGTCGTTCGCGGCTGGCTTTCTCATGGGTCCTGGCGCCAACCTGACGGGTGCTGATCTGCACAACGCCACACTCGACGGTGTCGATCTCGCCGGCGCCATTCTCAAGGGCGCCAACCTGACGAACGTCAGCTCCGGGGGCATCACGGGTCTCCCCGCCCAACTCCCCGCTCACTGGATTATTGCCGGTGGGGTGCTCGTAGGCCCGGGGGCCAACTTGGCCAACGCCGACCTTCAGGGCATCAACTTGCGCGGCGCCGACCTCCAAAACGCCACCCTGCTCCAGACCCAACTCACGGGGGCGACACTGGCCGGCGCCACCCTCACGGGCGTTGTCTCCAAGGGCATCGGTGGCACACCGGCCTCGCTGCCCGCTGGCTGGACTTTGATCAACGGCTACCTCATTGGACCAGGGGCCAACCTGAGCGGCGTCAATCTGAGCGGCCAGTCCCTCGGCCACGTCACGCTCACTGGCGCGAATTTGTCCAACGCCAACCTGTCCAACGTCCTCTCCGGTGGCATAATCGGCACCCCGGCGTCGTTGCCCCAAAACTGGCAGCTCAAAGACGGGTACCTGATGGGTCCCCACGCCAATTTGACCAACGCCGTGCTGACTGGCCTCAACCTTGACGGCGTTGACCTGCAGAGCGCCACCTTGACCGGCGTCCAATCAGGTTCCCTCACCGGCCACCCCGCGCAGCTCCCCACCAACTGGCAGATTGATGGCGGGTACCTCGTTGGGCCCGGCGCCAACCTGACGGGCGCCAGTTTTACCAACGTCGACCTCACCAACGCCGACCTGGCGGGCGCCACCTTGACCAGTGCCACGTTGACCGGCGCCACGGTCCAAAACGCCAACTTCTCCGGGGCCATCATGACGCACGTTCGCTCGGGCAACGTCGTTGGCACCCCCGCCCACCTTGCCGAGGCCTGGACCGAACTGTCGGGCTACCTCATTGGTCCCGGCGCCGACCTCGCGAACGCCACCCTCAATGGTGACAACTTGACGCACGCTGACTTCAGCAACGCCTCACTGAACGGTGCGTCATTCGTCGCCGCCGACCTCGTGGGTGTGGACTTCACCGGAGCCTCGCTCACAGAAGCCAACTTCACCAACGCCGACCTCGTCAACGCCGTGCTCGTGCGCACGTCACTTGCGGGTGCGATCTTCACCGGCGCCAGTCTCACCGGCATCTCGACGGGCGGACTCGCCGGCCAGCCGGCCGCCCTGCCCACCCTGTGGACGTGCGCCGGCGGCTACCTCATCGGTCCGGGGGCCAACTTGACGGGGGCGGCCCTCGCGGGCGTCTCCCTCGCGGGCGTCGACCTCAACGGTGCCACACTCACGGGCGTGACCTCGGGCGGTATTACGGGCACACCAACGGCGTTGCCCACCAACTGGACCATCGTGGGTGGGTACCTCATCGGACCCAGTGCCACCTTGACCAAGGCGGCCCTCGGCGGACTCAACCTCGCCAGCGTCACACTGACGGGCGTGTTGTCGGGTGGCATCACCGGCACGCCTTCCGCCTTGCCACCGCACTGGATGCTCGTGGGGGGCTACCTGATCGGCCCAGGCGCGAACCTTGCTGGCGCCGCACTCGGGGCCCTCTCCCTCACGGGGGTGTCGTCGGGCGGCGACCTCGGAGTGCCGGCCAGCCTGCCCGCGAACTGGCAACTGCTCGGTGGCTACCTCATTGGTCCGGGAGCGAACTTGAGCAACGACACGCTGTCGTCATTCGACCTCGCCGGGGCGAACCTCGCCGGCCTCAATGTGTCGGGGGCGACGTTGCTCAACCTCGATCTGGCCGGGGCCACGCTCACCGGCATGAACGCCGCCAACACCACGTTCGACGGTGTCAACCTCACCGGCGCCGTCGTGACGGGCGCCACCTTTGCCAACGCCGTGTGGAAGTCCACCACCATCTGCCCGAACGGCACCCCGTACGGGCAGACTGGTGCCAACTGCCCGAGCGCCTAACCCTGGAGTCCCATGACCGATCACATCCTCACCAAAGACCACCACGTCTGGTCCTTCGACGCGGACGCTCGTCCCGTGCTCACGGTGGACCCGGGCGCGATTATTGACATCGAGACTTGGGACTGCTTCACCGGTCAAGTGACCAGTGAGTCCGACACCATTGACGCCCTCGACATCACCCGCGTGAATTCCGCGACTGGTCCCATTGCGGTGCGCGGCGCCGAACCCGGTGACTCGCTCAGCGTGACCCTGCTCGACATCACGCCCAACGACCGAGGCTCGGCAATGGTGCTGCCCGGTTCGGGCCCCCTGGCCCACCGCTGCCAGGCCCCGACCACGCGGATCTTCCGCGTCGAGGGTGACACCGTCTTCATGAACGACCACGTCTCGTTTCCCACGCGACCGATGTTTGGCGTGATTGGAGTGGCGCCGGCCAGTGGATCAATCGGCACCTTCTTCGCCGGTCCCCACGGCGGCAACATGGACGACAACCTCCACACCATTGGGACCACGGTGCACCTGCCGGTCTTTCAGCCCGGTGGACAGCTCGCCATTGGCGACATGCACGCCGCCATGGGTGACGGCGAAATCTCCGGCACCGGCGTCGAAATCGGCGGCTGGGGCCGCATCAAGGTTGACCTCATCAAGGGACAGGCCGCCGGCTTCCCCGTTTCCGAGAATCGCGACTCCTTCTTCACCCACGGTGTCTCGGGCTACCCCGCCGACACCACGGACATCAACATCGCCATGCAGATCGCCATCGACGAGGCGGCGAAATTGTTGGTCGACCAGTGGGGCTTCACCATCGAAGACGCCTTCATCTTCATGTCGGTCGCCTGCGACCTCGGGGTGACGCAAAACTGTCACCCGTCGCCGGGCGAGACCTTCGTGGTCGCGCGGATGCGCATCCCGAAGCTGACCGCGACACCCGGCCCGTTTCGTTTGAACTAGGCCAGGGTCTCGCGGAAGAAGGCCAGCTGGATGTTGGTCAGGTGCTCGGCCACCACGGGGTCGGTCGGCATGTGGGTCACGCCGGACAGTCCAATCACGCGGTGAGGTTTGCCCGCCGCCAACAGCGCGTCGGAGAGCAGCTGGGTGTGCGCGAAGAGGACGTTGTCGTCGTTGTACCCGTGGATGAAGAGCAACGGGCGCTCGAGGTTCGGCGCGAACTTCAACAGGTCGGCGTCGCGGTAACCCGCGGTATCGACGTCGGGGTGGCCGAGGTAGCGCTCGGTGTAGCCGGTGTCGTACCAGGCGAAGTCCGTCACGGGCGCACCCGCGATTGCCGCGTGGAAGCGGTCGGGGCGTTCCAGCACGCAACGAGCGGCGAGGTAGCCACCGAAGCTCCAGCCGCGCACACCGACGCGCGTCGGGTCGACGAGGTCACCGAAGGCGGCCACCACGGCGTCGAGTGCCGCCACCTGGTCAATCACCGGCAGCGAGCCGAGCCGATCGCGAATGCTGCGGTCCCACGCCGGACCACGGCCGCCGGTGCCGCGGCCGTCGGCCACCACCACACAGAAGCCCTGGTCGGCCAGGTACTGCTCCTGGGCGAAGGCCCGGCCAGCACCGACCACCAAGCGGAAGTGGGGACCACCGTAGGGGGCCATGATGATGGGCAGGCCACGCGTCGAGGCGTCGCGCGACGTCGGGAAGAGGACGGCCACTGCGAGCTCGTCGGGTCCCGCCGTCAACAGCTGCACCACGGGCTTGACCGGTGGCGTGGCGTCGAGTGGGGTCTGGGCGTTCGAAGGAATTGGCAATGGCTCGCGGCCCGACTGGTGCACCACGAACGTGGTTTCGACCGTATCCATCTCCATGAGTGCACTCACAATGAGTCCGCCGGGCGTGCCGTCGAGGGCCCGCGTCACCGAGTGGGGCGATCCGGCAATTTCCACGGTGCCGTCGAAGCCCACGCGGGCTGAGACGACCGTGGTGGCGTCCTGGTCGGCCACAACCAGCAGGGCGTCGTCAGTAACGCCAACGACCGCCGCGATCTGCAACTGCGCTGGCGTGAAGGGCGTCGCCACGCCGTTGGCGACCACCGCCACGCGATAGGTGTCGACGGTGTGGTCGACGTACGCGACCAGCAGACGGTTGTCGGGGGTGAAGGTCGGCAGACCCGAGGTCCACTCGAGGAAGACGTCGTCGTGGGCCCGCCACAGTTCGGCGAACGCGCCCGAGGTGGCGTTGACGAGGCCGACGACCTGGTCGCGGTGGTCACGCGTCATCAACGTGATGAGCAGACCCTCGGCGGTGGGCCACGACACCGTCACGAGGTAGTCGTAGGTGGCGAAGTCAACCGCGGCGGTCGTGGCGGAGCCGTCAACGTGCCAGAAGCCGAGTTCCAAACGGGGGTTAGCGGTGCCGGCCTTGGGGTACTGGCGCGACGACGGTGCGACGGTGGGCGTCTTGGGGTCGAAGATGTAAATCGTTTCGAGGGCCTGGTTGTCGGCCACTTCGTAGGCCAGGGACTGGCCGTCGGGTGACCACCAGTGACCGCGGTAGCGGTCGAGTTCCTCGGCGGCGACGTAGTTGGCGAGACCAATGGTCATGCCCTCGTCCACGGCGCGCACGACGGTGACGGCGGCCGTGGCCACCTCGATCACGCGCAGCTCGTTGCCCTGCACGTAGGCGACGCGAGCACCCGTCGGGTCGAGGCGAGGGTCAATCACGCCCTCGTCGGTGCCGAGACGGCGGGCGGGAGCCTCACCGACGGTGTCGGCAACGTAGAGGGTCCCAGCGAGGGCGAAGGTGACCAACGAACCACTGCTGTCGAGGCTGAAGGCCGTAATGCCCACGGCCGATTCACGCATGCGCTCGCGACGCTGACGCTCGGCCTCGGGGATCTCGCCGGCGTCGGCCAGGAGCGCACTCACGTCAACCACCAGACGCTCGGTCGCGCCCTCGTCGTCAACATCAATGGCCCACAGGTGCAGCACCTTGTCGGCCGCACTCGCGGTACGGAGGAAGAAGACCGTCGAGCCTGAGGGGGAGACGGCGAAACTGCGCGGCGCGCCGTTGGTGAAGTGCCGCGTGGCGGCATCCAGGGCAGGGAAGGACATGGTCGACGATGGTGAAGTCATGCCGTCATGCCTAGCACCACCGCTTTGGTGGTCGCCACCTTTTCGACCGGTTTAGGCGACGCCCTCAACCGCGGCGGCAAAGAGCCCCAGGTCCAGCTTCGACATGGCCAGCATGGCGTTCATCGCCGCGGCGGCGCGCGCCGGGTTCGGGTCACCCACGAACTGCTCCATGCCCTCGGGCACGATCTGCCACGAGACCCCGAAGCGGTCGGTCAGCCACCCACACTGGCCCGGTGTGCCGCCATTGGTGAGCCCGTCCCACAGGTGGTCGACTTCGGCTTGGGAGCCGCAGCGCACGGTGGTCGACAGTGCCGACGTGAAGGGGAAGTCCTGACCCGCGTTGATGGCGTTGCAGGCGAGGCCGTCCAGGGTGAAGTGCACGACGATCATCGAGCCGTCCGCGGCGCGGAACTCGCTGTCAATTGATGAGTTGGGAAAGACCGAGGTATAGAAGGTGGCCATCTCTTCGGCGCTGGCGTTAACGAGGAAGCTCGTCAGAAAGGAGGTCATGGCCTTCAGCCTACGAGGTGCACCACGAGCCTCTCGGTGCCGCTAGACCGAATTGATGGCCACACTCACACTTTCAACCGAACTTCCCGCACCAGTGGCAGTGGTGTGGGAGGAGCTTCGCCACATCGACCGCCACGTCCACTGGATGGCCGACGCCGAGTCCATCACCTTCACCACCGAGCAGCACGAGGGTGTCGGCACCCAGTTTCGCTGCCGTACCAAGGTCGGCCCCTTCGTCACCACCGACGTGATGACGATCACCGCCTGGGAGCCCGAGCGCACCATGGGTGTTCGTCACAGCGGTCTCATCACCGGTGAGGGGGCGTTCCACCTCGTGGCCAAGGGTGACGCCACCGACATGACGTGGGCCGAAACCCTCATCTTCCCGTGGTGGGCCGGCGGCCCGCTTGGGGCCCTCGTGGCGACGCCTATTTTGCGGGCTATTTGGCGAAGGAACCTCCGCCGACTGCAGCAACGTTTTTAGCGACGCCCAAGAGTTGCGCGGTCGTCACGTCAACGTCAACGCTCGTTAAGGATCGCTTTCTACCCTCTTTGGTATGCGACTCCCCCTGCGCCCGCACCCGCACGCCATCACTACCCCGCTGCCGGACGAGAACATCGCTCGCCACCGCATGGTGGTGCGACGTCGCCACGACGAGCACTACGACGTCGTGCCCTTGGGCGGCCTTGGGCGGCATTACTAACATTGAGCTGTGCGTGAACCGAAGGTCATCCTCTACTACGCCTTCACTCCGTTGGCGGACCCCGAGGCCATTCGCCTGTGGCAGCACACCCTGTGTGAATCACTGAACCTCAAGGGCCGCATCCTGATTTCCTCCCACGGCATCAACGGCACGGTGGGCGGGAGCATGAAAGACGTCAAGCGCTACGTGCGCGCCACCAAGTCCTACCCCGGCTTCGCCGGGTTGGACGTTAAGTGGTCCGACGGCACCGGCGAGGACTTTCCGCGACTACGGGTGCGGGTACGTGACGAGATCGTCTCCTTCGGTGCACCGGGCGAACTCGAGGTTGACGAACACGGCGTCGTTGGCGGAGGTGAGCGACTCACTCCCGAGCAACTCCACGAGCTGGTGGCGGCGAAGGGAGATGAGCTCGTCTTCTTCGACGGTCGCAACGCCTTCGAGGCGGCGATTGGCCGCTTCAAAAACGCCATCGTGCCCGATGTCGAGACCACCCGCGACTTCGTCGCTGAACTCGATTCCGGCAAGTACGACGACCTCAAAGGCCGCCCCGTGGTCACCTACTGCACCGGGGGCGTCCGCTGCGAGGTGCTCAGCGCCCTGATGAAGAAGCGGGGTTTCGGTGAGGTCTACCAACTCGATGGCGGCATCGTTCGCTACGGCGAAACCTACGGCAACAAGGGCCTCTGGGAGGGCTCCCTCTACATCTTTGACGAACGCATGAACCAGGAGTTCGGCGAGGACGTCACGGTACTGGGCACCTGCGAGGGGTGCGGGGCACCCACCAGTCGCTACGTCAATTGCGAGAACCTCGCTTGTCGCGCCCTCACATTGCAGTGCCCGACCTGCTCGGCGAGCCAGGCGGTGTCGTGTGGTCCCGCGCACGCCGCCGCGCCGCGGGCGAAGTCGAAGGCTTAGAGAACCTTCGAGAGGAAGTTCTGGAGACGTTCGCTCTGCGGACGCACCAAAATCTCACGAGGGTCACCCGACTCCTCAATCACGCCACCGTCAAGGAAGTAGACGGAGTTGGCAACCTCACGGGCGAAGCCCATCTCGTGAGTCACGACAACCATCGTCATGCCACTCTTGGCCAGGTCCTTCATCACGTCGAGTACTTCGCCGACGAGTTCGGGGTCCAGCGCCGACGTCGGCTCATCGAAGAGCATCAGCTTGGGCTCCATGGCCAGGGCGCGGGCGATTGCAACGCGCTGCTGCTGGCCACCACTGAGCTGGCTCGGGTAGTGATCGGCCTTGGCGCCGAGTCCGACGCGTTCGAGCAACTCGTGGGCGCGCTGCTTGGCGGCCGCCGGCGACACGCCCTTGACCTTCTCCTGGCCGATCGTGATGTTCTCCAGGGCGGTGAAGTGCGGGAAGAGGTTGAACCGCTGGAAGACCATGCCGATGGCGGCGCGGTCTTCACAAAGTTCACGCTCGGTCCGCTCGTAGAGTTTGCCGTTGCGCAACTGGTACCCGACCAGCTCGCCGTCGACGCGCAGTTCACCGGCGTCGTGCTTCTCGAGGTGGTTGATGCAGCGCAGCAACGTGGACTTGCCCGACCCCGACGGACCGATCAAGCACGTGACCTCGCCACGGGCGACCGTGAGGTCGACCGACTTGAGGACCTCGTTGGCGCCGTAGGACTTGCGCACGCCAATTGCCTGCACCATGGGCGTCGTCATCGCGCACTCCTCAGTCGTCCACCGAAGGCCCGCGAGAAGTCCGCACGAATCCTCTGCAGTGGCGTGGGCGGGACGGTGCGCAAGGCACCCTTGGCGTAGTGGCGTTCGAGGTAGAACTGGCCGATTGACAGCACGGTCGTCACCGCGAGGTACCAGAGTGAGGCCACAATCAGCATGGGCATCACCTGGAACGTGCGGGCCGCGATGTTGTCAGTTTGGTAGAGCAGTTCGGGCAAGCCAATCGCCGACGCAATCGAGGTGGTCTTGAGCATCGAGATCACTTCGTTGCCCGAGGGGGGCAAAATCACTCGCATGGCCTGGGGCACGATGATGTAGCGCAGCGACTGTCCACGCGTCATGCCAATGGCTTTGGCAGCCTCGAGTTGGCCCTCGTCAATCGACAGCAGGCCACCGCGGGCAATTTCCGAGAAGTAGGCCGCCTCGTTCAGGCCGAAGGCCACGATGGCCGCCCGCACCACGGTGAAGACGCTGTTGGACGAAATCGTCAGCAGCGTCCAGGCGTGGGAGAAGGGAATGCCGAGAGTAATTGACTGGTACAGAATCGCGATGTTGTACCAAAAGAGCAGTTGGACGTAGACCGGAGTTCCTCGAAAGAACCAGGTGTAGAGCCAGGCGATGCCCGTCATCAAACGATTGCTCGACATGCGCATGACCGCAAGGATCATGCCCAGCACGAAGCCAATGAGCATCGACATGATCGTGACGAACACCGTGAGCCAGAGGCCCTCGAGGACGTACTTATTGAAGAGGTACTGAAAGACGACGTTCCAGCCGAAGCGCCACTGGCCGTTCACCTTGGAGAACAAGGTGTGGACCAGCATCGCCACCAGAACGACGGCGACCGCCGACGAGACCCAGCGCCACGGGTGGCGCAGGGGAACGACGACTGGTTCCTCTACAACGCTGGGCACGCGATCAGCCAGAAACTACGACGTGGCGCCGTTGAGCACAATCTGCGACGCCGTCAGGTCACCGCTCGTTGCACCGTAGTTGGCCATGATGGCCTTGTAGGTGCCGTTGGCAATCAGCGTCTTCAGCGCGGCCTGGATGGCCTTCGCGAGGGCCAGACCAGTGGCGGTATTTGGCGTTGCGATGCCGTAGGGGGCAACGTTGACGGGGCTGCCGTCGAGCTTGAAGGCACCCTTGCTGGCCGAGACGATGTACCCAGCGACCTGCGAGTCAACGAAGCCCGCGGTCACGCGGCCCGACGACACGGCCAGGTTGGCGAGGTTCTGGTTCGGGTAGGCCGTGACGGTCACCTTCTTGCCACCGGAGCACTTGATGTTGCCGGCGTCCGTCTGCTCTGAGGTGCCCGACTCCACGGCCACCGTCTGGCCACAGAAACTCTGCAGACCCGAGAAGACGAAGGATGAGGTGGACTTGACGTAGACGCCTTCACCGGCCTTGTAGTAGTCGACGAAGTTGACCTGCTTTTCGCGGGCCTTGGTGTCGGTGAAGGACGAGTTACCGATCAGGTACTTGCCCGAGTCGATACCCACGATGATGTTGTCGAAAGTGACGTTGTTCTCGGCAACCTTGGCGCCCAGCGTGGTGGCGACAGCCTTGATGAGGTCAATGTCGAAACCAACCATGGTGTTGCCCGACATGGACTCGTCCGGCGGGTAGGTCGCGTCGGTGGCGACCGACCAGGTGTTCGTCTTCAGCGAGGACGGCACCAGGGCGGCGTCGGCGCTGTTGAGCGTTGCGGTCGATGATGCGGTAGCGGTCAGCGAGGTGGCGAGCACCATCGCTGAGGCCGCGGCAGCAACCACGAGTGAGCGGGTGAACGAAATGCGTGTCATAACTGACCTCCGACATCAAATAACGGGTACTGCACTGTGGGACTGATGCTAGTTCGCAAGGCCGCGCGAGCGCTACACACTCCGTTAACCCTGCGGCCGCGCTACGAGGGGGTCGTGATGCGACCAATACCCGACGCGGCCATGACGGCGTTGGGGATCTTCATCATGCCCGTCTCGGTCTCCACAGTCACGTAGGTCAGCCCGATGGCCTTAACGTCGCACTCGAGGGTGCCCAGCGTTCCCGACCGCACGACGATGCGATCACCAACATTGAAGGTGCGACCAAAGAGCAGGACCAGAGAGGCGAAGATGTTCGCGAGGCTCTGTTGCGCGGCAATGCCCAGCACCACCGAGATCAGTCCGGCCCCGATGAGCAAGCGCTGGAGCGACACTCCGGCCACCGCCAGGGTCGCGATAAGGACGACAACGTACCCGAGCACGGTGGTAACAAAGCGGACCACGGCCCCGGCGGCGAGAACGGTTCGGTGGGTGACCACTTTGCCTAATGCCAACGCCGTCCAGCGCACGGCCACGCCGCCCACCAAAAAAACCAGGGCCAGCATGAGCCACTGCAGGACCTGCTGCGGCGCGTGGTGATGGCTGGTGTGGCGAAGGTGGGTACCCAGCTCGCCCGCAACAATCGCAATGGCGACAGCAGCAGCCGCTCGGATCACGTCGTGAGGGCGCAGGCGGTGGGCGTTCGTCATTGGTCCATCTTGTCAAAGACGTGATGGACCGCGTCTTCGCCGACCGAGAGTTCGTAGAAGTCGTAGAACTCCTCGATGCCGCGACGTTGGGCCTCGCGGTGCTCGGGGTGCTCCGCCCAAGCGCGGTGCGACGCCCAGTCGCGGAAGCGAACAATGGTCACCCGTTCGTCACCATTGGTGTAGAACCACTGGCCCTCGAACCCGTCCATTGTGGCCACCAGCGCCACCATGGCCTGGGCCGCGGGCCCGTACGCTTCATGGGCACCGGGGCGAAGTCGGGAGCGAAACACGGTCGTTATGGACACCCCCGTACCGTACCGCTTTCATAGATACGGGTCATCACTACGACCCTCTTTCGCGCCGTCCGTTGGCGGGGGATACTTAGAACAGTTCGAAAAGGGAGCACCATGGCATCGACCGCCCGCATTGTTGTTTGTGATGGAGACCAGACCGGTCAGGAACTACTCGTCCAGTCCCTGCGCGTCATGCGCTCGGACCTACTCGGTGTTGACCTCGAGCTCGAACACTTCGACCTCTCGCTGCCCAACCGCGTCGCCACCAACAACAACGTGGTGCGTGACGCCGCCGCGGCCATGCGCGAATCGGGCCTCGGCCTGAAGGCTGCCACCATCACGCCGCCGGAGCGTGGTTCCGTGGGTTCACCGAACCGTCTTCTCCGCGAAGGCATCGACGGCTCGGTCATCGTGCGCACCGGTCGGCGCATCCCCGGCGTGGCCCCCGTTGTCGCAATCAATCGCCCCATCGTGGTCATCCGCATGGCCGTCGGTGACGCCTACGGCGCCGCCGAAGGTCGCGAGGGTGACGAGGGCTCGTTCAGCGAGGTCGCCTGGCGCACCGAGCGCATCGAGCGCTCCGTCTGCCGCTTCGTTGCCGAGTACGCGTTCCAGGTCGCCAGTGCCGACGAGGGCGTTGTCTACGGTGGCCCCAAGTGGACCGTCTCGCCCACCTACGAAGGCATGCTCAAAGAAGAGATGGACGCCGCGGCGAGCCGCTGGCCCCAGGTGCCCTACCAGCCCACGCTGATCGACGCCGCCTACGCCGGACTGCTCACCGACCCCCACGATCGCACGCTGGTCATTCCGGCGCTCAACCGTGACGGTGACTGCCTCAGCGACATGGTGCTCGCGATGTTCGGCTCCATTGCCGGTGCCGAGTCCATCCTGTTGTCCCTCGACGAGAACCTGAAGCCCCGTGTCGCCATGGCCGAAGCACCACACGGCACGGCCCCGTCGCTCGAGGGCAAGAACGTCGCGAACCCCATGGCCATGCTGCTCGCGCAGGCCGCCCTTCTGGACCAGGCCGCCCTGCGCTACGACGACCCCGCCTTCCGCACCGCCGGTCAGCGCCTTCGCGCGGCCACGTTGGAGGGTGCTGCCGCGGGGGTGCGCACCTTTGACCTCGGTGGCGAGTACTCCACCAGCGCGGTGGTCGACGACGTCATCGCTCGCCTCGAGGCCTAATTCGGCCAATACGCGGGCACCGACCTCACCGCGCTGCGGTAGTTTGAGGACAGGACAACAGACGGAACCATGATGTTTACTCGCGTCACAAAAATCATCGCCGGTATCACGGTGGCATCGCTCACGCTCGCCGCGTGCGGCGCCGGTGTGAAGCAAACCATCACCTCCGCCCTTAAGTCCGTAGGCAGCCAGCCCTACGTCCAGATGCACCTCACCGCGAACGTCAGTGGTGACGGGGCCAACGCCGCTCAGGCCGCGTCCATCGAGAACGTGCTCGCCAAGCTCTCCTACGACGTCGCCGAGCAGAGCACGACGGGTGGCGCGATTTCCAGTGCCGATGGTCAGGTCAACTCGTCGATTACCGTCAACGTCGACAACACACCCGTCGTCACGGTCATCGAGATCAGCAACACGATTTACTTCAAGTTCGACCTCACCCCACTGACGACCTTCCCGCAGCTCAGCGCCACGCTCGCCCACGAGTTGCCGGTCGTGCAACTGACCTTCGGCAACCGCTGGTTTGAACTCCCGAGCAGCGTCGTGAGTGCCTACCTCCCCAGCAAGCAGCAGTACGCCGCCCAGCAGTCCAAGCAGGCCGCCATTGAAGCCAAGCTCATTGACGCCATCACCGCGGTGATTGAGAAGAACCCCTACACCACCACGGACAACGGCTTCGCCCAGACCGGCACCCTCGACTCGCTGGCCGCCGGCCTCGAGCCGACCATTGCGGCCCTCAACCACCAGGCCGCCACGGCCGTTGGTCACACCGCGGGCACCTACCACGTGACCCTGGGACTCAACGGCGCCACCGCTACCGACGCCAGTATCGGTATCACCGCGCCGAACAACGGCGCCAACATGTCCGTCACACTGGCGGCCACGATCGCCCATGACGCCACCGCGGTCACCGCGCCCAGCAACCCGACGGTCATCACCCAACAGCTGCTCAGCAGCCTCGGCGCCAGCGGACTCTAGGCCGTTCCCCCACTCGATTTCGACGGGGTACCACCGAGGGGCTAGACTGTTCATTCGCGTCTCAAAGTCTCGGCTTTGGGAACACCGAGGACCTGTGGTGCAGCTCGGAGTGCACGCCGCCCTGTCAAGGCGGAGGTCGCGGGTTCAAATC
>Ga0208742_1000174_pt1 | contig 27349 bp, 27 predicted proteins | sample CryBogCBH28Sep08_FD_184601 | JGI IMG/M metagenome (GOLD analysis project Ga0208742, IMG submission 184601) | Freshwater microbial communities from Crystal Bog, Wisconsin, USA - CBH28Sep08 (SPAdes) (version 2) | ecosystem: Environmental > Aquatic > Freshwater > Lake | place: Crystal Bog... | reverse complement strand
CTCCAACAGGACAAACATATTCGTAGTTTCCTGGTTGATTATATACAGTAGGAGTGATAGAAGCAGTATGTGTTGTTGACCAAGTGCCTGTATTAACCCATACGTGACTAACTAATCTCCATTGGCCATTGAAATTAACGTACACATTTTCTACCTGATGTGGTCCGCTAGAGTCAGTAACATAAATGTTAGGCATTATAGAATTTGATACCAAATATCTCCAGCGTTTCCACCACTTGGAGTTGTAAACGACACAGTTCTTGTTCCAAATCCGTTGCTTGTTGCCCCTGTTACCACTGCCGCATTGGTTGCAGTTACAGCATAGGTAGCAGTTGTTGCTTGTGCTACTACTACGGTACTCGAAGTTATAGCATTAGCAACAAATTCTGTTGTAGCCAATAAAGTTGAAGAATCACTGTATCCCTGTGTGGTTGCAGTACTTCCTGCTCCTAGTGATCTAGGGCTCGGTGTACTATCACCACTGATTAATAATTTGTTTATAGTTCCATCTGCATAATTTGCAAATGTAATATACGTTGCTGTATTGTTTGTATAAACTGTTCCAGCCAATTCATTTTTTGCGGCCATAACACCAGTTGCAGGAACACCATTAACTAATGTTGTTACAGTTGGTTGATTTACTAGATTAGGATTAACAAAAGTCACAGAATCGTTTTGAGAAATAGGCCAAGCATCGTGACTGGTAACTATTGTATTGGTTGCTGTGATTATTCCTGTTACTGTATATTGATTTGTATTACCACTTATATAAAATGTTGCACCAGCGGCAATATTTTGAACAGATGCAGAAACATTGAATGATACCGCACTATCTGTTTGTGTAATGCTATCTAATATTGTAAATGTTTGAACTGTTGGAAGTGTGGCCAATGTAGCATATGTATTGTTATGCCTTACATAAGTTTCACCATTTGTACCAGTGGTATAAAAGTTTGTTGATATCTGTAATTTTTCACTGGTTAATAATCCAGTATTACTACCACCTGACCCACTGGCAACATTTTTAACATAATATTTTGCTCCACTTCCGCCTAGTGAATCTTCGCTCCAAATATCAAAAATATTAGCGCCACTTGATAACTCGTAAGTTGGAGTAGTTGTATCTAACGATGTTACATTACTATCAGCAAATGTAACGGCTGTGTATACGTTAGGATTACCAGAGGTAATTGATAGTCTAATGCTACCAGATTTTCCAGTTGCTGGCCAATTTGAAATAGTTAAACTATGATCTCCGGGTGCTAAACTAAATGTTTGATAACTGCCTAACGAATAATCAATGCCTATGTTATACGTGTCTATAAGATCGTAACTATACAATTCAGTTGAACAATTTTTAAAGTTAGCAGAATCTATAGTGTTACCATAGAATGTACTTGTACCTGCTGTTGTTACAGCAACCTTACTTAAATATTCTGTTTGAGAATTAACCGCATCAATTGCTTGTCTTATATAATTAAAATTGTCGCGGAATCCCTGTGAGTCGTTGTCTTTTCCTTTAACAGGAAATCCTATGTCGATTCTGTTTATATATGTTGATGCAGTGGTTGACACTTGTTAACTCCGTTTTATTTTAAGGTAATTTTTTCTTGATCTCATCTACTTCGGCTGCTAGATCATTAATAGCTTGAATAATTAATCCAGCCAATTTCTCATATCTAATCGCTAAACGGTCGCCTTCTATAGTAAACACTACTTCTGGTAGAACTTTTTGAACTTCTTGAGCAATTAAACCTGTATCTTGTTTATTCAATGTTGGTTTATTTTGTAAGAAGTCGTCAGTCCAATCATAGAATACACCTTCTAATGATCTAATTCTGCCTAATGCATTATCAATTTTTCTAATATTTGTTTTGAATCTAATATCAGATGCTGAACTACCATATGCTGTTATATTTCCTGTAGCGGTAATATTAGAGCCATCTGTCCACACATTAGCACTTCCAGTTACACTACTACCAGTACCATATACTATATATTGATTACCTATTGATAAGTTTGCACCGCTTGAACCAGTTGGCCCTTGTGTGCCTTGTGGTCCTGTTGGTCCTTGCGATCCAGTTGGTCCGTGACCAGTAGGCCCAGTTGGCCCTGCAACATTACTTTGAGCTCCAGTTGGTCCTGTTGGCCCTGTAGCACCGGTTGGACCCTGTGGACCTGTGGCACCCGTGGGACCTGCAACATTACTTTGAGCTCCGGTTGGTCCAGTTGGTCCAGTAGCACCAGTTGGTCCAGTAGCACCAGTTGGTCCTGTTGGACCAGTAGGCCCAGTTGGTCCTTGTGTGCCTTGTGGTCCTGTTGGACCAGTAGGTCCCTGTGGACCTGTAGCTCCTGAGCCAGTAGGTCCGGTTGGTCCTGTTCCTGTTGGACCCGTTGCACCAGTAGGTCCTTGTGGCCCGGAAGCATTACTTGCAGGTCCAGTAGCACCAGTTGGTCCTAAACTTCCAGTAGGTCCTGTTGGACCACCTGCTGGTCCTTGTGGTCCTGTTGGACCAGTATTACCTGTATTTCCGGTTGGTCCACCGACATTACTTGCAGGTCCAGTAGGTCCTTGCGGACCGAAATTTCCTTGTGGGCCAGTTGGACCTTGTGATCCTGTAGGTCCAACAATATCTCCAACGTCTACAAATCCGTTATAATGTGTTCCGTCAACTATTAATGTACCTGTGTAAACCCATAGATGTCCTGTTGTACTATCAATGTATGCATCGCCTAGATTAGGTGTAGGACTTGTTGGCAAGGTTACATATCCATTTACAGCACCTAAGATGTTTACACCTGCGCCGGCAGCTCCAGTAGGTCCTGTTGGCCCAGTACCGCTAGGTCCTGTTGGCCCAGTAGCGCCTGCACCAGTAGGGCCTGTTGCACCAGTAGGACCTGGTGTTCCTGTAATACTATTTCCAGGAGATCCGGTAGGTCCTTGTGCACCTGTTGGACCTAATGGGCCTGCAGGTCCTGTTGCACCAGTTGGTCCACCGCCTGTAAATAATACACCTCTTTGATATAAATTACCATTAAAATATATGTCTCCGCCTACTCCGACACCACCTACAACTGTTAATGCACCCGAGGTTGTAGAAATTGCACTTGCTGTTGATGTAATATTGACACCAGGTACTGTTAAAATACCTGTGTTAGGAACATATGATACTCGACTATCTGCTTTTTCTCCAACATAGGTATTAACACCTATACCCATATTGAGATAATATTGATTTACATCATTGCTAGCAAGACCTGTAACGTACACAGTATTTGCTTGTCCAGCTGGTCCGCCTGCAATTACTGTTGATGTACTAACCCAAGTAGCAGTTGTTCCATTACTTTGTAAAATATAATTTGCAGGTCCTATTGGTATAAACGAAGTTGTACTAGTAGCACTTTGAATAGGAATACTACCGATATTTCCGCCTGCAATATTATTGGGGGTGTTTGGTCCAGTAGGTCCGATTAATCCTTGTGATCCAGTAGGTCCGATATTACCTGTTGCACCAGTAGGTCCTGTTGCACCAGTTGCACCTAAAATTCCTTGTGGCCCGGTAACTCCTTGAAGTCCCTGTGGACCTCTAGCGCCAGTTGGACCTTGGTATCCTGTAGGACCAGTTGGTCCGGTCGGCCCTTGTTGTCCAGTAGGTCCAGTAGGTCCTAGATCGCCTTGTGGTCCAGTAGGTCCTTGTTGACCAGTAGGTCCTAGATCTCCCTGTGGTCCGGTAGGTCCAGAAACTCCTGTTGGACCTTGTGGCCCTGCTACATTGAACAATGCCCTGGCCTGAGCTACTGTGATGTATTGTCCTACAGCAGAATCTTGTACAACAATTAGGGTTTCGCCCTCTGTAGGGTTGGTTAAATGTGGTAAAAAGGTAAGATCGGGTCTAATAGTCATAGTTTGGGCATCTTGTTGATAGTGTATTTATTATTTTACCAACATTACGAGAATTCGACCCATCCTGTCAAAATATACTTAACACCTGTTAATGGAGGATTTCCTCTGTGAGCCCACGGATAATTTGGCGGAAATAATACCAATCTACCTTTTTTAGGAGAAACTCTACGACTTTGATACAAGAATTCTGTTTCTCCGCCTTCTTCTACATCGTTAAGATACAGTATATAAACACCTGTGCGTCTACTCATCAGAGTGACGCCATCCTCGCTATGCCAGATATGGTAACCACCGCCGGGAATAGTTTTTTGAAGTTTATATGTATAAATTGTAGTTGGGCCATAATCTTGCAATACGCTGAATCTACCACTATAGTCAGCATAGCATTCATCCCAGAATACTTGGTTAAATTCAGCCATATATCCCTGTATATTAGGCCACATAAAATTAATTTCTTGAACACTTATTGGATTTAGACCTACTGAATCATCATTTTTAATTCGTTCAGCTTCGGGCCTAGCAAATGTTCTATTATTGCGTTGACACCATTCAAAATATTCAATTAAATTATCACAAAATTCATCACTGAAATAACCATCATATATCCCAATGAAATCTTCGATTAACACTTTTTTTGTCATTACATTCCTTAAACAAATGCTGGTCCAGTAGCCCAGACTACTAAACTTTTTCTTATTCCTGAGGTAACTGGTGTTACTCTGTGTAAAGTGTAACTAGGAAATGCAGATATTATACCTCTTTCTTTTACTACCTGTTGTGGGGTTGAGCTTGTCATTATTTCTAAGTCGCCGCCTTCGTAATCAGCAGGATCACTTAATTGTAATACCAAACTAAATTTTCTAGGAGGATTTCCATCACCATTAATACCTCCATCTGTGTGCCAAGTATAATGTCCATTTGATTCGGCATTGTATACCGTATATTGTAAATCTTCATTAAACCCGTGAAGATTAAATCTATAAAACTGCCCATTTAATTGCCTTGCTACAAAAGCAAGTCTATCATAGATCCAGCTACTATTGTCATTATATTGAATCCACGAATTAGTAGATTCTCTAATATCTGATATATCTTCTTCTGGTTTACTTCCACCGACTAACCCTTTCATTTTTTCAAGAGAGTCGCCGTATTCAATAATTTTATCTAATTCTTCTGACGTAAAAGCATCGCGCCAGGTAACAAATGGATGTTCAGATATTCCAAATGTGGGGGGTGGTAAGAAAGGATAGTTTGACATATACTTTACTTATGTCATTGTTGATTCCACGAAACATTAATTTGTCCATTGTATCCTCCACCGTTTCCGACAGTTACAGGAATGTTAACTCTTGAAATAGCGTTAGGAGCCAATGTAGCATTATATAAATTTGATGTGTATAATGAGGAAGCCGAAGTACCGCTCATACCTGGCCAGGTATTAGGAGCATTCATACCTGGCCACGTAGTTGGAGCAGGTCCTGATTGACCAGCAGTAGCTCCGTTTCCGTTAGCACCAGTATTGCCTGGATTACCTGGATTACCCGCACCGCCAGAATTGCCAGGATTACCGCTACTACCAGGATTTCCTGAGTTACCGCCAGACCCGCCATTTCCACCTGGTCCTCCGGCTGGATAATCCACATTTATCTGATTAGCACCTTGCACCCAGTATGTTACAGTACCGCCATTGCCGCCTGATCCGCCTGATCCGCCGGTAGTGGGTCCAGAATTGCCTGGATTGCCGGCATTGCCTGATACCCCTGCTATAGTATAACCAGGACCTGGATAAGGTGTATCTGGTGCCGCGCCACTGTATGCTTGTGGACCGTAGACACTTTGTGCTGCCGGACCGCCATTACCGCCTGCGCCGCCATTACCGCCTCCACCACCTGACCCAGGATTACCCGAGTTTCCAGCAGTTCCACCACTGCCAGCATTACCTGAACTCCCTGGCGACCCTGGATTTCCAGCAACACCAAAATTTGATGCAGTATATGAAGCACCTGGTCCGCCTGTACCTCCTGGTCCGCCTGTACCTCCTGGTGCTATTATTCCTGGCCACGTAGCAAGACTTCCAAAAATAGTAGAGTTAGCTACATTTCCTGATGAACCATTAGGGCCTTGTGCCCCACTAGGACCCTGGTTTCCATTTACATAATTGTAAGTCCCATTAGATCCAGTTTTTCCTGGCCAAGTATTGGGTGCATTGCCACCAGCTGATCCTGAATTTCCAGCGGCTCCAGGTTGGCCAGAACCTGCACCAGACCCTGCTGGACCAGCACCACCTGCATTACCCGAGGTTCCTCCTAGGCCCACATATACACTTATTACTGGAGTTCCAGGATAACTATTTGGAATATATGCAACAAAATTAACAGTACCGCCAGCTCCACCATTTCCGGGTGCCCCTCCGAATGCTGGATATGTACCGGGATTTGCCGCATTACCCGGGCTTCCACTATTGGCCAATGGTGATGGTTCCCAGTAGATAGCATTGTAACTATTACCACCACCTAGCTCTTCATCAGGATCCCCAGCACTTCCGCCACCGCCCCCTCCTGCACCTCCGTATTGCCCGGGATTTCCAGCATTGCCACCTGCACCGCCTGTTCCATTATTACCGCGCCCGCCTGCACTTCCTCCTGGCCCGCCTACTCCGTTAGTTCCATCGTTGCCTTTTGGAGCAGAGTTACCTTGACTACCGGCTGAGCCTTGACTACCTGGCGAGCCAGGATTACTAACTGCGGCATATCCAGTGAGTGTAGCAGTTTTAACACCAAACGGTTGTTTGAAAGTTGTACTGGAATTTAAGGTCACTGATCCAGCTGGTCTAATTGTTCTGCGCATCTCTGATCTAAAGGCAACTGGCATATATTACTTTCCTATTATCTAGGGTTGGAATTAGTCAAAGTATATGTACTTAAAAAATTGCTGCCTTGTAAATCAACTAAAGTTTGAAAATATTTTCTTGGATATTGGCTTGGTGGTAAATCATCGTGAATTTCTGTGTATACTAATATTGGAAAATCAACGATGCTAGCCCCAGGCCACCAAGAATTTAATGCTCCAATAACGTCTGCGTGTTGTGCATCGTCACCGTAAAACAATAGTGTATATTTGATATTGTTAGCAACTAACCATTTTTTAATATTGTTAGCTTCGGTTACGCCATCTGTGATACCAACATATAAAAAAACGTCGTCTATTTTTGTTATTGCCATTTTAATTTTTCTCCTTTATGAAACTGCGGCCATAGCAAATGTGCCAAACCAGTACGAACCACCATTAACTGTAAAGAATGTAAGTACATCTATTTGGTTTGCCCCAGTTGAATATACAGGAGTAGCTCCTTCTGTGTAATGTGCATTAGTAAATGTCGGTGATCTGTTACCTGTACTATCTTGACGTAAAATAACCGTAGCTGATATTAATGTACCAGATGCTGGGGCATTTGTAAATGTAAATGTTGGGCTACCAGTTAATGTGATATCAAATACATTAGCAGTACTCAAATCTAAATTAGTATTAGAACTAGTATTGCCTAATGTATTAACTGTTTCTTTATAACCTTTGAATATTGCAGTCAATGCTGTTCCATCAAAAGTTAAATTACTACTTCCTGAGGCAGAACCACTGCTGTTATATAATACTTGTCCTGAACTACCCCCAACCGGCCCAGTACTACCGGTTGGACCTGTAACTCCATTTGTACCGTTGGCACCAGTCGGTCCCTGTGCACCTTGGGGTCCCTGTGCACCAGTAGATCCTTGTGGTCCAGTTACTCCTGGTTGTCCAGCAACATTAATAACCCAATTTGAATATGCTCCTGAACCTGAACTTAGATCAGCAGTCATATTTAGAATAGAGCTTGACCAGCCTGTAACAACTCCTTCTATCCAATTTGATGAACTACCAGATACTGTTACACGAATTCTGCTACCGGCTACAAGAGGGCTGGTCAATGATGAGCCATTTGTTGCCCAGGAATATGATCCTGAACTACCAATTGTAGCACTATCAGTTGCTGTTAAACTATAACCAATACCTTGTGGTCCTGTGGGTCCTTGTGCTCCTGTAGCACCAGCATTACCTTGACTTCCTTGTGGTCCTGTTGGGCCTTGAGCACCGGTGGGTCCTTGTGCTCCTGTAGCACCATTAGATCCAGTAGATCCTTGTGGCCCAGTTGGCCCTTGGGCACCTGTTGGTCCTAGACTTGCAAATGTTGCTATGGTTCCTGTAGTAATAACCTGCGAACCATTTATATAAGCAGTTCCGCCAATATTAATATTTCCGCCAATACCTACGCCACCTTGTACGGTTAATGCACCTGTAGTTGTACTTGTACTAGCTGTTCCATTTAGGCCAACATTAAGGGTACTAATCTTAGCGGCAGCACCTTGTGTTACACTTAAAAAGTATTGATTTCCGTTGATAAATGCTAAATTATTTCCACCAGCAAGATCGTTGAATAAAAAATAACCTCCAATAGAGTCAATATACATGTCACCGTTTGTATCCCAAGAAATGCCACCCTTGACTACACCATTAGCACTGGCTCCAATACCACCAAACACATTACCCAACATATCAAGTTTGATAATAGGTGCTTTATAATCGCTATTGCCACTTACTCCGTAGAAGGTTGAGGTATTTCCAACATATAAACTACCGCCAATACCAACACCACCAGCAACAGTTAATGCTCCTGTAACAGTGCTAACGGATGCAGTTGTATTGACTAGAACAATAGAACCTGTCTTAAATGTTCCGTATGTTGCAGAAGTAAAGTCTCCGTTGACTTCTGCTCCTGTTTGATACCATTCTAACCATTTTGTATTGTCGGCTAATACCAACGCGGCATTTTGATCAGCACCATTATAATAGTGCATACGAATACCAATGTCTTTTCCATCGTCTGTGGTCCAAAACCCGTTAACACCACTAGGTGGAACGTGTATTTCTAAGATGTTATCAGTATAATATGTATTTGTACTTAAAATATAAGTAGCAGTACCATTAAATGCTAATGTGCCACCTACAGTTAAATTGCCTGCTAATACTACATTGCTTCCGTCAAATGTTAGATTACTGCTACCGGAAGCAACTCCACTATTATTATATAATATTTGACCATTACTTCCGCCAACCGGACCAGTACTACCAGTAGGTCCTTGTGTTCCTGTTGGCCCAGTTGCTCCATTAATACCAGTACTACCTGCGGAACCAGTTGGTCCCTGTGGTCCAGTAGGTCCTTGTGTTCCAGTAGGTCCTTGTGTTCCTGTTGGTCCAGTAGCACCGGTTGCTCCATTAATACCAGTACTACCTGCGGAACCAGTTGGTCCCTGTGGTCCAATAGGTCCTTGTGTTCCTGTTGGTCCAGTAGCACCGGTTGCTCCAACACTACCTGTTCCACCCGGGCCTGTTGCTCCTGTTGGACCTGTGTTACCAACAGTACCTTGTATACCTGTAGGTCCGGTTGGGCCAACACTACCTGTTCCGCCTGGTCCAGTAGCACCAGTAGGCCCTGTGTTACCAACAGTACCTTGTGTTCCTGTAGGTCCAGTAGCACCGGTTGCTCCAACACTACCTGTTCCGCCTGGTCCGGTAGCACCAGTAGGCCCTGTGTTACCAGTTGCTCCAAATCCTGTTGCTCCTGTACTGCCTGTTGCGCCAGTTGGACCCTGTGGACCTGTTGGACCGGCAACATTGCTTTGAGCTCCGGTTGGACCAGTTGGGCCTTGTTGTCCAGTTGGACCTTTGATTGTTCCAACATCAACAAATGATGTTCCGTTGTAAACCCATAAATGTCCAGTATCTTCTGCAATAACACCGTCACCGTTGACTGGGCTTGGGTCTACTCCTAAAATTCCTGCACTGGTTGAGGTCGAACCTATAATATTAACTGATGTACCAGCCGCACCGGTGGGTCCTAAATTACCTTGAGAACCAGTAGCACCAGTAGCACCAGTAGCACCTGCTCCAGTGGGGCCTTGTGTACCTGTATTTCCTATGGGGCCTTGTGGTCCAGTAGCACCAGTTCCTGTAGGACCAGTTGGTCCTGAACCTGATGGTCCTGTTGGACCTAAATTACCTTGAGAGCCGGTGGCTCCAGTTGCACCTTTAATTCCAGTTGGCCCTTGTGTGCCTTGTGGTCCAGTCGGCCCTTGTACTCCAGTAGGTCCTTGAGAGCCGGTTACTCCTTGTGGTCCAGTAGGTCCGATATTACCTGTTGCACCAGTAGGTCCTAAAATACCAGTTGGACCAGTTGACCCCTGTGACCCAGTGGGTCCTTGCGGCCCTTGTGTAAAATTATTTAAATGTGAAAGTGCTGATAAAACAAGCAGGCTTGATGCTTGATCTACAGTCAAATATTGTGTTACCGCAGAATCTTGCACAATAAATTGTGTGGTTCCTTCGGTAGGATTTGTTAAATGCGGTATAGATGAGGGTAGTGGTCTGGTAAGTCTGGTCATAATTATCAACTAATGATAATGTATTTATATTACCTGTTGGTGATCTTAAATCTCGGATAAGTTTGTCCTTTTTTTGGCCTTGCATCTACTAACCTTGGATATTTTTGATTGGTTTTTGCCAATGGATGTGCCAAAACATACGAACTAACATCAACGTTAGCAAATTCATAGACTGAAAGTCCTATTAATACTTCATATGGAAATACAAATCTCAGAGGAGTTTTATAACTGTTAAACGTAGTATATTGAGCTTGTAGATATTGGTCTACGTATGATTCTGATATTCCTAATTCTCTAATTCCTTGGGTAATTAATACAACTGGAATTCCATAAGGAGCCAATCTATTAATCCATCCCTGCGTCCACGCTATTAGACCATTTATGGTATTTGTTATATTTGATTGATTTATAGTAGTATCCCCGTTGTTAAATCCAGGAATGCTGGCAATATACAAATAAGGATCTAATGCTACCCAATCTGCACGAATAGCATCTGCGAGTATTGTAGCAGTAGGCACAGGAGTAATTCCACCGTATCCTGTTTCAGCCGCGTGAGTTATTCCAACACCTGGACTTATACCATAATATCTCCAATAATCGCATAGTGCTTGTAAATCGTCTCCTGTGGGTTTGCCAGTACCCCAATGTATTTCATCAACAACGTAAGCGTGTGTACTTGTAAAATCTGAAATAGCGTTAACACTATCAGATATATTTGCATTGAATAATCCGCCAACTCCAGAACTATACTGACTATGCCAGAAATTTCTAGGATATCTAAATCCTGTAAACACAGAATCTTGTCCTTGAGGTAATAGTTTTGAATTATATGTAACAGTACTGGTACTAAACATAACCTGATAATCACCGGTTACAGTTGCACCATTAGCATCTGTGGCTCTTATTTTAAAATTATATAATCCTGGAACAGTAGGTATTCCTGTTAATAATCCATTGTTTGGATTATTAGGAAAAGAGATCAATGATAATCCAGGAGGTATTACACCTTCTGCAATTTCATATGAATAAGGACCAGTACCGCCTGATACTGAAAAAGTTTGTCCTACATCAGAAATAATAATAGGAGCACCGTAAATACCTGTTAAATTTCCAGGAGCAGGTGATAATTGAAGATTTTTAAAAATATTATTAGCAATGTCTAATATTCGAGGATATTCAGCAACGGTATAATTATGTTGAAACCATAATGTGAATCCATTTACTGATGCAGGATATGTATTATCTCCTGTATAAGTTCCATTATTATATACCCAAACACCGTTGGGTAATATATATGCATCGCCTAAGGTTTGTCCTGTATTGGGCAACTGACTAGTCGAAGACAATGTACTTTTAATAGATATTGAATTAAATGTATCCCAATTACCTAATGGCGGGCCTTCAACAACACGCACAACAGTGGTATTGGTATTATACTGAGAAAAACTATCAATGGCTGGAGCTACATTGTGTAAAGTAACAAGTGTATCGTTTTCATTTTGTACAAAAACAAATTTACAATTGCTGGAATTTACTGCATTAAACCAAGGTCCCGGTGTAGGTGCCCCGCCTTCGCCTATCTGCGAACCATATTGCCAAAAAGGACTTGCTAATTTTTGATCAGACTCTAACATTGTTTGTATATACTGATCAACAAAAGAATTTCTTATATATGGATCTATAAAATTAGTTGAAGTTGTAAAATAATCTATGTCAGTTGGTCCAGATATACTAATAGCACCTTTTGGCCATAGACCAGAAGATGTACCGTAAGTACATACTCCCATAATAGTCAAATGTCCCCCGGCACTAGTACCTCCTACTACTAATCCTTGATTATTAGAAATATAGTTTTGTATAGTCGGCCATTGTCCTCCTTTGTTTGCTGCCGCAACTGAATCTAAACAATAGCTTAATACAGTTACTACATCGGATACATCTCCGGGAATATGATTGGTAACAGTGGTACCGCCACCAGATGCTCTATCTCTATATTGCATATCTATAACTGCATAACCTGCACTTACAAATTGTACCATCGTTGGATCAGTAGCAGTAGGTGATGGCCCTGTGGTAGAATTATTAGCAATCCATCCTCCACCGTGTATATGTAATATAGTTCCTAGAGGCGTACCAGAAGGGGTATATAAATTTACAAATTGTGCAGGATCAATTCCGTATGATACATTTAATGTTGTAGTATACGTCATTTATATTATACTTCTAATGGCAATAAAGTCATTGTCAATCCTAATGATTGAGTTGAACTAGTAAGATTTGTTATTGATACACAAATTGTTGATGTTGTAGGATCTTCATCATTGAATCCTATCACAGCAGGACTAATAAGTTGAGCTGAACTTCCAGTTGTTATAACATCGAGTATTACTCCGGATCCTGGCAACGGATCTATACTTTGTACTCTAGATGAATCCGCAGTTCTTGCATCATTAGAAGTATACAATCTAACCCAAGATGCTGCCGAAGTTTGTAATTTTAATATTGCATAGCTTTTAAATCCTGGCCAATTATTATAAGCCGTAGCACCGCTGGCCAACGGAGCGGTACTTGCTGATGACAATGTTCTTGTAAATGAACCACCACCTGTACCTGCTGGACCAGTGGGTCCTTGTGCACCTGTTGGTCCTACAACGTTGCTCGCGGCACCAGTAGGACCCTGTGGTCCAGTTGAGCCTAATCCCGTGGGTCCAATATTTCCCCTTGGCCCAGTTGGACCGGTAGCACCAGCACCTGTGGGTCCTTGATTTCCTGTAGGTCCAGTAACTCCGGCAGGTCCCTGAGGCCCTCCATTCGGGCCTGTAGGTCCTACATTACCCTGTGGACCCCTTGACAAGGAAACAATTTGTTCTATATTAATTTTTTTAGTTTTATTTCCATCAGACCCATCAACTACCGGTATTATAATTTGATTTGTAAGTGTGTTGACTGATGGTAAATTGGTAATTGCTGTCATTTTTAGGTCCTAGTTAAAATAACACCGTCGTTAAATTCCCACGTGATGTTTTCTTCGTATAATATGTCATCGGAAGGAATTGTATCACCGACACTTTGTCTTTCAAATATTAGGTATTTAGCTGTAGTACCATCCAGTGTATCTTGTACAACTAATCTGTCTATTTCAAAATCTAATAGTTTAAAATCAAATCCGCTGAGTTTAATTCTATTAACAATACGTTGACCTTGTCCTGGTAATGCATAACATAATGGAATAACTTTCATATACATCGGAATTTGGTTGCCTGTAGATCCTAGAGTTCGCATAAATTTGGGCTCTAAATAATCATTGACGCCGATTATAGAACCATCTTGAAATTCTAAACTGCGAAGTTGTGTTTTCATATTGTCTATACCACCAGGATACAAAATATTGTTACCACTATAAACAACTGAACTTGCACCTGCCATATCATCTACAACATCTACATACACAACTTCATAAAGAATGTTGCCATCGATATCTTGGGCTATTGCAGTTTTAACATCTCCAAAATATAATCTTTTCCTGTAGAAACTTTGACGCAATGCTGGAACATAATCATCTATATTCATTTTTTCTATACCAAATTCTAAAACTACTTTTATATCGTGTTGTACACCAAAATTAGGATCATAATATCTATATATTAATGTAGGATCAAATATAAATGTATCAGCAGTGAAGCTTTGATATGTTGTACGTTTTTCAGGCTTTAAGAACGGACGTAACCAGATTTTAGTATATTGTATGTTATCTGTTTTGACTGTAGATAAAGTAAATGTTCTGGTTACAGCACTAAGTCCATAAACATCGCTGGCTTCTACTGTAAACGAATATGTGTTAGGAGCCCAATAATATGCATATCCTGTAATTGTTCCATCTCGTTGCAATGTAAGTCCTACTGGCAATGACCCATCAATTAATTTATATTTTATTGTGTAGGCGGAATTAACCTGTTTAGCAACAACAGCAAGATCACTGGTAACTCCAAAATTTATACTACCAAGATCACTGTCGGATACCCACTCGATATAACTAGACACATTGCCTTCAACAATTAAATTAAAAATATTAGTACCTGTAGATTTATTTCCACTATATATGTCCGTTTTTGTAGCAAACACATTTAAATTATATTGTTTACTATATTCAGGTTGATAAGGGATGTGTCCATAGATATAACCAGTGGTACTATCTATTTGTAATCCTGTAGGTAAACTCCAAGCAGGATCAGGAATATAATTTGTGTAGGTTGTTGATGTATAAAAATTTACAGGGAAGTTGTTAATATATTTTGTATAATAGGTTGTTGTAGTTGCAATTTCTGGACGACCTTCCTGTATAGAATATGTTATGGGTCCTTGAAATGGAGATGCATCATAAGCAGTTACAGGAATAAATTCATTATTGTTTGCTCTCACAATTCCTAAATCCGAACTATTAACAAATTGTGGAGCTTCGACATATCCTAAACTAGCAATATCTTGAATTACACTGGTATTACTGTTTAAATTTATAAAACTACTAGTAGTGAATCCAAAAAGTCCACTGTCTGCTCTTAGCATATCTGGACTAACAACTAATATTTTAAATATACCACTTGTACTTTTAACTATACCATCAGTGGCAACAACATCAAATTGATAAAGATGTGGGTACCCTAACATTGTAGATGTTGTGGCAACAAATTTATCTTTAACAACACCATACAACCTACCTTCTTCGGTTAGGGTTAATCCCGGAGGCAACAAATTTAAATCATTCATATAAAATTTTAATGCCGAGGTACTAGTTGTTAACGAAGCTATAGAATAATCTACATATTTGTGATTTAAAATATAATCATCACCGTGATATCCAACGGGTAAGTATCCTCCCTGAGATGTCCAAAAATTAGTATTAACTGCACCAACATCTATAAAAAATGTTCTATCTGCTATTGTAGATGTATTAGATGCTCTTATAACAAACTTATTGTGAGTTGTTTCTTCAACTACACTAGGAATCCCAGAAATTGTACCAGTTGATGAGAAAAACAATCCTGCAGGAAGTTGACCACTAATGACCTTATAAGAATTTGCATTAGACGCAGATACAGTAATAGATGTAAAAACATTTACACTAGCTGTGGTTAAAAGTCCCTGAGGTGTTGTCCAAGTAATTGCCATCGGTGTTCTTTAACTTGTAGGAGCAGTAGGCCAATTAATAGTTCCCGGAAATCCTGCCTGAGTAGGAATATCTCTCAACTGTTGACGATATGTTGCCCAGGCCTGTTGTGCGTCATTTGATAATGGGTTGTTTGGTAGCTGTGTCCAATCACTGTTACTTAATAATATCGCCCTTTTATCTCTAGCCACCTGCGCTAACTGTGTAGTTATTTGTGTTGGTGTTCTAGGATCTTCCCAAACTTTTCTCTCCCAATGATAAGCATATTCAACATTGGGCGAGGCCGGTAATGGTGTATCTATTTCATATCTGGTTAAACCAGGAAGAGTTTGAGCTAACCCACCGTTTTGAATCATTTGAACATAGCCTTGGCTGTTTACATAAACAAACATTATCGTTTTACTCCTATGGCAAAAATATTTGTGGGAGGGTTTATTGACAATACCGAAGAGTTATAGGCCAAACTAAGAGAATATGTTAATGCTCCAGATGACGGTGAACTCACGTAGCCTGATAATGCAAATTTATAAGATCCAGTAGTAGGTGCTACTCCAGAATCGATAGAATCTAATATATTGCCATTACCGTCTAATAAATCTATCTCCCAATTACCGTGTCCACCTCCGCCACCGTTTGCAGATATTGAAACATTAGCTATAACCCACACAGGACTACCTCCTGAATCTATTGTAACAGATGCTATAGTTGCTGGACCAAACCCAGAATAGGGTGACGCTAAAGATGCACCGGCAGTGACTGAAACAGCGTTGGCCTGAATATTACTGGTACCTACAATTGCACCATCTAAATAAAGGGTGGTTCCGTCAAATGCAAGATTATGAGTTGGACTACCAAATGCAAATGATCCATCTACATTGAGGATAGCACCGCCAGTTCCTCCAAATCCTGATCCTGCTGAATATGTCAGTGTACCAACTTGAACACCACCTTGAATAGCAACGTTGCCGCTGCCATCTATGGTAAATGCTGGTTGAGGACTTCCTGAGGGATTATATATCTTGAAGTTACTGGCGTTGATAATAAAATCACTAGTCCCGCCACTGCCGCTTAATAATTTAAATCCTGTAATTGCTCCGCCTGCACTTACCGTAACTCCATAACTGGCCTGTACAGTGGCTATATTACCTTGTAGGGTACTGATAGTACTTGCTTGAGTTGAAACGGTTCCTTGTAATGAACTAAGGGTACTTCCTTGTGAAGATACTGTTCCTGACAATGAACTTAAACTGCTTCCCTGTGAAGATACTGTAGAATTTAAAGTACTGTAATTAGATTGCAAAGTACTAACACTGGTTGCAATACTTGCAGTGGCATTTGCAACAATAGTATTAACCTGAGAAATAGTTGCACCGCTGCCGGTATTATATGCAACAACTTCATTTAACACAGTAGTAACAATAGCCGCAGTACTGTTTGCTACCGCAGTATTAACATCACTTATACTTGCTTTACTGTTTACAGTAGTTGTTAAATTAGATAATGAACCAGAGATATTGGTCAACGAGCTAGTAATATTTGTTAAGGAACTTTTTATATTGGTTAAAGAATTTGCAACATTAGTTAATGTATTCAATACACCATTTACTGTGCTTACCACTCCGCTATAACTAGCATTTAAACTGCTAACACTAGATGCCAAACTACCTGTGCTATTGTTAACCAATGTAATAAGATTAGTGAAACTACTTGCAACCACAGTTTGATAAGTATTGAAATTAGATTGTAATGTATTAAGTTGAGTAGCTAAACTACCTGTACCAGTACTACTATTAATAAGTGAAATTACATTAGTAAAACTACCTGCAACTGTGGTTTGATAATTATTGAAACTAGCCTGTAATACATTAACCTGATTTACAACGCTGGCCGTACTATTTGCTATTAATGTAGTAACATCACTGGAATTTGCTTTGCTGTTAACTGTGGTTGTTAAATTAGTTAAAGAACTTGCTACATTTGTCAATGTACTAAGTATTCCACTGTAATTTGCAGATAAAGTATTGACCTGACTTGCTATACTAGCTGTACTACTTGCAACAGTGCTATTAATTTGGTTAATAGTTGCCGTATTAACAAAATTGGTTAAACTACCTACTATAGAAGTATATTGACTGTTTAATGTATTGACCTGTGTGGTCAGACTTGCTGTACTGCTGGCAACTGTTGTATTAATTTGACGAATAGTTGCTGTGCTAACAAAATTAGTTAAACTGCCAACTATTCCTGTATATTGACTATTTAATGTATTGACCTGTGTAGCCAAACTACTTGTACTGTTACTAATTAGAGATACTAAATTGGTATATGTAGCTGAATCAGCAATAACTTTATCGTTAAAGTTAGTTTGTAGGGAGTTGACCTGTGTAGCCAAACTACTTGTACTGTTACTAATTAGAGATACCAAATTGGTATATGTGGCTGAATCGGCAATAACTTTATTGTTAAAGTTAGTTTGTAATGTACTTAAATTTCTTGCAATACTGGCTGTATTATTGTTGAGTAGTGTAATAGCATTTGTAAAACTGCTAATAGCAATACTAACCGTATTTTGATAAACACTGTTTAGATAATTTACGTTGGTTGCAAGACTTGCTGTGCTGTTGGCAACAATTAAATTAACTTCGCCAATTGTCACAGAAGATGTGCTGGTTGCACTATTAAATGCCGCAATGATTGACTGTACCTGATTAACATAGGTAGTAGCACTATTTGCAAGAGCAACTAATTGATCAGTGCTACTATAAATGGAAGTTACACTAGTAGCAACATTTACATAATTTCCTTGCAATGTTGCAACCTGAGTAGTCAATGATCCTGTGCTATTGTTAACTAATGTAATAAGATTAGTAAAACTACTTGCGGCACTAGTTTGGTATGTGTTGAAATTACTGCTTAATGAGGTTAACTGTGAAGCGATACTAGCGGTGCTACTTGCAACAGTGCTGTTAATTTGGTTAATGGTTGCATTGTTAACATAATTTGTTAAACTACCAACTAAACCTGTATACCGGCTGTTTAATGTATTAACCTGCGTGGCAAGACTACCTGTACTATTGCTGATCAATGTAACTAAATTTGTATAAGTAGATGAATCAGCAACAACCTTATCATTAAAATTAGTTGACAGTGTTGTAAGATCAGATGCAATACTTGCTGTACTATCACTAATCAAAGCTACTAAATTTGTATATGTGGCTGAATCAGCCACAACCTTATTGTTAAAATTAGTTTGTAATGTTTGTAGTTGAGAAGCAATACTGGCCGTACTGGATGCAATAGCCTGATTTACATAACTTATAGTAGCACCAGTACTTGTTGACAAACTTTGAAACTCAGCATTTAGAGTACTAATTTGTGTAGCAATACTGCCGGTGCTATTACTAATTAATGACAGTAAATTTGTGTATGTTGCAGAATCAGCAACAACTTTATTATTAAATTTAGTTTCTAATGTTGTTAATTCTGATGCAATACTAGCGGTGCTATTATTAATTAATGTTATTAATTGAGTAAAATAGGAGGTGGAAGTTGTTGCTGTACTTTCAAAACTACTCACTAAAGATTCTAACAGAGTTGCAATACTTCCAGTGCTATTGGAAATTAATGAAACTAAACTTGTATAATTATTTTGAACAAGTGTATCTAAATTATTATAAGAGGTTCCTAGTACCGTTATTTCTTGAGCAAGCCCTGGAATTAATTTAACTTCGTTGAAAAAATATGTTGCACTATTTTGATTGAATGTACCAATATTAGTAGCACTAACATTTTCCGCATTACCAATTAAAAATACTGAAAATCTAGTTACACTATTTGTAAGTACCTGGCCAGATGGAGAACTTGTATATGCTGTAAAATCTAAGTAATCAGTCTGTCCATCTAAGAAAACAATACCGCTATGAATTTGTGAAAGATTATCTGTGGTATTAATTTGGTCTTGTACAATACTAACTGTTCCGCCGGCTCCGTTCTTTCTAACCTGTGAATTTATTTGACCTGTACCTGAACCCGGTTGCCAGTTAACATTTGCATCAAATTGATAATGACCTGCAACAGTTGGTTGGAATAAGTTATTAGTACCATCCCACCAATTATGAACATCTGTTATTACTCCAAAAGGAATAATAGTATCAGAATTAGCAGGTATAGCTAAATCGGGGCCGATAAGTTGGGTGTTAACCAACAAAGTTGATGTAGTAATCGCACCATTGTTACCGTAAATATCGGTAAAAACAAAGTTTACTTTTTCAAACGCAGTACGTATGCTGTCACCTGTACCGTCGTTTTCTTGTCCGCCTATGTTAATTAAGATTCCTGGATCTATGGCCATAATATTCCTCTAGTTAGCTCACTATAGAGATATTTAGCCAAATTAACCCATATCGTTTAGTGCAGTGTTCTGTTCTCTAAATCATGTATATTGTCGATTCCAAATATACTTAATATAATTTTTACTTCTTCTGGAGGATCATCCATTAGATGCTCTGGAATCATAAATGTTTTAAGTTCTCCATCTGGGCCAAGGATAAAACCATAATCATCCTTGCCAAAATCTTCTGTTTCTTCAAATTCTTCAATTTCTTCAATTTCTACTGTTGCTGTGACATTGTTGGGCATAATTCTTTCTCCACTTAGAGTATAACACATTTTAAACAGAATAACATTACTTTAAGTTAATTCTGTCATTAATAACTGACCAATCAATAGCCCTCCATATGATGTTTGGGCCAAGCACTAGCCTTGCCATTTTTAATTAATCTTGATACTACTGAATTAAAGTGTCTTTGTTTATTCTTTTCTGGACTGAGTGCAAATATACCAGTTTTATGTTTTTTAGCATATTCTCTACCCTTTTTTCCGCCAACTTTACCTGCAGAACTAGCGTGTCCTAAAGAAAATCCCGATACTCCTAACGCATTATTTTTAATCGCTTGTTCTCTGTTAAGTTGTTTTCTTTCTTCCGAACTAATACCTGCCCTGATTCCTATAAGAGCTGCCGCGGCCTTATCACCTTGTTTTTTATGTATTTCAAAATGTTCTTGTGCTGTAACAGCCATTAGATTCTCGATAGAATTATTTTTATGATTTCCGTCAATGTGATGAATTTCTACATATGGTAATAAAGAACATTGGTGATATTCTTCGTAAATTTTTCTATGAATATTATTATTTTTTCTTTTCATTTCAGGTCCTTATACTTAATCTATCATTTATAACAGACCAATCAATTATACGCCATATGTTTTTTAGGTATTTTTGCTTGTCTGCTCGATAGTCTAAAGCGAAAGAATGTTCCCACCAGTCAATCAACAATATAATATCTTGACGTACCTGATGATTTGTTATTGTTTTGACCTGCCCATTTCTTGCAAGATATATCCAACCACTACCTTGTATTTTCATTGCGACGGTTTCAACTGTGCTCTTAAGTTCGTCGAATCCACCTTTAAAATGCTTGTCAATGAATTCGGCACTAGCATCAAACGGTTTATTACTACCGACGGGCTTTTTTAATTGCGGAAAAAATATATTGTGTAGGAAAGCACCTGCTAGATTAAAATCAGGGTCCCCCTCGCCTTTATTATAACGATCCACATATCCTTTGGCTAATTTACCATAATGATAATCTATGGTATCTTCGCTCATTACAGGTTGTAAATCTCCGCGATCGTATGGCAGCGATTCTAAAACAAGTTTTTCTTTTTTAGTTTCGGCTTCTATAATAATTTGTTTTAATTCAGTTAAACTTTTTTGCATAACATTATTTATTCAGGTTAAATAAACTTGCATTTTATAAAGGAATCCTATTATGGAAATTATTATTGCTATTGTTATTGTAGCTATAGGTGTTGCAATTTGGTTTAATCGCAGAGCACCTGCTAAGACAGTTGTTGAAGCAGAAACATCTTCAGACAACGGAATCAAGTTTACCGCCAAAGAAGAAGCTCCAGCTCCTGTAGTTGAAGTTGCCCCGGTTGTAGAAACTGCACCAGCCAAAAAGCCACGTAAACCACGTGAACCTAAAGCTACTAAGGCAGTTAAAGCACCAAAGGCCGCAAAGCCAAAGGCCGCAAAAACACCAGCCGCCAAAAAAGCTCCTCGTTCAAAGAAAGCCTAATTCTTTAGCCTGTTTGGCGAGTGCAAAACTAGCCAGATTTTTTGACTTGGACTCACACATAATATCGTGTGTTTTTGTAAAGCTCAAGGCCCATTCATTTGCTTTTATATTCCAATAAAAGTCAGAATGTGCTCTGAGCTTTCCCTTTTTGTAACCTTCGTTTAAAAGTTGTGAATGATTAGGAAGTATTAGTGGATCGTGACCAATGAGTAAATCTTCGCGACTAACAGAATAATGCATAGTAGGCCTGACACCACGCCAAGACTGAATAACTTTTTCAACACGGGAGTCCACGGGGGAGATGTACTCTCCTGTTTTAATCCAATGATGATGAATATCCAGAACGATAGGAACCAAATCACAAATACTAAGGCAGTCATCCAATCCATAGCTTATCTCCTCGTTTTCGATAGTAATACAATTGCGGGCTTCGGGCGATAAACGTTGATAGGCCAACCTGATACCTTCGGGGCCTTGTCTGCCGGCAATGTGTACGTTGATTTTAAAGTCTTGGAAACTTTTGCCAAATCCCATCCAACGGGCCATTGTTGCATGATATTCGAACTCCTCTATACTACGATCGACAATGGCAGGATTATCTGATGCCAGAACTGTAAACTGGCCCGGATGAAAACTGAGACGCACCATCCGCCTACGAGCATCATCACCCACTTGTCCAAAGTGGCGTTCACAGTATTCAATGATGTCAGAACGATGCCAAAAATAACGCCAGTCATCGTGAGTATAAACAGGCAATATATCGCTACCAATACGTACCATTCGTAAATGTTCATCTAAACCCCCTACCCTTTCTACAAGTTTTCTAACCGCTTCAATGTTACCTACCATTAGGTCCCAAAGTTTTTGTTCGGCTACATTACGAGTCTGGCGGTTAAGCCAGGCAACGGTTGTACTTCCTGTGTTGTACTGTTTGGCATCATCAGTGGATTTAATACCATCGCATTGTTCTGCGTGATCAATCCATTTACACGCAAATCCAATACGGGCGATCATTGTGCATCTTTTCTGTCGCGCCTTGCGCTACGTCCGGATGATTCTGATTCTAAAATTTTAACATAGCTACGAATAAACTCACCACGCTTGTGTGGATCAATAATTTGTGCCGCTGAACGTTTTATCTGTTTTGGTAATTTAATTGATTTTGGATCGTATGCCATTTTTATTCCTTAAAATTATATTATACACTATCTTTGACTTTTTGTAAAGACCAAGATCCATCATTATTGTCAATCCATTCCAAAGTATCTCCTTCTTTCCACCCTTGTAGATCAATTAGATCTTGTGGTAATGGTAAAATTACCTCATCTGGATTTTCTGGATTTTCTTCAACTGTAACTGTCCATTTTGTCATAATTATTCTCTTGTTAGTCCGTGCCAAACTAAAAATGATTTAAATGCTTTATACACCTCTTCTGCTTCTTTTTTGTCGGCAGGAACTTTTTCACCCCGAACATAAAATCCATCCTTGGCGATACGTAACATTTCTGTTTTTCCAGAATACAGCATAACACTATTTTCTGGTGGAGCGGACATTGTCATCACCGGATCTGTATTAACTTCCGGATAAAATGTAAATTGTGTCATAATGTTTTATTAAAATAATCGATCGTTTTTTGTAGTCCTGCTGTTAAATCTATAGTTGGTTCCCAACCTAATCTTGTTTTGGCAAGAGTTATATCAGGACGTCTTTGTTTTGGATCATCCTGGGGTAATGGTTGCTGTAGGATAATACTTTTACTACCTGTTAGGTCTATAACCTTTTGAGCAAGTTCGTTCATTGTAAACTCACCGGGATTTCCCATATTAACAGGACCAATGAATTCGTCATCATCATTGGCCATAAATGTCATTAATCCGTTTACTAGATCATCAACATAACAAAAACTACGAGTTTGTTCTCCAGAACCGTATACAGTAATTGGATTGCCTTTTAATGCCTGGACAATAAAGTTACTAACAACACGGCCATCGCCTTCGGACATTCTTGGACCATACGTATTAAAAATACGAACAATCTTAGCCTTAACTGAGTGAACACGCCAGTAATCCATAAACAATGTTTCTGCGGCACGTTTGCCCTCATCGTAGCAACTGCGAATACCAATTGGGTTTACATTTCCCCAATAATCTTCAGTTTGTGGGTGCACTGACGGATCACCATATACTTCGCTGGTACTAGCCTGCAGAATCTTAGCACCTGTGCGTTTTGCCAACCCTAACAAATTGTAAGCACCTAGTACACTGGTCTTCATTGTTTGGATAGGATCCCATTGATAATAAAACGGACTTGCTGGACAAGCAAGATTGTAAATCTCGTCTACTTCTACATAAAGTGGAAAACAAACATCTTGTCTTAAAACTTCAAAATTTTTCTTATCTAATAAATGAGCAATATTATTCTTACTGCCTGTAAAATAGTTGTCAACACATAAAACGTGATGACCTTCATTGACTAATCTATCGCAAAGATGTGATCCTAAAAATCCAGCACCGCCAGTTACTAATACTTTTTTCATTTTGTCCTTTTTGTTACATTATATATTATATGCTAATAGATAGCAACTTATTTAATACACCTTACCGCAGGCCGGACAAATTTCTCCAGGTTGCTTTGGTTCACAAGGCAATGATAAATCGCTTAATCCGTATGTGTTTGTATAAGTTATATTGTACAGGATTTTTACTTAACAGTCAACCATATTACACCCGCAATGATAAATAAATGTATGTCCAAAATATATTCAATTTATAAAGCCACAAATAAGATTAATGGTAAATCATATATTGGTTTTGATTCTAAATGGCCACGCAGAAAACACAAACATCATTTTGAATATAAAGAAAGAACATCTAAATTTTATAATGCTATCAAGAAATATGGATGAGATAATTTTGAATGGGAAGTTGTATATCAATCTAAAGATGGAAAACATTGTTTAGAAACAATGGAACTGAAATTTATAAAAGAATATAATTCGTTTAATAACGGTTATAATTCAACACTAGGCGGAGATGGAGTTGTAGGTTATAAACATAATAATGAAAGACGAAAGAAAATATTAATGTCGGCTAAAAATAGAAAACTATCAGACGAAACAAAGAAAAAAATGTCCGAATCTAAATCTGGAATCAACAATCATAATTACCAAAAACCTATGAGTGCCGAACAAAAGAAAAAAATATCTGATACTCTTAAAGGAAATGTGCCTTGGAATAAGGGTGTAAAAGGAAAACAAAAATCACCCAATAGGACTCCTGTTATAATCAACGGTGTTTTTTATGAGTGTAAAGCAGATGCTATGGTTAAATTAAAAATAAGTCTTTATAAATTAAACAAAATAATCACCAGTGACGAACAACACCTGCTACTATAAAGCAGTTTGTTATAATATATGATAACACAATAGCAGTACGAATACAAGCAATTTTATCTGCTTCTTGATCCGTACTACCTGTTTTCTCACCAAGAGATTTTGCCCAAAGGCGCCATACTTTTTTAATGATTCCGTTTTCCATCAAAGACGCAATTAAAAAGTAAATTCATTTCGCCATCATTGATTACACGATGAAATGCACCATCGGGAATCAAAACAATATCGCCGGCAGTAACAAAGAAAGGATCGTCGGTCTCGTCTCCGACAATCATTTGACCGTGACCTTTTACAAATATGTAAACTTCTTCTTGTCCAGGATGACGATGACCTCGAGTTTGTTGTCCTACTTTTAATAATGTACTACTTAATACTAAATTGTTTAATGTTTTATTATCTTTGAGTAGATATGTTTCGTTGTCTTTAATAACATCTCCACCTACGTCATTGACATTATATTTTATAATTTTACTCATAGTTTTCCTTGTGTATAAACGAAATTGTTCTTTTTCTTTATCGGCTCTTTTTTCTATATGATTGTTTAATTTCATAACTACCATTATAGTCCTTCGAGTAAATCTTCGTTCCATTCTCTATGACCTTCACGGAAAGCCATATTGGCCTGTGTTTCTCTAACTTCGACTCTGTAGCACCAAAGTCTAGATGCTTCACTTGGTCCCCACATATCTGGAATATAAACACCATTAACATACTTGTAAAGCATATCTGCTAAACTTTCACAGCCTAATCTTGGTAAGATAGTCAGTTTAGCTAGTTTACGACGTTCCATTTCTTTGTAGAATTCTAATTCTGGGTCATCTTGTGCGACCAGTGTTGTGTGATCAAATTGATCCTCTAAGATCTTTTTAAGTTCTTTTAATCCGCCATAATCGGCAGCCCAATTGCGAACATCTAAATCGTTGGTGCCAAAGTAGAACTTCATACTAAATGAGTAACCGTGATTTAAATTACAGTGGCTATCTGCTCTCCACTGTCTGTAAGCGCAAGGAAATGCGTCAATATATTCTTTCGTACTTGTATATTTGTAAACTACTGGTGTCATGCTTTTTTCTCCTATGTTAAATTATAGCATAGGCTTGCAGAATTTGTATAGCGGGATGAATGCCAGAAAGGCCGCTGGACTACTATTTAGTGCTGGGTCCGCCCGAGTCATCAGGAATCACTCCAGTTGGATCCGAAAAACGGGTTTGCTCTTTGAGCGATTCGGCCTGTGCCACACGCTGTCTAAGTTCGCTACTGCTAAAACTGTGATCGCGGCCGTTAAAGAACAGTTCGATGCTGCGTTTGTGACAGATTTCTCTGCCGGTAAATTCTTTACCTTCGTACTCAACACCCAATATACGCACATCGATCGGCAACACCAACAGCAAATCTTCTAGATCTTTTTCGGTATTGTACACCCAAACTTCGTCCACGTACTTGCATCCGATCAATTGCAGTTGTCGTTCCACTATGCTCTGTACCGGACGATTCTTGCTTGGGCGATCCAGGGTAGGATCATTTTGCAAAGCACAGATCAGGTAATCGCAACGTTCCTTGGCTTCGCGCAACATGCTGATATGACCAGCATGCAACAGATCAAATGTACTGGCTGTAAAGCCAACTCGTTTACTGTTTATCATCGTGTAGGGTCCTTGTATGAATCGGTACGGTAGTTGCCTTGTCCGGGTATGGTATTTCTAACACCGCCAACCGGGTCCTCAACATCACCCACCTGCCTTGGTATAAGGTGTATGTGTGGCCAATTCACTGTCTGTCCGGCAGCGGCGCCGTAGTTCATGCCAATGTTGAAACCGGCCCATTCTCCGGATTCGACCTTGCGTTTGCCAAACCGTATGGCATCCTCAAATGCATCACTTAGCACGTCGATCGTATTGTATTTGGGCACAAACAACAGGTGTCCTGGAGTACACGGATACCGGTCGTGGTAAACAGCCACATGGAAATCTTCGCTGAAAACCGAATCCCACGGTGCGGCGCTTTGTTCTATATCATCGGGTATATCGTTGTAAATTTTTTGCATGTCAATTTAAATTTATTCTGTATTCAACCATGGCACGATATAAACCGTCGGGTGCTACCATACCAGATAATCTTACACTTTGACGACGGTCGATATTGGCAGTATAAAGTGCTCTGGCATATGGCAACGGTGTACTGTTTATGTCCAAGTTCTGTTTAGTATATACTGGAGCACCGTGGCTGTCAACACTTGTGGGCAAATTGGCTTCCACCGACCCTGACAGTACTGTGGGT
>Ga0208742_1000146_pt1 | contig 29623 bp, 31 predicted proteins | sample CryBogCBH28Sep08_FD_184601 | JGI IMG/M metagenome (GOLD analysis project Ga0208742, IMG submission 184601) | Freshwater microbial communities from Crystal Bog, Wisconsin, USA - CBH28Sep08 (SPAdes) (version 2) | ecosystem: Environmental > Aquatic > Freshwater > Lake | place: Crystal Bog... | reverse complement strand
ACTAAAGATTGAATATAAATAATTGGTTTTTTCTTTTCAAAAGATACATAAGCAAACTTGGTACCATCGGGTGACCATCTTGCCGAAATTAAAGGCTGAGGTGAGCCCACGACTGACTGTACATTAAATCCATCTGCGTCTGCCACATTTAAAGAATAACGGCCTTTATTTTTTGAGATGTAAGAAATTTTGGTACTAAAGACACCTGGAATACCTGTTAATTTTTCGTAAATCGTGTCAGAAATTTTATGTGCAATCGCGCGATATTGAGCGACTGGCCCTGAAAATTCCATGGTGGTTAAAATGGTTTTTTTATTAATATCTACTAAAAACCAATTCACTTTCATGCGATTGTTGTTGATTTCGACCTGACCTAAAGTCATCACTTGCGCTTCAATCGCAGTCATTTCAGGGTAATTAATTTCACTCAAAATCGATGGTTTATTAACTAACCCTTCAATATCTAAAGGTCTAAAAAATCCTGAGCGATAAAGATCAGCTGCAATAATTTGATGCATACGACTATTTGTTTTATCTAAAGCAATTTCTTTATAAGGCATCACTGCAATATTAATTTGCTTAGTGCCGCCTCCAGAAATCTCAATCGTTTCAATCGCAAATGCATTAAAAGATATAAAAGAAAATAAAACCAGAGAAATAAATGCTTTGAATATTTGTGACATATGTAGATTATATTTTCTCATTAGGGTGGAAGTTAAGTTTTAAATTTTTAAATTTCGAAAATAAATCTGTATCTGTGGGTACCGGTAAAGGCTGTGATTGAAAAATAGCCCGCTCAACCGATTCATCACACACTGGAATACCGCTTGATTTTAACATTTTAGGATTGCCAATCAATTCGCCTGTAGGCATCAAGTCAATTTCGAATTGAAGCTCAACAGGGCTAGTGCCACATAATTGCTTATTCACATTTTGTTGAATTTTTCTTTGAATTAATACTTTATATTTATCCATTTCACCTAGTTTAGCTCCACCCTCGGTAGGATTAGGATTGGATTGTTTCATATCTTCATGACGATTTAATGAAGGTTTGGATTTGTCTTGAAGTAATTCCTGTTGGAGTTTAGCCAATTGATCTTGCTTTAAAAGATCTTCCTGAATTTTTTTTAAATCATCTTTCTTCTTTTGATCCTCTAATTTTTTACGCTCTTCTTCTTTTTTTTGTTTCAAACTAATCTCAGCTTTATCGCTTGTAAGCGATTTAATAATTTCCTCTACTTTAGAGGGCTTAAGAACGGGCTTGGCAGGTTCTGGCTCAACTTTTTTTTCAACTGGAGGTGCTTCTATTGCTTTAGAGCTTGGCTGAGGAATAGAATCCCATAATTCCACTTCGGCTACTTGAGGCAATTTCACCCTCCATTCAAAACTCACAATCATGATGAGAATTAAAACAATATGCACACTCACTGCATAAATAGCAGATCGCTTAGCTATGATTTTTTCTTGAGTTCTAATCATGTCTTAATTTATTTTTGTGGCTTTAAAAGTAAGCCCACTTTAGACACATTATTTTGTTTTAAAAGATCCATAAGGCTAATCACTTCGTCATACTTCACATTCTTATCAGCCGCAATCACAAGGGCTCGATCAGGTGTTGTTTTAATTAAGGACTGCACATGACTTAAAAGTCGATCACGCGTATAACTCTCACCTTCAATCTCAATCGTGTTGTTAAGTTTGACTGTAATGACAATGGGTGCTCCTGTTTGCTTTAATGTTTCACCTACTTCAGGGAGCTCTACCACCCCTGGATTTGTCATGGGCGCTGTTACCATAAAAATGACGAGTAAAACTAAAGTCACATCAATGTAAGGCACCACATTAATTTGATTCATTAAGCGACGTTTACGCATCACTTATCCTTTTCTTTGTAAGATATTCACGAACTCTTCCATAAAGCTTTCGTATCTCACAGACAAACGATCGACTGAAGTTGCAAAACGGTTATAAGCAATCACAGCTGGAATCGCAGCGAATAAACCAATCGCGGTTGCAATTAAGGCTTCTGCAATGCCTGGGGCTACTTGTGTTAGGGTCGCTTGTGCGACATTCGCTAAACCTCTAAAGGCATTCATAATTCCCCATACGGTACCAAATAAACCAATATAAGGACTCACAGATCCTACGGAGGCTAAAAAAGGTAAATGCGCATCTAAAAAATCTAATTCTCGATTGTAAGTCGCTCGCATGGCGCGACGCACACCCTCAATCACATCACTCATATCGGCGCGAGATGTCTTGTGACGATTAAATTCTTTATAGCCTGCTTCAAAAATCGTCGCTAAACCTTGATTTTTTATTCGACCACTATGAATGCTGTCATGTAATTTATTTAGATCGCCACTTGTCCAAAATGTATTTTCAAATTCATCAACCGCAAGTTCTGCATTTTTTAATACAGAGACTTTGATAAATATATACCACCAAGAAAATCCAGATGCTGTTAATAAAATTAACATCACGAGCTGTACTGGAATGGTGGCTCCTGTAATTAAACTTATAAAAGATAAATCATTGACTACATTCATAAAGACTCCATGTTTAGTTTAACGGTGGATGGGATGCGTACAGGTTTAAATTTTTCACTATCAATGCATGCGATATCCACACTTGCATCAATTAATAATTCGTCGTTACGATAAATCATTTGTCTAAATTCAATTTTGCTAGAACCTATATCAATGAGTTCACTTTTAACAGTTAAGTCATCATTAAAGCGCGCGGGTAATTTATATTGGATATCGATGCGATGAACTACAAACATAATATGTGCTTGCTGTTTTAAATGACGCTGATCAATACCCACACTTCTTAACCATTCTGTTCTTGCACGCTCCATAAATTTTAAATAATTGGAGTGATAAACGACTCCGCCGCTATCGGTATCTTCAAAATAAATGCGAACAGGAAAAGAAAAGGTTTTTATTCCTGCCATAAGTTGTCAGTAGATTGTTGTGTAGATGGTTTCATACCAAAGTGAAGATACGTTGCCTGTGTGACAACTCGTCCACGAGGGGTGCGCATGAGATAACCTTGTTGAATCAAATAAGGCTCTAATACATCTTCAATCGTTTCGCGCTCTTCACCAATCGCTGCCGCTAAATTATCTAATCCTACAGGGCCGCCATTAAATTTTTCTAAAATGGCTTGAAGTAATTTTCGATCCATCACATCTAGACCTAATAAATCGACATCCAGCATTTTAAGTGCATCGTCTGCAATACTAGCTGTAATTTTTCCATTAGATTTAACTTGCGCAAAATCACGTACACGTCTTAATAAACGGTTTGCAATCCGGGGTGTGCCACGCGAACGTTTTGCAATTTCTAATGAACCTGAAGGATCAATGTCGGCTTCTAAAAGTGTCGATGAGCGATCGACAATTTTAGCTAGTTCACTTTCACTATAAAATTCCAAGCGAGAGACAATCCCGAAACGATCACGTAATGGATTGGTCAGCATACCTGCGCGTGTAGTCGCCCCGACCAATGTAAATGGTGGTAAGTCGAGTCTGACAGATCTAGCTGACGGACCTTCACCAATCATAATATCAAGTCGATAATCTTCCATCGCGGGATATAAAATTTCTTCAATGACAGGGGACAAGCGATGAATCTCATCAATAAATAAAACATCGTTCGGTTCTAGATTTGTTAGAAGTGCTGCAAGATCGCCTGCTTTTTCTAAGACAGGGCCAGACGTTTGACGAAGGTTAACGCCCATCTCTTTGGCAATAATGTGGGCCAAGGTCGTTTTGCCTAAACCGGGCGGCCCAAAAAGGAGTACATGATCTAAGGCTTCATTTCTATTTTTTGCAGCCGAAATAAATATTTCTAGTTGGCTTCTCACCTTTTCTTGACCGACATACTCTTGAAGTTCTTTGGGGCGCAATGCACGCTCAATCGATTCCTCGACAGGCTCATTTAAAGTGCTTGCCACAAAACGATCTGATTCAATCATGGGTCGTCATTAGCCTTTTGATAAATATTTTAAAGCTTGTTTAATACCATCATTCACAGTGAGGTTTACATCCAAACTTTTCACAGCATTTAAAGATTCACGTTCATTGTAACCGAGCGCAATCAATGCATTAAGCACATCTTGGCTAATCGATGCGATACCCGAGCCTTTCATACTCAAAGCTGAATCAAGTGTAAATTTATCTTTGAGTTCTAACAACAATCGTTCGGCTGTTTTTTTACCGATACCAGGTACGCGCGTTAAAAGATCAGCTTCTTGAAGAGAGACTGCTTGAATGAGCTCATCAATAGATAAGCCACTTAAAATAGCGAGCGCAGATTTTGCTCCAATACCATTCACTTTTAAAAGTTGTCTAAACATTAAACGTTCTTGGTTGGTACCAAAACCGAATAAGAGTTGTGCATCTTCACGCACCACAAAATGGGTAAGCAATGTCACTTTGTCGCCTACCTGAGGAAGTAGATAAAAAGTACTCATAGGTACTTCGCATTCATAGCCCACACCATTGCAATCAATTAAAGCGAGCGGGGGCGTTTTATCTAAAAGAATGCCAGAAATTCTGCCTATCATACGAGTCTACCTTTTTTCATACGGTAACTTAAAGCATCCATATTTTGTAATTGGTTATAAGCATGTGCATGACACATCGCACAAGCAAGGGCGTCAGCAGAATCGGCTTGAGGAACTTCGGGTAACTTTAAAAAACATTTTACCATTTCTTGTACCTGCTCTTTTTTTGCATGTCCTGAACCTACCACTGATTTTTTAACTTGTAAGGCTGTATATTCATAGACAGGTAATTTTTTAATCACGGCAGCACTAATCGCGGCACCGCGTGCTTGGCCTAATAAAAGTGTGGATTGTGGATTCACATTCACAAATACTTTTTCAATGGCAACTTGTTTCGGCTTATATTGATTAATAACTTCGAAGAGCCCTTCTAAAATAATTTGAATGCGCTCTGGCAAACTATCACGCGATTCTTCTTTAGCGCTCACAGTTTTAATCACACCACTTCCAAGATAACGAATCTTGTCACCATTTTTTTCAATAACACCAAACCCCGTTATTCTTAAACCAGGATCAATTCCAAGGATAATAATAGGTTCACTCAATGATGAATTTAATCTTCGATCACTGCAGTAGTATAAACTTCCTGCACATCATCTAAATCATCGAGTGCATCTAAAATCTTTTGCATTTTGATACCATCGTCACCACTTAAAGCATTTTCTAATGTAGGACGCATAGCAACTTCGGCTAACTCGATTTTTAAACCTGCATTTAAAAGTGCTTCTTTAATTTGAATGAATTCATTCGGAGGAGTGATAACTTCAATGCTTCCATCTTCGTCATTAATAATATCTTCAGCACCAGCCTCCAAAGCTACTTCCATCACTTTATTTTCATCAGTACCGGGTGCAAAAAAAATACGGCCACAATGTTTAAATAGAAAAGCGACGGATCCATCTGTGCCCAGATTGCCGCCATGTTTCGTGAGTGCATGTCTCACATCAGCCACAGCCCTTTGTTTGTTATCTGTTAAACAATCAATAATAATGGCGGCTCCGCCAATACCATAACCTTCGTATCTCACTTCTTCGTAACTCACACCTTCCAATTCGCCCGTGCCTTTTTTAATCGCACGCGTAATATTGTCTTGTGGCATATTTTCTTCTTTGGCAAGTGCCACAGCAGCTCTCAAGCGTGGATTGAAGTTAACTTCTCCACCGCCCAGTCTTGCTGACACCGTGATTTCTTTAATAATTTTTGTGAATACTTTTCCACGCTTAGCGTCTTGGCGACCTTTGCGATGCTGAATATTTGCCCATTTGGAATGTCCTGCCATGCTTAACCCTTTCTAGACCTTGATTTTATCATGGCTTCTTTTTTAAGCCACGGCTGCACAAGCTCTTCTTCATGCTTTTTGATGCGATCGTATGAAATCATGAGAAGTGATGTCCCAATTAAAAACATACCCAATAATTCAAAGGGTTTAATCACTTCATTTAATTCAATCGATGATGCAATGACAGCTAGAACGGGGCATATGGTTGTGGTCATGGTAGCAATCCCTGCAGATAATCGTCTTAATGCATAAAGCCATAAAAGCCATGCAATCGCGTTCCCAAAGACTGAATTGTAGATCAACGCTCCGATAAAATAACCACTCCATTCGATTGAAGTTGTATGGGTCATTAAAGCGACCAACACGATAGGAACTGAACCAAAAAGCATTTGCCATGCGGTTAAGGAAATGAGATCAAGATTAGGAGACCTAGCCTGAAGTTTTTTAGCCAAGATGACAGCGAGAGCCCATGAAATACCAGACACAATCGCTAATACCATACTAAATAAATCAGTACCTAAATGAAGCGGATCTAAAATAAATAGTATCCCCATGAATGAGAAAAAAGCCGCAGGCCATTGCCAACCGCTTAATTTTTCACCTAAAAGTGGCCAGGCAAAAAGCATGGTCCAAAATGGCATGGTGTAAGTAAGAACAGCTGTTTTACCTGCCCCACCTTCAACCAAAGCCCATACTAAAAGGCCTGTGAAGCCCGCAGTTTGGAGAAGGCCTAAGACAATTAAACTTGGAATTTCTTTAATGCTGAAAGGTTTTTTTAAAACAAGCATCACGACAAATAAACAAAGTGCGCCTAAAACGGTTCTCAATGCTGCAAAATCAAAAGGACTCGAAAAATGAAGTGCATTTTTCATCACCACCCAGTTATAACCCCAAATAAGGCATAAAAGCATAAGGGCTAAAAAAGCCATTAAGGTTTGGTTTTTTCTAGAAAGCATTTTTATACTTGTTTAATATGATGACATTATTATAAAGTGTATCTTTGACTTTAAGCTTTCAAAAAAGGTGACTTATGAAAACAGCTGCTCAACTTATTGCTGATAAAAAGCATAAAGAAGTAATTAGTATTGCCCCTAATCGCCCCGTGATTGATGCGCTCATTATCTTAGCTGAATATAAGATTGGTGCTTTAGTGGTTATGGATCAAGACAGAATGGTAGGCATTTTTTCAGAACGTGATTACGCGCGCGAAGTAGTCTTAAAAGGCAAATCCTCTAAGGTCACTACCATTGAAGAAGTCATGACTAAAAATGTACTGGTAGGGCACGGTAAAGATACCTTTGAAAAAGCGATGACAATTATGACGGAGAATCATATTCGTCATTTGCCAATTATGGACGGTCACAACGTAATTGGTATGTTATCTTTGGGCGATGTCGCTAAAGAAATGATTGTGTATCAAAAAAATCTGATCAAAGAGCTTGAGTCATACGTTAAAACTTAAATTATTCACCAATAATTTTAACAAGCACTCTTTTTTTACGACGGCCATCAAATTCACCGTAAAAAATTTGTTCCCAAGGTCCGAAATCTAGTTTACCTGCGGTAACAGCTACAACCACTTCGCGACCCATAATTTGACGCTTAATATGAGCATCTGCATTATCTTCACCTGTGTCATTATGACGATAGCTGCTGACAGGCTCGTGAGGGGCCATAGCTTCTAACCATTCCTTGTAATCATGGTGCAAGCCTGATTCATCATCATTAATAAAAACACTTGCCGTGATATGCATCGCATTAATTAATGCCAAACCTTCTTTGATGCCACTTTCTGCCAAACATTCTCTAATATCAGACGTAATGTTTGTGAAGTGCATTCTCGCTGGCGCATTAAACCAAAGTTCTTTTCGGTAGCTTTTCATATGAAAGATATCCTTACAAAAATTTAATCAAAATTAAGTTCCACACGATTTCCTGCTGGATCTTTTAAAAAAATTTGATGTGCGCTCATCCCTGGAATAGGTTTTTCTTCGAATGGAATATCAAGCGCTTTAAGTTTTTTTAAAACCCCCTCGTAATCACCCGTCTTAAATGCTACATGATCAAAAGATGATTTAAGAGAAGAGCGGCCATCGCCATCTTTAGGCGTAATGAGATGCAAAACATCTTTATCATTAATATATAACCAAAAGCCGAAACGCTCAAATGCTGGTCTAAATCCTTCAGTCAAACCCACAACATCACAATAAAAATCTCTTAATTTCAACACCAAATCTTTTTCTGCAACAAGCTGAATGTGATTGATGGATAGAATCATGTAATTACTTTTTTATGTTGTCGGTTGTGGTGTACGAAGGCGAATATGAAGTTCACGCAATTGTTTTTCATCCACAACATTAGGTGCTTTAGTAAGTAAACATTGCGCACGTTGTGTTTTTGGAAATGCGATCACATCACGAATTGATTCAGCACCAGCTAATAAAGTTACCAAACGGTCAAGGCCAAAAGCTAGCCCGCCATGCGGGGGTGCACCATACTGAAGGGCGTCGAGGAGGAAACCAAATTTTTCTTTCGCTTCTTCTTTTGAAATTTTTAATGCGTCAAATACTTTGGATTGGACTTTTTCTTCATGAATACGAATCGATCCACCACCTACTTCCCATCCATTAATGACCATATCGTAAGCTTTAGATAAACATTTACCTGGATCTGTCGCTAACAAATCTTCATGGCTTTCTTTAGGCGCTGTAAATGGATGATGAATTGCAACCCAACGATCGGTCTCTTCATCGTGTTCAAACATTGGGAAATCAACGACCCATAGAGGTGCCCATGCTCTTCCATCCACATGATTTTTTTCATGGCCAATTTTAAGACGTAATGCACCTAGAGCTTCATTCACAATTTTTTCTTTATCGGCACCAAAGAAAATAATGTCGCCATTTTGTACACCTGTTTTTTCGATGACAGATTTCAAAGCATTCACATGAATATTTTTAACGATCGGGCTTTGAAGACCTGTTTCATTTAATTCATTGACGTCATTAATCTTGATATAAGCTAAGCCTTTAGCACCGTAGATTTTGACAAATTCGGTATAAGCATCTATTTCAGAGCGTGTGATCGCTGATCCATTAGGCACTCTTAATGCTGCGACACGTCCACCCTTCATCGTTGCAGCTGAAGAAAAGACTTTGAAGTCGACATCCTTCATTACATCAGTCAACTCAGTGATTTCTAAAGTGACGCGCATATCAGGTTTATCTGAGCCGTATTTATGCATCGCTTCTTGATAAGTCATGCGTTGGAATTGACTTGGCAAATCAATCAATGCTACTTTTTTATACATCACACGAATCATGGTTTCAACGATCGTCATGATGTCTTCTTCAGACATAAATGAAGTTTCAATATCAACTTGTGTAAATTCAGGTTGACGATCGGCCCTTAAGTCCTCATCACGGAAACATTTTGTAATTTGGAAATAACGATCAAAACCTGACACCATAAGAAGTTGTTTAAATAACTGAGGTGACTGAGGAAGCGCAAAAAATTCTCCTGAATGCACACGAGATGGCACAAGATAATCACGCGCACCTTCGGGCGTGCTTCTTGTTAGCATTGGTGTTTCAATTTCCATGAATCCGTTTTCATCTAAGAAGTCTCGTAAAACTTTAGCCACACGATAACGCAGACGTAAATTATTTTGCATCATGGGACGTCTTAAGTCCATGAATCGATATTCGAGACGAATCATCTCTGAAATAGAATCATCATCAAGCATAAATGGTGGGGTGAGTGATGGATTTAAAATTTCAATGGTGGAAGCTAACATTTCCACTTCACCGGTTGGAATGTTTAAATTAACTGTGCCTTCTGGGCGAGCTCTCACCTTACACACGACCTTTAATACAAATTCATTACGAATAGATTCAGCAATCGCAAATGTTTCTTTCGTATCAGGATCAATTACAATTTGCGCGATACCTTCTCGATCACGAAGATCAATAAAGATGACGCCGCCATGATCACGTCGACGGTGAGCCCAACCACACAAAGTGACTGTCTCTCCAATATGTTTTTTATTTAAATCGCCACAGTAATGCGTTCGCATCATTTTTGAATATTCTCTTTTTTAAAAATTAATTAAGTTTTTTAGATTTTTTAGAAGGGGGGACCACACCCATGGAGATCACATATTTCAATGCTTGATCAACACTGATGTCGAGCTCCACAATATCTTTTTTAGCGACCATCAGAAAGTAACCTGAAGTAGGATTAGGTGTTGTAGGTACATACACACTTACATGTTTACCTTTTAAATATTTTGCAATTTCAGCACTTGGCTCACCGGTTAAAAATGCAATCGTATAAGTATCACGATCAGGATATCGAATAAGTACTGCTTTATTAAATGCGCGACCTGATTCTGAAAACAGAGTATCGGAAACTTGTTTAATACTTGAATAAATAGAATTTACAAATGGAAGTCTGGATAAGATCACCTCCCATAATTTCAAAAATTGGCGGCCAAATAAATTAGAAGCTAAAAGTCCTATGCCTAAAATAACTCCTACGGTTAAAACAACTCCTAAACCTGGGATGTCAAATCCAAAAAGATTTCTTGGTTGGTAATCGTAAGGCAACCAAATGAGTGTTTGATCTAAAAAATGAATAAGAGAAGTAATAACCCATATCGTAATCGCCAAGGGAACAAGAACGAGTAGGCCAGTTAAAAAGTATCGTTTAAACATAATGTAAATTAATTCGAAGTTGAAGTTGAAGTTGAAGATGCACTCGCATCTTTTTTAGTTTCAGTTTTAGTATCAGTCTTTGCACTGTCTTTAGATTTATTTTTAAAGTCCGTAACATACCATCCAGAACCCGTGAGTTGAAAGCTAGGGGCTGAGACTTGTTTTTTAAATGTTTCTTTATGGCACTCAGGGCATTCAGTCACAATAGGATCTGAAATTTTACGGAGTAATTCTTTTGAACATCCGCAAGCTTCACATTTAAAATCAAAAATAGGCATAAATTAAAAAACGATTTTTAAAGTTAAAAAGGGATGTCATCTTCAAAATCATCAAAATTAGTGGCTGCAGCTTGAGGTGCGCCACTTGTTCTTTGAGGAGCTTGATTAAATTCATCATTACCTAGCGATGCCGCTTGGCTTGGGGTTGATGAAGAACCACTCGATGATCCACCGCCGCTATCTCGACTACCTAACATTTGCATGCTCTCTGCGATAATTTCAGTGGTGTAACGATCTTGGCCTTCTTTGGTTTGCCATTTACGAGTTTGAAGTCTGCCTTCAATAAATACAGGGCGACCTTTTTTTAAATATTCGCCAGCGATCTCAGCTAACTTTCGATACATGACAATGTTATGCCATTCGGTACGCTCTTGTTTTTCGCCGTTTTTATCTTTCCAGTTATCTGTCGTTGCAATACTGAAATTACACACCGCGTCGCCATTAGGCATAAATCGCACCTCAGGGTCTTTACCTAAGTTACCCATCAAAATCACTTTATTTACTGACGCCATGTTTTCCTCCTAATAACCGAATAATCGATGCTTCATGAATGGTTTCGTGTTTGTTGACTTTAAGCATCACTTTGCCTTCCTCAAGCAAAATCATGACGTCACGCACACCTTTAATTTTTTTTAATTTAACTTCTATTAAAGCTAATTGTTTAGGGCTTTTGAGTAATGATTTATTTTTAATCATAAACATCAAGGTTTTGATTGCAGGAGGAGCTTTCATCGATAATGCAAAACTTGCCCACAACGTCATCAAAATGGCACAAAACGAAAATACTGAAAAACTGCCACCTCGATCGGCTAAAAATCCGCCTAATAAACCACCAAAAAAAACACCCAATGATTGACAGGTATTATACACCCCTATCGCCGTCCCTTTAGCGCTTGGCGGGGCAATTTTACTAATCAAACTAGGTAAGCTTGCCTCTAAAACATTGAAGGCTACAAAGTATACAAAAAGGGATGCTATGAGCCCCCAAAAAACGTTAATCAAAACACCAAACATCAATTGAGCAATGAGCATCAGAAAAATAGAGCTAACAAATATAAGTTTCGATTTATTAAATCTTTCACCAAAGACAATAATAGGTACCATAAAGACGAAAGAACTCAAAAGTACAGGCAAATAGACTTTCCAATGTTGGTTGACATCCATACCACCTGAAGTTGCAAGCGCTATAGGTACCACAATAAACATCGCCATTTGAGCAGCATGAAGCGCAAAAATCCCGAAATTTAAACGCGAAAGTTGAGTATTTTTTAGAATGGATTGAAAGGATGGAGGAGGCTCTTTTAATGCTTTAGAAGTATTTATAGTTAAGGGTGTAGGAACTACAAAACGTACGACTAAAATAGCCGATAAAGACAAAATGCCTGTCAGCATAAAAATACCTGGCACACCTATCAGCCGATTAAGAACGGGAGCCCCCATCAAAGATAAGGCAAAGGTAATACCAATAGTAGCACCTATCATCGCCATCGCTTTCGTGCGATGTTCATCCCTTGTTAAGTCAGCCACAAGCGCTGTAATTGCAGCTGAAATAGCCCCTGCCCCTTGAATCGCACGGCCTAAAATAATGATATTGATATCGTCCGAATAACCAGACACAAATGAACCTAAAGCAAATAAAAGTAGGCCAATATAAATCATATTTTTGCGACCATAGCGATCGGAGAGCATGCCGAAAGGCAATTGAAAAATCGCTTGAGTAAGTCCATAAGCCCCTAGAGCTAAACCCACCTGAAAAGCTGAAGGACTGCCTGGTAAACCTTCTGCATAAATCGCAAAAATAGGAAGAATCAAGAACATACCAAGCATTCTCAAACCATAGATGGATGCCAGACTTAAGCTGGATCGAATCTCGAGCGGGGTCATGCCTTGTTCTATTTTCATAAACTTGAATTAGATATTTCTTATTTTCGAATAATTTCGTATATTAACAGGTTACCTTTAAAAAGCTTAAAGCAACATGGATACAATTAAGATTCGCGGGGCAAGAACCCATAATTTAAAAAATATTTCACTCGATCTGCCGCGTAATAAATTAATTGTAATTACAGGGCTATCCGGTTCCGGTAAATCATCTTTAGCTTTTGATACTCTGTACGCTGAGGGTCAGCGTCGATATGTTGAATCTTTATCCGCATATGCACGTCAATTTTTAGAGCGCATGAATAAACCTGATGTCGATTTAATTGAAGGTTTATCACCTGCAATTTCCATTGAACAAAAATCAACCTCACATAACCCAAGATCGACCGTGGGGACAGTCACTGAAATTCATGATTACTTAAGATTGTTATATGCCAGAGCAGGTGAGCCTGAATGTCCCACACACGCACATACTTTAGAATCGCAAACCGTATCCGAGATGGTGGATACATTATTAGCGCTTCCAAATGATACAAAAATTATGTTGTTAGCACCCATTGTGAATAGTCGCAAAGGGGAACAACAAGATTTATTTGAAGATTTAAAAGCACAAGGATTTATTCGCTTACGTATTGATAGTGAGATTTACGAAATTGATGCACTACCCAAACTGACCAAGACAAAAAAACATCAAGTCGATGTGGTGGTAGATCGTATTAAAATTAACCCAGAAATTAAACAACGTATTACAGAGTCAACCGAAACCGCTTTAAAACTCGCCGACGGCAAAATGATCGCGATTGAAATGGACACGAATAAATCGCACCTCTTCTCAGCAAAATTTGCATGTCCATTATGTGATTACTCTTTGGAAGAATTAGAACCTCGCATCTTCTCATTTAATAATCCGATGGGGGCTTGTCCAGAATGTGATGGAATTGGCAATATTAATTTCTTTGATCCAAAGCGTGTAGTGGCTTTCCCACATTTATCTTTAGCTTCAGGTGCCATCAAAGGCTGGGATAAACGTAACCAATTTTATTTCCAACTTTTACAATCTTTAAGTGAGCATTATCAATTTGATTTAGAAACTGCTTTTGAGGAATTACCAGAAAAAATTCAAAACATCATTTTAAACGGCAGTGGCTCAGAACAAATTAATTTTTCTTATATTAATGAGCGCGGTCAAATTAATAAAAAAATGCATAGCTTTGAAGGCATCTTAAATAATTTAAAGCGTCGCTACCATGAAACTGATTCAGGCACTGTTCGAGATGAGCTTGCAAAATATTTGAATATGCAGTCTTGCCCTTCATGTGAAGGTTCTCGTTTACGCATTGAAGCAAGACATGTCAAAGTTGGCAAAAAAAATATTCATGAAATTTGTAACACTCCTTTAAAAGAAACTGTACATTTTTTTGAGTCTCTAAAACTTAAAGGGGCTAAAAAGACTATTGCTGAAAAAATTATTTTTGAAATTACGAGTCGCTTGAAGTTTTTAGTCAATGTGGGTTTGGATTATTTATCCCTTTCTCGTTCAGCTGAAACTTTGTCAGGTGGAGAAGCACAACGTATTCGTTTAGCGTCCCAAATTGGTAGCGGCTTAACAGGTGTAATGTATGTATTAGATGAGCCATCGATTGGACTTCATCAACGTGATAATGATCGCTTACTTGAAACCTTAAAAAGACTCCGCGATTTAGGTAATACCGTGATTGTGGTGGAACATGATCAAGATGCAATTATGACGGCTGATCACGTCGTTGATATTGGTCCAGGTGCAGGTGAGCATGGAGGTCATGTGGTTGCTGAAGGCACACCTAAAATGATTGCAAAGCATCCCAAATCACTCACAGGTCAATATATCAGTGGTCGCAAAGAAATCAAATATAAAAATAAAAGAGTCTTACCGCGCACTTTGAAATGGCTTGAATTAAAAGGTGCTAAAGGAAACAATTTAAAAAATGTACATTTAAAATTACCCATTGGATTACTCACTTGCATTACAGGTGTTTCAGGAAGTGGTAAATCATCTCTGATCAATGACACACTTTATCGTGCTGTCGCACACCACTTATATGGCAGTCATACCGAACCTGCAGAACATGCATCCATTAAAGGCCTAGATTTTTTTGATAAAGTCGTTGATGTCGATCAAAGCCCCATTGGCAGAACACCAAGATCGAATCCTGCAACATATACCGGACTCTTTACACCTACTCGCGAGCTCTTTGCACAACTCAATGAAAGTCGTAATCGAGGCTATGGGCCAGGCCGTTTCTCATTTAATGTGAAAGGTGGTCGATGTGAAGCATGTGAAGGTGATGGCGTTATAAAGGTGGAAATGCATTTCTTACCTGATGTCTATGTGCCTTGTGATATTTGCCAAGGTAAACGTTATAACCGTGAAACTTTAGAAATCCAATTCAAAGGCAAGAATATTCACGATGTGTTATCGATGACGGTTGAACAAGCACATCAATTTTTTAACGCCATTCCTGCGGTTGAAAAAAAATTGCGCACCCTCATAGAAGTGGGCTTAGGTTATATCACTCTAGGACAAAATGCGACGACGCTCTCTGGAGGTGAAGCTCAGCGTGTGAAATTAGCGCTCGAACTTTCAAAAAGAGATACCGGAAGAACACTTTATATTTTAGATGAGCCGACAACCGGGCTTCATTTCGCTGATATTCAATTGCTACTTGATGTTATTCATAAACTTCGTGATGCAGGAAATACCATTGTGATCATCGAACATAATTTAGATGTTATTAAAACAGCGGATTGGATTATTGATTTAGGCCCTGAAGGTGGTGACGGGGGTGGTGAAATTATTGCGGAAGGTACACCTGAAGAAGTTGCGAATCATAAGAAAAGTTACACGGGTAAATATCTAAAGCCTTATTTAAAATAAATTAAGGCACTTGCACCGCATTCATGCGAGATAAAATAGTGCCGCTTCGCTCAATCAATCCCGATGCATCTTGATGTCGCTCATAATATTTAGGGTTCGGAATCATAGACGCTAACTTAGCCGATTGAAAACTATTTAATTCTTTTGCATGCGATGAAAAGTAATGCAATGATGCCGCTTCAATACCATAGACGTTATTACCCCACTCAATGACATTTAAATAAATCTCTAAAATTCTTTGTTTACTTAAAATCGTCTCGAGCATGAGCGTGATAATGGTTTCCTCAATCTTTCGCCAAGGTGTTCTTTGATTCGATAAGAATAAATTTTTAGCGAGCTGCTGGCTAATCGTTGAGCCACCTGCGACAATTTTTTTACGTCGCTTATTTTTTTCATAAGCTTTTTCAATGCCTTCCCAATCAAAGCCTTCATGATCAATAAATTTTGCATCTTCTGCTGCAATCACAGCTTGTTTAATGTGAATCGAGATTTGGTTGTAATTGACCCATTGATGGCGAAGCGTTGCTTTCTCATCCTTCTCTTGTAAATGTTCTAACCTCGTCTCCATAAAAGCACTCTCGCTTGGATTCACCACAGTCCACAATAAAATGTGCAACAAAATCCATAGCTGATAGAAAGAGAAAGAAAGGAAAAGAAGGGAAGCCACTTTCCCTTTAAAGGAACGATGTTGCCAAAATAGATTTGTTAATCTTTGACGCAATTAATTTGATTTCAATAAATCAATGACTGATTTTGTTTGTGGTTTAATTTTATGCCAAATAAAAAAAGCTTCTGCGGCCTGTTCAACCAACATACCCAATCCATCTGAGCTTGATGCGCTTTGTGACTTTGCTTGTTTAATGAATGATGTTTCTTTGCCATACATCATGTCATACGCTAAACATTTTGCATGGAAGACTTTATTATCTATCCCAAGATCAGCATCGCTTAAACTTGCTGATGAAGCATTTATAATCAAATCAAAATAGTGATGAGGCAATTTTGGAATTTCTATGACATTTAAATTCACATTAAAACTTTTTGCATGCACATGCATTTTATTTTGGATCATGTTTGATTTTTCAATCGTTCGATTGGTAAGCGTTAATTCAGAAGGTTCTTTTTCTAGAATAGAATAAATCACACCTTCCGCAGCTCCTCCTGCACCAATAAGTAAAATTTTTTGATTGGTTAAATTAATATGAAGATTTTGTTCGAGATCTCTCACCAATCCTATGCCATCTGTATTGTGGCCAATAATTTGCTCATCTTTAAATTCGAGCGTATTCACTGCTTCAGCAATTTTCGCTTGATGAGAATGTGTGCTTGCTAATATATAAGCTTCTTTTTTAAACGGAAGTGTCACATTAGCCCCATTAAATTTTTGTGTCATAAGTCTTTTGACTGTTTCCTGAAATTGATCGACAGCTGACAGAACCGCTTCGTAATGAATATCAATCCCAGCTTGTTTAGCAAATGCTGAATGAATTTGAGGTGATAGGCTATGGCGAATGGGATTACCAATCACAGCAAAATTTTTTTTAAGTTCAGTCATGGTGCGCTATCACATCGATTTGATTAAGGTTTTGAGTATAAGTGTTTTTAAAAAAACTGCCATCCGCGATATATATGCACTTATAAAGTGCATAAAACTTAAATATGCATTTTTTTGGTGCAATTTTTGATATTTTCCTTTTAAAACCCGAACAAGAACAATGTCTTACAACATTATTCGATTGGCACAATTTATGCTTACTATTAATATGTTGAAATGCATTAATGAACAACAAATTGAATCACAAATGACGCTTTTAGGAGAATGAAATGGCAATCGCTGATGTAATGAAAAAGATTAAAGATAACAACGTTAAATTCGTGGACTTTAGATTCACAGATACACGAGGCAAAGAACAGCACGTCAGCGTGCCTGTCTCAGCTTTTGATGAAAATAAATTCAAACAAGGTCACGCATTCGATGGTTCATCGATTGCAGGTTGGAAAGGTATTCAGGCATCTGACATGTTACTCATGCCAGATCCAGACACAGCCAATATTGATCCCTTTATGGAAGAGCCAACGCTTATCCTCACATGTGATGTGGTAGATCCAACAGACGGTAAAGGTTACGAGCGTTGCCCACGAAGCTTAGCGCGTCGTGCAGAAGCTTATTTGAAATCCACAGGTTTAGGCGATACGGCTTACTTTGGTCCAGAACCAGAATTCTTTATTTTTGATTCCATCACTTGGTCTCAAGGCATGGAAGGTTGTCACGTTAAGATTAATTCTGAAGAAGGTGCATGGGACTCTGCAACACAACACGAAGGTGGCAACATTGGTCACCGTCCAGGTGTGAAAGGCGGGTACTTCCCAGTGCCTCCGGTCGATTCACTTCAAGATGTGCGTTCAGCGATGTCCATTACTTTAGAGGCAATGGGTGTACCTGTTGAAGTGCATCACCATGAAGTGGCCACTGCAGGTCAATGTGAAATCGGCACTAAATTTAGTACACTCACGCAACGTGCAGATTGGACACAACTTCTTAAATACGTCGTATTAAACACAGCACATAACTACGGCAAAACTGCCACATTCATGCCAAAGCCAATCGTAGGTGATAACGGCTCAGGTATGCACGTGCATCAATCGATTTGGAAAGATGGTAAGAACTTATTTGCAGGTTCAGGTTATGCAGGTTTAAGTGAATTCGCATTATTCTATATTGGCGGTGTGATTAAACATGCGAGAGCTCTTAATGCGATTACTAATCCAGGTACGAACTCATACAAACGTTTAGTGCCGGGCTTTGAAGCGCCGGTGAAGTTGGCATACTCTGCTAAAAACCGTTCAGCATCGATTCGTATTCCATTCGTAGAAGGTGATAAAGCACGTCGTATCGAAGCGCGCTTCCCAGATCCAACTGCTAACCCCTATCTTGCATTCAGTGCATTGATGATGGCAGGTTTAGATGGTGTGCAAAATAAAATTCATCCGGGTGAGCCAGCCACAAAAGATTTATACCATTTAACACCTGAAGAAGATGCTCAAGTCCCAACGGTATGTTCATCGCTTGAGCAAGCGCTTGAGTACTTAGATAAAGATCGCGAATTCTTAACGCGCGGTGGTGTATTTACTGATGACTGGATTGATAGTTATATCAGTCTTAAGATGGAAGAAGTGACTAAGATGCGTATGACACCTCATCCAATAGAATTCGGTATGTATTACAGCTGCTAATTCGGTTGAGTTATTTAAAAAAGACGGCTATAAAGCCGTCTTTTTTTATACCTTCGTTTCTGGCTATTTCAATATATGCACTATTTTAGTGCATTGGGTATTAATATTCCTTACAATGCCCTCATAATGCTTAATAAATAGCCACAAGAACATCTATCAAAGCTGGCTCAAGTTTTGCTTATATATAAATGAAAATGGAAAATTCATGAAAAAAAATACCATACCATCATTAGTCCCTGAATTAAAGGGGGTCGAACACTTAGCAAGTGCGGTATTACTATGTGATGTCGAGGGTCATATTTTGTATATGAATCCATCAGCTGAAGTTCTATTTGGATTAAGTGCAAAACATATTTATAAGATGACTTTAAATGAAGTATTTCCGCATGCTGACATTTTAAAGTTGGCCATTAGCCAAGCTTTAAATAGTGATTCGCCTTATCGCGAACATGAATTTTTAATTACCACTTTAAAACATCAATCGTATTCTGTGACGTGCACCATCACACCAATTTATAGTGAAACGATTCGCTATATTCTTGAATTTCAGCAAATGGACCGGCAATTAAGAATTGCAAAAGAAGAGCGTATGCTCATTCAGCAACAAGCAAATTCAGAATTGATCCGTAACTTAGCTCATGAGATTAGAAATCCACTAGGAGGATTAAGAGGCGCTGCACAACTTTTAGAGCACGAACTCCCAGACATTACATTAAAAGAATATACGCAAGTCATTATTAAAGAAGCGGATCGCTTGCAATCTCTTATGGATCGATTATTGATCCCGCATCAAAAACCTAAATATGAGCCCACTAATATTCATGAAGTGTTAGAGCGTGTTCGAAGTTTATTGTTAGCAGAATCTCCTGATGAAATAAAAATTCAACGTGATTACGATACGAGCCTACCTGACATTATTGGGGATCGAGAAAAACTCATTCAAGCAGTTCTTAATATTGCACGTAATGCAGTGCAAGCGATGCACGAAAAAAAACAACAGGGCTTAATCATTTTTAAAACGAGGGCTGAGAGACAAATTATGCTTGCTAAAAAACGTTACCGTGTTGGTATTAAACTCGACATCATTGATAACGGGCCAGGTATCCCTGTAGGCATTCGCGACAAAATATTTTATCCACTTGTTTCCGGCCGCGAAGGCGGCTCAGGACTAGGCCTCTCTCTCGCACAAACTTATGTGAGCCAACATCAGGGCATGATTGAATGTAAGAGTGAGCCAGGACAAACAACGTTCACCATTTTATTACCGATTAAAGATTTAGATACAAAAGAAATTTCTATTTACAATCAAGAATCACAAGGATCTTCACTATGAAAGCCATTTGGATTATCGATGATGACAAATCCATTCGATGGGTGTTTGAAAAAGCACTTGCACGAACTGACTTAAATTTTAAAGCATTTAGTTCGATTAAAGAAGCATTAGAAACTATCAAAAATGAAGAGCCACAAGTGATTGTGAGTGACATTAGAATGCCACAAGGTTCTGGCTTAGAACTTCTTGAAGTCATCAAAGAAAAATATGCACATATCCCAGTCATCATTATGACAGCCTATTCGGATTTAGAAAGCGCAGTAGCCGCTTTCCAAGGAGGAGCATTCGAATATTTAGCGAAACCTTTTGATGTCGATCAGGCGATCGAAATTATTCATCGTGCCATTGATGAAAGTTTAAAACAAGCGAATCAAGAAGTTTCTTTTGAAAATTCGACTGAAATGATTGGTCATGCACCATCAATGCAAGAGGTATTCCGTGCGATCGGACGACTTAGTCGATCACATGCCACTGTGCTCATTAACGGCGAATCAGGAAGTGGTAAAGAGCTCGTTGCAAGTGCACTTCATAAACACTCTCCGCGTGCAGATAAACCTTTTATCGCGATTAACACAGCAGCAATTCCAAAAGATTTATTAGAATCAGAATTGTTTGGCCATGAGCGAGGCGCGTTCACTGGTGCTCAAGCCCTGCGCAAAGGACGGTTTGAACAAGCCGATGGCGGAACTTTATTTTTAGATGAAATTGGTGACATGCCTGCCGATCTTCAAACTAGACTCTTGCGTGTATTAAGCGATGGCCAATTTTATCGTGTCGGTGGACATAATCCCATTAAAGTGAATGTACGCGTCATTGCAGCCACCCATCAAGATATGGAAGAGCGGGTTAAAGCAGGCCTCTTCCGAGAAGATTTATTTCATAGACTTAATGTTATCCGTTTACGCTTACCGGCCTTAAGAGAGCGAGCAGAAGATATTCCAGATTTAGCTCGTCACTTCTTACAACAAAGTGCTCAGCAATTAGGTGTAGAAACAAAAATCTTATCCGAAGACACTTTAAATTACTTATCGCATCTTCATTGGGGTGGTAATGTGCGCCAACTTGAAAATGTGTGTCATTGGCTAACTGTGATGGCGCCAGGCCAAAACATCGATATTAAAGATTTACCGCCTGAATTAAAAAATAATGATGTGTATAAAGAAGTTTCAGCTAACTGGAAAGATGCACTCAAACAAGAAGTGCAATTGGCTTTAAACAAAAATCAAAAGGATATTTTGACTGATCTTAATCAAACATTTGAGAAGATTTTAATCGAAGAAGCGCTTCACTTTACCAAAGGAAGACGTATTGAAGCAGCTGAGATGTTGGGTTTAGGCAGAAATACCTTAACCCGAAAAGTCAAAGAGTTAAAAATAGAAAAATAAATTTATTTTTTTGAGTCTGGTATCACTTGATTTTGCACCTTAGGTGCCACAGTCATCACGATCATTGATTTAGCAGCTAAAGGCCCGCCTTCAGTAATCTCTAATGTCAGTGTTCGTGTGTTGCTTGCAAATACTAGAATGGTAAATTTAGATTTTGTAGACGAAATAAGTGACCATCCATATTTAGGATATTCTGTTGTAAAAAATGTACTCGCCTCTAGAGGCCCCATGCTGGAAGATAACTCAATACGACCTGCCCAATTATCGCCCTCACCTAAAATAAGGGATTTATCGGGTGCAATACGCGCATCTTTAGGAAGTGGCATCTGATTAAAAAGAAGCGTTTCAATTTTTTTAATTTCTTCAAATCGCTTACTTAAATCACCCAAATTATCGGTGGTAGCACAACCGATTAAGGTAAATACTAATAAGACAAATAGTGTTTTTTGGATTAAATTTTTCATATTCTTAGTTTAAAACAAAATTTGGTAATTAAACAAATTTAAACAATAAAAAACCCCACATATTGCTATGTGGGGTTTTGCAACTTTAGACTACTAAGAAATGAATCTTAGAAGAATAGAATCGCGCCTAGAGAACCAACGTTGACATGGTTTTCGCCACCAACGCCAGATTGGCTCTTTGATGTTGCATATGAATACTCAGCTACTAAGTTTAAGTGCTTAGTAAGTGGGTGGTATAAACCAGCTGTCCACATTTCATTATCTTTGACAAGGTCTGCTGCTGCATCAGTTGCGTTTGCTGCATCAAGATGGCTCTTACCCCAGCTAATACCTGCTTTAGTTTTTGTTGGTAAAACATAAGTTGCTTGAACATAGCCACCATTTGAGTCACGTGACAAACCTTGAAGATTGTAACCGTCCAACATTTGGCCTGTAATACCAATACCAGAACCACCGTAGTAGTAACCAGTTAAACCAAAACCAGCGTAGTTAAGGTTTGCACCGATATCACCAGCGTAAGCAACTTTATCATTAAGAGCTACAGTTGTAGCACCAATTTTATTAGCAATGCCAGATACCCAAACTTTACCAGTTACATCGTTAGCTGCGAAAGAGTATGAAGCCTTACCTTCGTAAGCTGGTGTCGCAGGTTTTTCTGTTGTTGTAGGTAAGCTATTTGTGCCTAAGCCAGTTACTACAAAGTTTTGTGTGATACCACCAGTAGCTTGGAAGCCATTGAAGTTAGGTGTTGTATAAGCGATTTGTGGTTTCCAATCAGCATACATATAACCATAACCGATACGGCCTAATGTAGTGTTACCACCTGCAGCTGGGCCGCCTGAAGTATACCCTACACCTAATAATGTCATATCGTTAAGGATTGCATCAGAAGCGAAGATACCTAAATCTTTACCTACTTTGATAGAACCCCATGATTTATCACCAAAAGTGATAAATGCTTGACGATTATTGATGTTGTTATTTGTTGCATTTAAACCGCCAACTGCAGCTTCTAAAGGACCTTGAACTGAAGCGCCTGGTTGAATAGAAATTGTGAATGATACGTCTAAATCATTTTGACGTGTAGTACCGCCAACTGATAAGAAGTTAGGTAAAAGACCTGTAGACATATTTAATGATGAATTTGTACCTTTACCTACAGAAACTGCGCTACCTGTAATTGTCGCGTTACCGTCAGCTTTAGCCCATGATGAGAACATGTTTACGTTACCACCGATGTCCAATGTCCAATCGCCAGCAGGAATTACGATGCCAGCATTAGCCGCTGTAGCTGAAAGTGCTAAAACAGCACCAGCCACTGCTAATTTAATATTCTTGTTCATATATTTCTCCTATTGTTTTTAAAACCTCATCAATTGCTTGATGAGAAAGTTCGCGAACTTTCCCAATGAATAAAAGCTTCATTAAGAAGGTTAAATGAATTATGACGCATCAAATAAGGGCATCGCAAGTATTTTTAGTGTTTTTTGCGACATTTGAGGATAGTTGTTGTAAATTTACAACAAAAATATATTAAATTATTGATTTAAAAGTAATTTTCATACTCCCGAATCGCGTAGCGATCCGTCATACCGGCAATATAGTCCGCAATAACCCGCGGTTTTTCTTCTCGTCCTATAGATTGGTAGTCTGATGGGATAAGGTTTAAATCGTCCATATATACCTTAAATAAGCCTTCAATGGTCTTCGCTGCCTTGTCCGTCATCTCAGTGACCCTGGGGTGAAGGTATAAAGACTTTCTCAAGAACTGTTTAAGCTCAAGCTGTTTTTCCGCCATCTCAGTCGAAAAATCGATCATGGGACCATTAAGTCTTATCTCGTCCACGTTTTTTGGTTTTGATACCTTTATATAGGAGAGACTAATTCGACATAAATCATCCACTAAACTATGAATCATTCGACGAATGATTTCGTGTACAAGCCTTTTTTGAGACAAATCGGGGTAAAGCGCTTTAACTTTTAAGGCATGCTCTTTAAAGAGAGAAACTTCCATCAATTGATCGATCGATAAAAGCCCAGAACGAATACCGTCATCAATATCGTGATTGTTATAGGCAATCTCATCAGCGAAATTGGCAATCTGACCTTCTAAGGTCGTTTCAGTTTTATCTAAAAATCTTTGCCCAACATCGCCTAATCTTTCAGCATTTTTAATTGAGCAGTGCTTTAAGATACCTTCCCTTGTTTCAAAAGTAAGATTGAGTCCATCAAATGCTGCATATCTTTGCTCCAGAAGATCAACGACGCGGAGTGATTGAAGGTTATGTTCAAAACCACCGTAATCTTTCATGCAGCGGTTTAATGCATCTTGTCCTGCATGGCCAAAAGGTGTGTGCCCTAAATCGTGCGCCAAGGCTATCGCTTCTGCCAAATCCTCATGAAGATTTAAAGTTCGCGCAATGCTTCTTGCAATTTGAGCGACTTCTAAACTATGCGTTAAACGCGTTCTAAATAAATCGCCTTCGTGATTGACAAATACTTGTGTTTTATATTCAAGACGTCGGAATGCTGTTGAGTGAATAACACGATCTCGATCGCGCTGAAAATCATTTCTTAAAGTTGAAGTTTCCTCTTTAAAACGTCGGCCGCGAGATTGGTCTGGATGTGCGGCATAAGGTGCCAACTTCATCATACTAAAAATTTTAAAGTCTGAAGTGTGGTCTTTAAATGTTTTGCATCATAGTCGCTTGTGATGACAGAGTCGCCAATACCTTTTTGTAAGACTAGTCGAATTTTTCCATCGACAACTTTTTTATCCATACTCATAAGTTGCATATATTGGTCCTCACTCATTTTTGGAGGATCGGTTGGAAGCTTAGCTTCCTTTAAAAGTTTAACGATACGATTAAATTCAGTGTCTTTTAACCAGCCCATGAGTTTTGATAAATGCGCCGCCATGACCATGCCAGTCGCTACTGCCTCACCATGAAGCCATACACCATAACCCATGGCATTTTCAATCGCATGTCCAAAAGTATGTCCGAGGTTTAATGTCGCCCGAACTCCAGATTCATGCTCATCCATCTCAACCACATCTGCTTTGTTTTGACATGAGCGTTGAATAATCTCGATTAAAAGTTGTGGATTTAATTTCATAAGGCTATCCATATTTTTTTCAAGCCAATCAAAAAATACTTCATCACGAATAAGTCCATACTTAATGACTTCTGCCATCCCTGCTGAAAATTCTCTTTGAGGTAGGGTTTTTAAAGTATCAATATCTGCAATCACACATTGCGGTTGATAAAAAGCACCAATCATATTTTTTCCCATCGGATGATTAATGCCTGTTTTACCGCCAACAGATGAATCCACTTGCGATAAAAGTGTGGTCGGGATTTGAATGAAAGGCACACCTCTTAAATAAGTTGCTGCGGCATATCCGGCCATATCTCCTATGACCCCACCCCCTAATGCAATGAGTGTGACGGTCCGCTCACATTTTTCTTTGAGAAGCGCGTCATAAATAAGATTTAAAGTTTCTTGATTCTTATAAGATTCACCATCGGGCAAAATAATCGGGAATGCTTTAATATCATTTTGCTTCAAGAGATTGAGTAAGGAATCAAGATACAAAGGTGCGACTGTTGTATTCGTCACAATCGCAACATGTTTTTGTTTTAAATGAGGTTCAATGAGTTTGATTTGAGATAACAATCCTTCTCCAATATAAATCGGATAGGATCGATCCTCTAATTGAATATGAAGTGTTTGCATCAGCTTATTTTAGAAGTGCCTCAATTTTATTTAAAACCGTTTGTGTTTTTTGTTGCCCTGTATCCACTACAAAAGAAGCGGCATTTAAATACAATGGATGCCTTTCTTGATATAGACGATTTAAGGTTTCTTCTATATTACCTTGTTGGAGAAGTGGGCGATCTTTATCATGCGCCATACGCTTGGCTAAATTTTGTGGCTTTGCATTCAAATAAATGACCTTGCCTCTTTCTTTAAGCATGCGTCTATTTTCTTCATTTAATACAGCACCACCACCTGTCGCCAAAATAATATCTTTTTTTTGCGTCAGCTCATCAATCATTTGCGTTTCTCTTTTGCGAAAGCCTTCCTCACCTTCAAGCTCAAAAATCACAGATATTTTCACACCTAATTTTTTTTCAATTTCTTGATCGGTGTCAAAAAAAGTTTTCTTAAGTTTTTTAGCTAATAATTTACCTACGGTTGTTTTACCGGCGCCCATGAGTCCTACAAAAAAAATATTGTCATTAATCGTTGCCATGACGAACTAGCTTTTTATTCAAGAATATCGATTATTTTAAGGGATTAATGAAGTAATGGCTCGAATTGCCTACAAATAATCTTCAACACCTTTTATAATAAGACCCAATAATTCCTCTTAAATCTTAAATAAAAAGACTTATGTCAAAACCTACTTTCTTTAAACGTCTCATGTTGTGGTTTTTCATAAGCTTGTCAGCCATTGCGGCATTGGTTGCACTCACGGTTGTCCTTGTCATTCCATCACTACCCTCATTAGAAAGTCTTACAGAATATCGTCCTAAATTACCCTTAAGAGTTTATAGCTCTGATGGTTTTCTCATGGCCGAATTTGGCGAAGAGCGTCGCGCTTTTATTAAGATTCATAATGTGCCTAAAAAAATGAAGAATGCCATTTTGGCGATCGAAGATCGTCGTTTTTATCAACACCAAGGTGTCGATGCGGTGGGTGTGGCTCGCGCGATTCTTAAGGATTTAGCAGGCGCTGCTCATGAAGGTGCGAGTACGATTACGATGCAAGTTGCACGTAATTTTTTCTTATCATCAGATAAAACATTAAGAAGAAAAGTTAGTGAAATTTTTCTGGCATATAAAATCGAAAAAAATCTTAAGAAAGATCAAATCCTCGAACTATATATTAATCAAATTTACTTAGGTCAGCGCGCCTATGGTTTTGGTGCAGCTTCCCTTGTTTATTTTGGAAAGCCTCTGGAAACTCTCTCATTGGCTGAATGTGCCCTCCTAGCCGGCCTGCCGAAAGCGCCAACTAATTACAATCCATTCACGAATCCGAAACGCGCCATTCAACGTCAACATGAGGTCTTAAAAAACATGTTGCGTTATGAATTTATTGATCAAAAAGCTTTTGATGAAGCGATCAATCAATCACTTCATTTTAAAGAATCTAAACAATCAAGAGATTTAGTTGCAGATCATGCATCAGAAATGGTAAGACAAGCGCTTTATGATCAATACAAAGATGATATTTATACAAGTGGTATCAAAGTTTATACCACGATTAAAAAAGCCAACCAAGAAGCGGCTAACGAGGCAGTATTAAGAGGTATCTTAGATTACGATCGTCGTCATGAATATCGCGGCCCTGAAAAAACCATCGACTTAGAAGATAAGAAATTTGAAGATCAAAAAATGAAGATTGTAGATACCCTAGATGGGCTAGAGGAATATAACGGGTTTATTCCGGCAGTCGTCATTAAAGCCGATGCCAAATACGTTCAAGCTTTCACCAAAAAAGGTGACATGATTGATATTAAGAATGATGGCTTAGCCCTCATTCAAAAAACTTTAAGTGACAAAGACCCTAAAAATAGAAAAGTAAAACCAGGCTCTGTGATTCGAGTGATACAAAAAAATAAACAATGGGAGGTAGTACAACTTCCTAAAGTAGAAGCTTCTCTTGTGTCTATGGATCCGCAAACAGGTGCGATTACAGCGCTTGTTGGCGGGTTTGATTTTAATCGCAATAAATATAATCATGTGACTCAAGCGAAGCGCCAACCAGGCTCTACTTTTAAACCATTCATTTATTCTGCGGCTCTCGAAAAAGGTATTACGCCTGCAACCATTGTGAATGATGCGCCACTTCATTTTTCAGCAGCTGAAACAGGAAGCGGTACCGATTGGGATCCACAAAATTATGATAATGATTTCGACGGACACATAAGACTTAGAAATGGTTTAGCTAAATCTAAAAACTTAGTGGCCATTCGTGTTTTAAAAGCGATTGGTCCTAGTTATGCACAAGATTATGCGACACGTTTTGGTTTTGATCCTGCTAACCATCCTGCTTACTTATCGATGGCTTTAGGTGTCGGTTCTGCGACACTCATGGAGATGGTCACAGCTTATGGTGTTTTTGCTAATGGGGGCTATCTTAAAAAACCATATTTGATTGAAAAGATGGTGGATAGTCATGGTCAAGTGATCGATCAAACCAATGCAATGTTTCAAAATGAAGAAACACCTCGCGTCATTGATCCTAGAAATGCATTTATCATGACAACTCTTTTACAAGACGTTGTGAATAAAGGAACTGCGGTGAGAGCAAAAGCTTTGGGAAGATCTGATGTAGCAGGCAAAACAGGGACTACCAATAATCAAGTCGATGCTTGGTTTGCAGGCTATACGCCTTCTCAAGTCGCTATCGCATGGATTGGATTTGATCAACCTAAAACACTAGGTAAAGAAGAAACGGGTGCGCACGCCGCATTACCTATTTGGATTCAATATATGCAAACTGCTTTAAAAGATTCACCTATACAAAATTACAATATGCCTGATGGTGTCATCATTCGTAAAATTAAATCAGATACAGGCACCCCTGCCAATGAAAATGAAGAAGGTGTGAATGAATATTTCTATTCAGAATTTCCTCCTCATAACGAGATGCAACTCCTCAACTAATTTTTTTTAAAAAGTGTTTCATATGGCAAGGCAAAGTAAACACATTCGATTTCAGGTTGCAAATAAAGCCGCTCAAATGATGGCTGAAGAAGGTATCAGCGATTACGCATTTGCTAAACGTAAAGCGGCTAAATTTTTTGGGTTAATGGATGGAGACGCCCTGCCTTCCAACGATGAAATCAATGATGCCATCAAAGAACATCAAGCCATTTTTTTTGACGAAGAACATGAAGAGCGCCTTAAAGTATTAAGAGCCGAAGCATTAAGTCTTATGAAAGAATTAGATGCTTTTAATCCGCACCTCACAGGCGGTGCATTAGATGGCACAGCCGGTCGATACCCCACAATTCATATTCAACTTTATGCTGACTCTATGAAAGAAGTTGAATTTTTTTTATTGAATCACAATATTGCATATGAAACGCGCGATCGAAAATCACGCACTAAAGATCCCATGCAGGATAAAAAAATGATTCCGGTATTAACACTTGAAGGCTCCATGGGGCCCATTGAACTTTTAATTTATCACGTTGATGATTTAAAAATAAATAAATCAAAGGCGTCGATTGAAGAAATTGAGATGCTACTTAAGCTTTAAGCCAGCGCGCTACTTCCATTGCGTAATAACTTAAGATGCCATCAGCGCCTGCACGTTTAAAAGCTAAAAGTGACTCCATCACAACCGCTTTTTCATCTAACCAACCATTTTCTGAGACAGCTTTAAGCATGGCATATTCACCACTCACTTGATAAGCATAAGTCGGGACGCCAAATGCAGTTTTAACGCGATACACAATATCAAGATATGGCATACCAGGTTTCACCATGACCATATCCGCACCCTCATTAATATCGAGTTCAACTTCAGTTAAAGCTTCATCGGTATT